>Ga0310695_10012665_pt1 | contig 11745 bp, 4 predicted proteins | sample RumenRJG_04DNA_FD_203882 | JGI IMG/M metagenome (GOLD analysis project Ga0310695, IMG submission 203882) | Bovine rumen microbial communities from Lethbridge, Alberta, Canada - RJG_04 (v2) (version 2) | ecosystem: Host-associated > Mammals > Digestive system > Stomach > Rumen | place: Canada... | reverse complement strand
GCTTGAATGATAAATACGGATTATTTTTAGGTTTCAAGCTTGGAATAATATCGGTCAGCTCAGTTCTATTGAAGAGATTTTCCCTGTTAATAATGATAGCATAGTCACAGTTTTCGATAATCTGAGCTGATTCAGCAATGTGTTTAGTCCCTAAAGATTTAGCCACATCATTATTTCCCTTGATCATTTGATCATCCACTAACTCATAAGCCGCACGGTTTAACTGAGCCGCTGTTACAATAGGAATATGATGTTCTTTAGCAATATCTTCAAATTCATCTACAACTGATCCCAATACTAACCGAAGTTCATCATGAGGACGACGATAAGAATTAATTCTCTTTAAATAATCTTGAACCATCATAATAACTTCATATCCCTCAGCTTCACAATTTTCAATGATATCTTCAATGTAAGATGTATCTACTGAATTACCTGGTCGGTAGATAATTTTTAAAGCTATATCATTGATATTGATGTAATCATCAATAGCCTTTACTACTAATTTCCAATTTTCTTTAGTATCAGCTAATTCCTTTCCAGTCACTAAGGAATACAACCGTTCATAAGTTTCTACAACAGAGTTTTCCATACTGAAGTATACAATACATGGTTTATTATTAGGATTCTTCGTAGTATAATGATTATTCCGAGCTACAGATACAGCAATATTTAGTAAGGTACCTGACTTAAAGTGTTTAGGAACCGCACTGAATACATATACCCGATCCTTAGCAAATCCACCATTGATGATTTTATTTAGAGATCTATATCCAGAAATTAATTTAGCATCTTTATTTCGAGAAGCTTGAATGATTTCTTGCAAGCTATCTAAATCTCTATCCCGATCCGAACTTTGTCGAGCTCCAATACTAGTGTCAAGGAATCTATCTTCATTTACATATTTAGACCGTCTGAGATCAATGTCTAATTTCTTAATTAATGGAGTAGTAGTTTCAACGATTGATTTAATATCTACTGATTCATTATTTAACCGTTCAGCTGATCGATTGATCTCTGGAAGAGACTTAAATATGAAGAGATATTGCAAGCGATTAGATATAAAATCTCTCATCATCTTTAAATCTGAATCATTGAATAAACCTTCATTTTCCACAGCTATTTGAATCCAAGATAAAATAGTATTGAGTACCTCAGTTGGGTATCCATCAATTTTACCTTCTTTTTCCATGAAATAGTTAGCTACAACTTCAATGTCACTATACCCATCTACAACCATATTGATTAATTCACGAAGAAACTTAAATGAATAGCGTTCATTGACTTGAGATTCTTCATATGAAGTTTCATATGAGATTGAATTGATTAATTCTTGAAGATTTCTCTTGTCTTTTTTAGATACCCGTTTAGATGGATATACTGCATATTGAATCAATTTCTTTAACATAAGTTGAGAAATTTGTAGATTCAAAAATTTGTTGTCTATGTTATTTATATATGCCATTCGCTTACTGTTCCTTTCTCCTATAAACTACAAAAATCTATTAGTTCTTAGTATCTTTTTCCTCTAATAACTCAATAGATTTATCAATATCTAATGGTTTTTCATTAATAATTTCTCCGATTAAACCTAAGTTTACCACTGAATCTGTCGAAATTTCAATAAATTTTTGAATATCTTCAGCGATACTATTTGTAGACTTAGGATCAATGAGGAAGCGATATCGATCGTCTATTTTACTTTCCGTAAATTTCTTATCAGTTAATTTTACTTTAATAGAAGAATCCGTTTCCGTGATCTTTTTAATCACATCTATATTGGATTTATTTTCACTATCTATACGGACAAATGAAAACTCTTCTTTAGCTTGATTGATATAAGCAACCTTATCTTCTACACTGTCAAAGCTTAATTCATCCATATTTATGATAGCATACGTAGGTGCTTCTTCATTGTTAATGTGTTGAACTTTTATATCTGTCCGATCTTCACCATTAACTTCCGTATAGAGATAACCTTTTTCATTGCTATCTGAGAATGAGTAAGTTGTATATGAAGTTGTATACCAAGCACGATTCTTATATACATTATAATTGTGAATATGTCCAAACTGAACTGCTCCTTTAGCGATCTTCAATAATTTATTTGTGTCAAATACTGGAGCAGTTTTTATATTGGCTTCAAAATCTGAATCAATATTTTTAGCTGAACTTTGATGAAGATTAACAAAGTCCAACGTCCCATGTCCTTGAATGCTATCATAAGTATTCTCTGGAACATCTAAATACTCTTTATAATAAGCTTGTGAATCTTTAGGATATTCTTCTGGGAGGAATAATACCTTAAAAGGATCTAAATCAGGTTTATTTAATAGTGGAATTTCTTCTACAGTAACAGTGTCATAGATCTTAAATGTAGGATACAGAGCTTCATATTTCCGAAGCATATTTAATTGATTAAAGTCATGAGATTTAGTTCCTCTAATAATTCTCACTTGAATGTCATTTTCATTAGCTAATTTGATAACTGTTTCCATGAAGTCAATAACTAATCTAGCGGTAACTTCATTGAACTTAATAATTCGATGATACAGATCACCATCAAAGAAAATAATTTGAGGTGGTTGGTTAGCTTCTATATCAGATTTTAACCGAGTTAGAAATCCATGTTGAAGCTCCTTATATAAACGATCATTGTCCTCTTTTCCGAAATGTAAATCTGCTAATGAATAATAACGTAAAATATTATCTGTCATAATTTCACACTCACTTTCTAAATTTATAAATCTGACGTTATAAATTTTTAAAATTTTTTGTACAAACATAAGAAACTGCAAAATATGCTAGATCAACAATATTATTATATCTACTATATAATAGAAAGGAACGTTATAAATGACAAACGAATTATCTTTAAGTTCATCAGCGATCTTCAATCAATTAGTTGGTCGAGAAAAGATTATTTCCCTGTTAAATACTATTGATTTAGATGGAGATCGCTTATCTGATGAAGTAGTTGCTTCTAATATGTTTTTACTGGAACGTAAAGCTCAAGCTGGCAAGGCTCAAATTCAAAATCACGTTAAAAAAGAAAAAGATTTCATTCTATTAAAGCAAAAGAAACCGTTTCCTACTTATATTAATTTCCTACCTTTAGTTAAAGATGGACGATTAAACATTGTTATTGATACAACACGGATCATCAATAAATCGGATTCTATGTTTCCTAAGCAATTTTATGCTTTGCTTCAAGGGGCTTTAATCAATTATAATATTCAATCAAATCCAAATAAAATTTTAGCTAATAAAGAATTAATTCGATTATCGGCTATAGCTTATAGTCAACTCTTGATTCGGATATTAGATAAGATGCATGGGATTACACTATATACTGAATGGGCTGACTTAGTTCGATTTACACTCACTAAATTCTTCTTGCTCAATCACGCTCATATGAAAGATACTGGCAAGAATGTTGATAGTATGGCTTATGGCTCAATTACAGGTACTACTTCAATTTCAGAAATAATTGAAATAGTTCATGATCTCTATGATGATGATTGGTCAACTGACTTCTTCAAGATGTGCGAGAACTTAAGTAAAGCAAAACATCTACAAAGTTTAAAGACCCGAGATGTAATCGAAAATTATATTCGTATGTATGGAGAAAGTACTCTCTTAGCTTTGGATTATCTCCCTCAATTCCTGTATATGATTTTCTCTGCTCAAGTTCAAGGAAATATGAATAATGAATTCCGAATCAATGACGTAGCTAAAGATCATATTGAAAAAGCTTATCGTGCTTATATTCGAACATTGTAAAAATTTATATATGAAAGGTAGGTGATAGATAATATGTCTATACAATTCAGTCAATTGTTAAGTGATGATCTAAATGAAACACCTAGATTAGGCTTAGCCACTATTTTAACAAATGATGCAGTAAGTAAAACATCATCATCACGTCATATAATGAGTAATTTTGCAGTTGATTTTGAACGAAGTGTAGGTTATATGGTCGTAAAGGACTTCTCCCAACCTACAACCACATATAAATTATTATATAGTCAATTTAAAAAAGGTTTTGGATCTGAAAGATCGTCTATCTATAGTTTTGATACGTATGTGGTCTTAAATAATTTAACTTATGAATTCTTTAAGACTTTAAATTCATCAGAAAAGATAACTGCTAGATTAAATAGTGATGTTGATTGGGGATTTACAGTTAAAATTGTTTCTGGTGGAAAAATATTGGTAATGGCTGATTATGGAGTCATTTATCTATTCAATACAGCTACCTTGGCTAATGAAAAAGCTGTAGTAGAAAAAATGTGGGTTATAAATGATGATAATATAACTTATATTAATGGAGACCCAACTAAAGATTCAACAACGTTTAGAAATAGCAGTGGAATTCATAATGAGATATTTGATCAGATTTTAAATCCGAAACCTACTGATTTAACTCCTGAATTAAGACCTACATCTTACAATCATTTGTTTGCTTTCCAATATTTCAATGATGAAGGTGGTCCAACAATATTTGGTAATAAGGTATTCTTTAGATACTATCAATATATAATCAGTATAGATGTTAATTCTGGAGAATTGCGGAAAGAAGTAGAAGAAGCTACATTTATAGCTTCATTTATAGTATCTGCTGATAATAACAACGGATATAAAATTTTCACTACGTTAGTTCCATATAGATATCGAGATAATCCATCATTATATAATCCAGTATCAGATAATATGTATAACTTGATTAATCCTTTCAAGAATGTTGTCTATACAGAATTAAACGAAGGTAATGGAAAAATAGTTAGAAATAACAATGTGAATTCAGCTGTAACTGATTATATTTTCATTGAAAGTAAAAATGGTCAAGGTAAATTAAGTCTAGATCGGTATGGAGAGTCTTTCCATTTTACAGTATGTTTCTATGATATAAATCAGAACTATATCTCAACACCTATCAAGAAATCTTCTGATATAAATCTGCTATCAACTACCATACCAGCTAATGCTGTATATGCAAGAGTTTCATGGGAATACGGAAATATTAATCAGAATGGATTTAAGAAGCTTCTTATGAATTCTCTTGACAGATCTGATAGAAAATATATGAATACTCTGATTGACAAGAGAACCTTCAATGATATTAGCATATGGTCTCTTACACCAGAAAACTCAAATACGCAAAATAATGTAAATTACCCAAATAATCGAGATACAGCTATACATGGGCATTTTACAACTCCAGACGATGTTAAGGTTATTATTCAAAAGGAAATGGATCTTTATCCAAATCCAGGTTATAACACAACACTGCAAAAGAATCCAGAAGCTTTAGATGATGTAATTTATAAGAATACTCATCCAAATTATAATGCTAGAGAAAATGATTCCTATTATAGACTATCTATAATTAAATCAGATATAGTCAATACTGGACAGAGTACTCATAGTTATTCTTTTGATCTTCCAGATTATGCTTATCAAAAAGGTCATCATGGAGATTTATATAACCCTCTTACTGATATTAATATTACTAGTGATGATAACAGTCATTCCCGAGGTGGAAATTTACATGGGATTTCTCTCAATGTAGAAGGTCATGGACAAGGGAATGGAGTAGCTTATAAAGGTTCTGATATCTTTTCTGAGTATCCAGACTTGAACACTATAAACCACATGCTGTTGATCGAAAATCGAGATTTAGTTGTTGCTTTACTAAATGGTTGGGTATATATGTTTCCAAACTTCTTAAATTCAGACCGTACAGTTAATTCCTCTGCTAGACCTAAATTTCTCTTTAATTTAGCTGGTCAAGCTATTCGATTAATGCATGCTGATAACTATATCTTAGCTAGTCATGATTTAAATGAAGTAATTGCTTATGATTTGACGGACAATTCAACTCATGTTATTGATTTATCTAAGGATCTAAACTATCCATTTGATACTATTGCTGATCAAGGTGTCCTATTTGTAGCGTCTATGGATGGGAATGTTGGTTTATATAAATTACGGGATCAACCTAAGTTGGATATTGATTATAAATTGATTGAGAAGGATTTCATCACCTATTCGCAATCACCATCATTTACGGGTAAATATTATCTCAATATCAGAAGTCGTCTTAAGTATGATAATGATCGTCAGAGTGGCTTTAATAAATCATACCGTGTTACGTTCTCATTAGGACAAGATTTAGCTGTAACTGATTTTCCCGGGACTAATATCTATAAAAACACTTACATGGAATTAAGCGATATGTATGTTAACCATTTATCCAGTCAAAGCTTCTATTTAGATTACAAAGATAAATTAACATACTCTATTGAGGATCGGTCTAGTACTTTATTTAAAACTACGAGAAGCTTAGATATAAAGTCTATTCCAAAAATTTGGATAAAGGATGCTTATCTATATAATGATAATGTATACTTCCGAATGAGATATATTAATAATCAAAACTATATCTTAAATCTAGATATTCCTAATCATGGTAACACTCAAAAAGTTTATATCGCAAATAATATTGGTGTAAATAAAATTCCAGATGCTAAAAATAGTATAATATTCGCCACCAATAATAGTCTGATTCACAATTTTAACTGGTTTAGGATTCCACTTTCTCCAAATATAACAATAAAAGAGCTAACATCATTTGGGAAGATTCCAGGTGAATTTACGATGACAGCAAAGCTATACAATGATACTCCTAGCAGTACTAACGTTATAGATACGATTGATATACCAGTTAAAGTAACAAATAAATTTAACTCCTTATCAATTCCATTTGACAAATACATTACCTCTGATGGTGATCGTCATGATATGGAATACACCTATCTACAAGATTTGGAACATGGATCTAAGGATCGTTTATTGAATAATCTAGGGGTAGTTAGTTCAGAAACTATTATGAATGGTTCTGAAGTTCATGTAAATAAAGAACCATATATTGGGAAAGAAGTTAATAACGAAAGTCAATATGGGTATTATACATTCAATATTCCATATCGGTCTGATCGTGAATATAAAAAGAATCAGTTGATAGCTAATGTGTATATAAATGGGAAACATTTGTATCAACAAGCTTATCGCCAAACAGATAATTTGTCTGGGAATCTAAATTTAAATATAGCTGTCAAACAAGTTATGAATATATTCTCTTCACAACTATCAGCATCAGATCAAGTTCTCATAGAAACTTATCGACGAAATCTATATGATAGTCAATACATCATGTATGAGCATACAATCGATCAGACCTATGAAGATCAAATAACCTTGTTATCTACACTCGGACTTAGTATTCCAGCTAAAATTAGTCGTGATTATGGAACTAATGATCTACGGGCTTACATTCTTCGAAAGGATTCAATATTCTATCGACAATTAAATCCTCGATATTATCGGTTAACTTTAGACCGAGATTATGGTTATGTTAATGTCTTGATGCATGGGTATCGAGATATTAAACCGGGTGATAAAATTGTAATCTGTAATAAGGGTATTAATTCTAGATTAGTAACCTTCGATAAGACTAAGATGATGGAAAATGGGTCTAGCATAGATTGTCTACCATTTGTTATTGAAGATAATCAAGGACATATGTTCACTGATACTATAACTGACCCAACTGATATTGACATAAATATTAATGGTTTAACTTTATATCCGAATATTGATTATGGGTTGTATATACCTGATAAAACACACTTTGATGTTAATTTGGAAGCTATACCAACAATGATTGTATTCCGGGAAGCTATTGATCTCAAAAAAGTTGATAAAATAGAAGTAACTCAATTAAATAAAAAATCAACTAGGACTTTTTACTGGTCGGAACCAGCTGTAGGAACAACAAATATCTTCTCTATGGATAACGATCGAGATTTATTTATTCCAAATACTTTCAGTGTATATATAAACAATCTTCGAATTCCAGTTAGAGATGTAGAAATCTTAAGTACTCGGAGTATACGGATTAATAACCATAATAATATTAAGAATGTCATGGTTAGATTTGGATATGATTTATAAGAGGTGATTATATGGGATTTGATTTAGATAATAGTCGAATAGAAAAAGAGTTGTCGGTTCAGATTAATACTAACTTGCAATTAATCTTGGATAAATATAAGTATGATCATTTATCTTTTAAAGATACTTATTATCATCAGAATACTAATCAAATTGTATCAGATAACTTTGATACGTTAGTCGATCATTCAACCAGTAGTAATGATTTAAAGAAATTGTTGTTAATCAATGAATTAAACGAGAGTAACAATTATGATAACAATGGAAAAGTTGTCAACTGTAATGAAGAACAAAATACTGTCTGGGATACGTACATTGATGGACACCCATTCAGTAATCTGTATCTGAAGACTAACTTTTACTTTGATAGTAATTGGTTGATGAATAGTGAAAGCTTCAGTGTAGAAACTCAACAGAAAGTGAAAAATTTAGAGGATCCAGAAATTTAAGTATATAGGTAAACCAAATTGTTGGTTTACCTATATTTTTTATTTACAACACGTTAATTATTTATACTATAGAAAGGGATGATGTATACATGGGTCTTAAAGTTATTAATTCTACCACTAAACAGTATACGATTGACTCCTATAATGATTTTTTAAATATTAAATTTTTAAGCAGTCAGGCAATGGCAAAAACTAAAAATATTCATACTTTTAAGGTTCCTTTTAAAAATATGAATAATGTGACTACACCCGAAAGTATCCTATACTATGGGAAACCAAATATAGTTAGTGGATCAAGAACACAAACTAATGACGATGAAATTCATAGTACAAAGTATTATATAGACAATAGGGACGTTATTAATAAAAATGATAATACTATTTCCTATGAGATGACTGTTACTAGTAAAAGCACAAATGATATATTTGTTGCATTCGATTATGATATATATTTCGAAAATGGTGGATATGGATCAGTTATCGATTTATTGGACTCAAATAATACTAAAATTTCTTCTTTGTATTCTAAGTGTGAAATTAGAGATCGAGTAAATAATTCAGGTCAATTAAAAAGATTTACCGGAATTAAGAGTGGAGAAAAGTATAAAGTTAGAATTACTATTCAACCATTCTTACTTAATCCTTTAAAAATGCTTGATAATGATGTAATACCATTTATCAATATCAGAAATTTACTAATTTTTCAAAAAAATAATAATCAAATTTTAAAATTTTTTGGAAATAAAGATTCTACTGATGTAAATGAATTGGGAAATTTTCTTACAAAAGATACATTTATTGTTGATCCCGAAAATCACAACCAAATAATCATTTTGGAGGAAAATGATTCATCTTATACCAATACACTTTTAGCAAACACTCTTTTTCAAGTAGATTTGGAAATAAATGGAAATAAATTTAGTACAGATGTATTTCTTTTATTCTTTATTTGGGGAAATCCAATTACCAATAAAACTCCGTATCATTTAATGATGACATTTCCGTTTTATTTTATAATGAAAAATTTTGCTTATACTACAGATACTTTTTTCTTGGATAAAATAAGTAGAGATCTGGGTTTAAATAGAGATACTAGTTATATGATCAATATTAAACGTAATCCAGATAATCATAATCAATTTAAATTTACATTTTCAGATGATAAAGCTCATGTAGAATTCTATGAAGGTAAATTTTATCATACTGGTTTTGTTGAGAGTAGAGAACATAAAACGTTTCCTTACATTCCAAATTTTAAAGACAGTTCTGACTTAATACAAGATACGTACTATGATTTATCACAATATCGCCAAAAAACAGTAATAGTGTTTAAAGTTAACATTGTTGGTAATAAGATAAAGGATGTTTTAGTTTGTGACAAGTTTTTAGCAGCAAATATAAAAGCTTGGGATCAAACATACTTTCCAACGACTGGTAGTATGAGTATTGCGAAGACTTTGGACATTCAGTATGATTTTAGTAATTGGGTACTAAGCCCATCAGCTATTAAGAATTATACAAATACTAGATGGGATCAAGAAAATCATACATTGTATATGGAGACTCACACTGGTGGTGGATGTGAAAATTATCGATTAGACTTACATTTAGAACCTAATAAACGCTATCATATTTCTTTTGATTATTATAATCCTACGGGCTTTGAACTTAATGATGGAAATGCTGGTGTTAATATCGCTGGTGTGCCATTTAGTATTAGCGATGATCGTGAATTTTATGATTTTGAAAAACCTGACCAAGGGGTTATGACTGTCAATCCTAATAATGAATATATTGGGAAATTAACCATCCATGGTAATATTGTCTGGCATGTAGGTAATTTATGTGGTATAGAACTTCCAAAAGAACCTACTGATGGAAAAACTGGAAAAAGCAAAATCTCTATGTCATTTACAGCTCCAAGTAATGGTAACATTCACTGGTATATTGATCTTTCAGGTGTTGCCGATGGACATATTTACAATATTGAATTTCGTAATCTTCGTATCACCGAAGACGTTTCTTATCTAGATATGAATATTCCTCAAGAATTTATGGAAGATTTACAAAATTTACCTGTAAATAATAATGATTTAACTTTAGATGATGTATCTCTTACTGAAGAAGTTAAACCAAATAAAATCTTATCTATTCAAAAGCGTTTATCTATCAATACTAATGAACCTTACTACATGGTTGAGACTGAAACTCCATTAGAGTATAAGAGTCAAATTGATCGAGCTACAGCTATACCGATAAAAATTAAAAATGATATGTCTTCTTGGTATGATTCTGCCCTTATATATGGGTTCCTTAATCTCCTCAATCGTAGGAATGGAGGAATGCTCTATAATCCTTATAATGATACTATGACTTTTCCATCTCCTAATCCAAGTTGGTCTTATGAGTCTTATATAAAAAGTCGCCTTAATATGACAGAAGATGCTTTGAGGACTTATGAAAGGATCAATGGTCTCAATCAAATCAATTATGGAACTTATGTTTTAAGAAATTCTCTAAATTTTACAAATTATGGTCTTCCTGAAGTAGAAAAAGAATATGCATTTTTCTTCTATTGTAAGAGAATACAAGATGTCGATAATTATACCTATATTCAGAACAATAATGGTACTTTGTCCTTTAATCCTGATACAAATCATCCAAAATTTAGATACTTTAAAAATTTAGAACTGGAGGTAAATGTTAATAATAAAATCACTAATAAACATTATACTTCTAGTTATGATAAAGAAATCGTATCATCACTAAATAATGATTTTCATGTTGAAGGAAGTCAGCAGCAAGTATATCAATATGTCAATTACGCTAATTCTGATCAAACCAAATTATATTCTCTACAACCTTATAGAGATATAAATGTTGACGGTGTTTTAATCAATGGTAAAAATATTCCATTTACCGAGAATATAACATTAGACACTAATAAATATAACATTCTATCACCAACAGTTTTAAGTTTATTTTCTCCTAATGCTAATTTTATCAAGAATTTATCTGCTACAATTAAATATAGAATCGTAACTCAAACGGTTTATATAGAAAGATACCACTACTGGTTTACTATTACTCGACCAGATCCTAATCATGCGTCAGTTACAACCACTACAAATAATAACGTAGATAGTATTAAATATGTTTTATCAGAAAAGCAATATATGTCTAATAGTGATTTTGATGCTAAAGCTTCAGTGTTAAATGAAGATAATTTTAGGTCTGCAAATAATACAATGAACTTAGCTAACGATGGATCTAAGATATA
>Ga0310695_10012664_pt1 | contig 11745 bp, 11 predicted proteins | sample RumenRJG_04DNA_FD_203882 | JGI IMG/M metagenome (GOLD analysis project Ga0310695, IMG submission 203882) | Bovine rumen microbial communities from Lethbridge, Alberta, Canada - RJG_04 (v2) (version 2) | ecosystem: Host-associated > Mammals > Digestive system > Stomach > Rumen | place: Canada... | reverse complement strand
CAGAAAATACAATAATTTCCCCATGCGCCCGCTCAACTGGATGTCGCCTTCTGACTACATCAAGGCTTTCCTTAATTCAGGTCAAGTTTTTTGATTTAATTTGTCTCATATCATTGACAAACCAACAATTTCCTAAAAGTTTACAATTGATTCATAAATACCAATAATTTTATTCTTATACAGATAAAAATAGTAACATTATCCTTGACAACGAGCATATAATGTGGTATAATAATAAAGTCGTGATGAACTTGCGCAAAGGGGAGCTGTCTGTAGGGATAGCTCCTTTTCTGTATTTCAGAAGCAAAAATGAACGACGGTCAATAATTTTCTCAAAAACTATTGACAAACAAAGCAGCAAGTGATATAATACTCAGTATAAATGACCAATGGTCATTTTGTAAAGGAGGTACATTATGGCGTCCGAAGCAGTAAAACAGATTCTCAATGCCGAAGCGGAGGCTGATAAACGCTCATCAGAAGCGCGTGTCAAAGCTGAGGAGATAGTCAGTGATGCTGAGAAAAATTCATCTATCGCTATTCAGAAACGCCTTACTGATGCGAAAACTGAACTCAGCAAGCTGAAAAATCAAAACGCAGCAAAGCTTGAGGACTACAAACGCAAAGCTGAAGCAAAATGTTCAGAAAAACTCAGTGGCATAACTTCTTCAGCAAAGGCTAATACTGATAAGGCTGTGGAAGCTATTATTAACGGCTATTTCAGCTAAGCAGCAGGGAGGGTGATATAGCAAATGGCTAAGCTCAGAATGAAAAAAATCGAGCTTATCGCGCCCCTTACCGACAGCAAAAAAATTATCGAGTTATTGCAGCGCAGAGGTGTTGTTGAACTTTGCAGGAACGACGATGAGGGTCTTGAACAGACAAATGTGACGGCAGTCACAGGTTCGTTTGAAAAGTTCCGTACAACGGCTGTGCAGGCACTCGATGTGCTTGAGAGGTACGAGCCCGAAAAGGCGGCTCTGACTGATATGTTCGGAGGACGTACCGAAGTTGAAAAGCACGCATTCGGAAAAAGCGCGATGCAGCTTGAGACAATAATGAACACTGCGAATGAGATACTGCGGTGCAGCAGGGCAGTTACTGATGCTGACAACGAAACGCAGCAGCTCATTACAAGGTGTGATACACTGCGGCAATGGCTGCCGCTTGATGTTCCGCTCAATTTTAAGGGAACTGATACAACGTCGGCATTTATCGGTACTTTGCCGTATCCGACTTCTGCCGATGAACTTGAAGCTAAGCTTCCGGAAGGAACAAGTGTTGAGATAGTATCAGCTTCAAAGGAGCAGACAAATGTGTTTGTACTCTGTTACAAGGATATAGCTCAGGAAACTGAGGATATCCTGCGTAAGAACTCGTTTGCGAGCGTCAGTGAGAACGACAGACATACTCCGGCGGAGCTAACAGAGCAGATGAAAAAGCGATGTACCGAGCTGGAAAAACAGCGCGGAGAAGCTGTTGAAAAAATAAGAAAACTTGCGGAAAACCGGCGTAAGCTAAAGTTTGCCGTCGATTATCTTGCAATGCGCAAGGATAAATACGATGCACTGAGTTCACTCGGATTTACTGAGAATACATTCGTTCTCACCGGCTTTATACCGGAAAAGTACTGCGAAAGTCTCAGAAAAGAAATTGATGGCAAATATACAGCCTACATCGATTTCACCGACCCGTCAGAAGACGACGATGTACCTGTTCTGCTTGAAAACGGCAGATTCTCGTCGCCGGTCGAAGGCATTACAAAAATGTACGCGATGCCGGCAAAGGGAGACGTTGACCCGACTCCGGTAATGTCGTTCTTCTACTATTTATTCTTCGGAATGATGCTTTCAGATGCCGGTTACGGACTTCTCATGGTGATAGGTACGATATTTGCGCTGAAAAAGTTCAGGCTTGAAGAAAGTATGAAAAAAACACTTACCATGTTCCGGAACTGCGGCATATCGACTGTGATATGGGGAGCACTCTTCGGAAGCTGGTTCGGTGACATCGTACAGGTCGTGGGACGTGAGTTTTTCGGTAAGGAAATCGGCAGTATTGCACTGTGGTTCCAACCGCTTGATGACCCGATAAAGCTGCTTCTGTTCTCGTTCGGACTCGGCATTCTTCACCTCTTCCTCGGTGTTGCGGTATCCTTCTATATGTCATGGAAGGACGGAAGAAAGCTCGATGCTCTCTGTGACAGTATTCCGGTATATCTCACAGTTCTCGGTGTTGCACCGCTCGGTGCAGGCATACTGACAGATGTTCCGGCAACACTTAAAACTATAGGCAGTTATATGATGATAGCCGGAGTTGTATTGCTCGTACTGACAGCCGGCAGAAGCTCGAAGTCAGTATTCGGAAAATTTTTCGGCGGACTCTATGCTCTGTATAACACAGCTACCGGATATCTCAGTGACATACTTTCATATTCGCGACTTCTCGCACTCGGACTTGCAACAGGTTCTATCGCGAGTGTTATAAATCTCATCGGCACGATGCCTGAAAATAAAATAATCAAGCTCGTGCTTCTCATCGTGGTATTTGCGGTTGGACACACTGCAAACCTTGCGATAAATCTTCTTGGTGCCTATGTTCATACTGACAGACTTCAATTCGTTGAACTGTTCAGCAAGTTCTATACAGGCGGCGGAAGAGAATTTCAGCCTTTAACGGTAAACACTAAATACATTAAATTCAAGGAGGAAAATATCAATGACTAACGGTATGGTATTAACAATAATCGGAGCTGCACTCGCAGCACTTATGGCAGGTATAGGTTCGGCAAAGGGTGTAGGACTCGTAGGTGAGGCAGCTGCCGGTGTAGTATCAGTTGACCCTTCAAAGTTCAGCAAGGTGCTTATTCTTCAGCTTCTCCCGGGTACACAGGGACTTTACGGACTTCTCACAGCTATCATTCTCCTCAGCCGTGTAGGAATCATCGGCGGTTCACCTGTTGAACTCACAACTGCACAGGGACTCGCTTTCCTTGCTGCATCACTTCCTATTGCAATAGTAGGACTTATTTCAGCTATTTTCCAGGGCAAAACAGCAGCTGCCGGTGTAGGCATCACAGCTAAGAAGCCTGAGCACAATGGTAAGGGTATCATCATGGCAGCTATGGTAGAGACATACGCTATCCTTGCACTCCTTATCTCTATCCTTATGATTTACAACATCGCAGTTTAAGGAGGTGCTGAAATGGCAGGAATTGAAGATATCCTGAACATGATAGACACTCAGCAGAAACAGACCGAGGAAAATATCATATCAGCAGCAAATAAAAAAGCTGCATTGATTGATGCGGACGGAAAAGAAAAAGCTGAAAAAGCATATTCCGACTATATCAAAAAAGGAATGGAACAGCTTTCACGCGATTATGAAAACTCCTGTTCATCGGTAGATGCAGCTATGAAGAGACGTATCCTCGACAGCAAGATAAAGCTTATTGATGAAACAGTTGAGGCAGCTGTAAAAAAGCTTGATTCTCTTCCCGATAACGAGTACTTTTCGGTAATTGAAAAGCTTGCAGTAAAGCGTCTTTCCGACGGCGAGGGAGTACTCTCACTCAGTAGCCGCGACCTTAAAAGAGTACCCGCAGATTTTATGCAGAAGCTTTCGGCGGCAGCTCAGAAAAAAGGCGGAAGCGTCACACTGGGAAAAGAGCCGGCTGATATTGAAAACGGATTCGTTCTGACATACGGTCTTATCGCTGAAAATTGCAGTTTCCGTGCTATTATCGAAGCTGAGCGCGAAGGTGTCAGAGATACGGCTGCAAGAGAATTGTTCGGGCAGGTGAGCTGATGAGCACTATCAAATATGCAAATGCCGTTGCTGCGATAAGGGCAATGGAAAATACATTGATGAGCCGCGGAGAGATAGAGCAGCTTATCAATTCTGCTACAAAAAATGAATTTGAAGCGGTTATCGCTTCAAAAAGAAGCGGCGAAGACCTGACACTTGAAGGTGTATGGGAAATGCTCCGCGGATATGCCCCCGACTGCAAGGAGCTGAAAATACTTCTTTATAAGAACGATTTTCATAATCTCAAGGCGGCACTCAAGTCTAAAATTGCGGGCAAAGAGCCTGACGGCTACTACATCCGTCCGACTAATCTCGACCTTGAAATGCTTTATCCGGCAGTTTCAGCGAAGGATTATGAAGCACTTCCGGCATATATCAGAAACGTTGCTGAGGAGGCATATGAGCTGCTCACACGTACTCTCGACGGACAGCTTGCAGATTCGCTGATAGATACTGCGGCAATGAATGAAATGAGAAAGGCTGCTGAAAAGAGCGGCAGTGATTTCATGAAAAAATACGTAGAACTAACTGTAGTCTGTGCAGACATCAAAACAGCTTTCAGATGTGCAAAGATGAAGAAGCAGCGCAGCTTCCTTGAAATGGCAATATGCGGTACCGATGAGCTTGGCAAGGACACTCTTATAAGTGCTGCTCTCGGTGGAGTTGAAAGTGTACTGAGCTGTGTAGAGAACAGTGTCTACGCTGACGCTGCAAAGCTGCTTGCTGAGTCGCCTGCGCAGTTTGAGAAATGGTGCGACGATGTCATAATGGAGCTCGCCGAGACTGCTCGTATGCAGGCTTTCGGAGCTGAACCCCTTGCGGCATATTATATCGCCGCAGAAGCCGAGCTTAAAAATCTCCGCATACTCTCTGTATGCAAGGAGTCGGGCACGGACAAGGAAACTATGACCGAAAGGATGAGAAAGCTTTATGTCTGAAATGCATAAGGTCGCCGTTATCGGCGATACAGCGAGTGTTTCCGGATTTGCGGCGCTCGGACTTTCAGTTTTCTGTGAGACGGACGGTGCAAGAATATCGAAGCTTATAAACAGGCTTGCCGCAAACGATTTCGCGGTGATATATATTACTGAACCCGCTGCCGCACTTGCAGCTGATACAATAAAAAAATACCGCAGCAGCAGACTGCCTTCCATTGTTCTTATCCCTGCAATCGAGGGAAATACCGGCGATGGAATGCGTGCTCTGCATGAGGCAGTCGAGAAGGCTGTCGGCTCGGATATCCTTAATTGAGGAAGGAGTTACGACTTTGGCAAGTATAGGAAATATAGTAAAAATATCAGGACCTCTCGTAGTCGCTGAAGGTATGAGAGATGCCAATATGTTCGACGTTGTCCGCGTAAGCGACAAGCGCCTTATCGGCGAGATAATAGAAATGCACGGCGACCGTGCGTCCATTCAGGTTTACGAGGAGACTGCCGGACTCGGAACAGGTCAGGCAGTTGAGTCAACCGGTGAACCTATGAGTGCTGAGCTTGGTCCCGGACTCATAGGCAGTATCTACGATGGTATACAGCGTCCGCTTGATGATATACGCAGGGTCTGCGGAAACAATCTCGCCCGCGGAGTTGAAGTTCCATCATTGAAACGTGACAGGAAGTGGAAATTCACACCTTCTGTAAAAGCCGGTGACACTGTAACAGGCGGTGACATTATCGGTACTGTTCCCGAGACTGATATTGTTCTTCATAAAATAATGGTACCCAACGGTATAAGCGGCAGGGTAAAGTCAGTAAAAGAGGGCGAGTTTTCAGTTGACGAGACTGTATGCGTAGTCGAGACTGACAAGGGTGACAAGGAGCTTTCCATGTTTCAGAAGTGGCCGGTCCGCCGCGGAAGACCCTACGCTAAGAAGCTTTCACCCGATATGCCGCTTGTAACAGGTCAGCGTGTTATAGACTGCCTTTTCCCAATCGCAAAGGGCGGAGTTGCGGCTATTCCCGGACCTTTCGGAAGCGGAAAGACTGTAACTCAGCATCAGCTTGCAAAATGGGCAGAAGCTGATATCATAGTATACATCGGCTGTGGTGAGCGCGGAAACGAAATGACAGACGTTCTTAACGAATTTCCTGAGCTTATCGACCCTAAGACCGGCAAGTCTCTTATGGAGCGAACAGTTCTTATCGCAAATACATCTGATATGCCTGTTGCGGCACGTGAAGCTTCCGTATACACAGGTATCACAATTGCTGAATACTACCGCGATATGGGTTATTCCGTAGCTCTTATGGCAGACTCGACTTCACGTTGGGCAGAAGCTCTTCGTGAGATGTCCGGACGACTTGAAGAAATGCCGGGTGATGAGGGCTATCCTGCATACCTCGGAAGTCGTCTCGCACAGTTTTATGAGCGTGCGGGAAGAGTTATCTCGACCGGTGCTGACGGAAGAGAGGGTGCGCTTTCTGTAATCGGTGCTGTATCGCCTCCGGGCGGTGATATCTCAGAGCCGGTATCACAGGCAACTCTTCGTATCGTAAAAGTGTTCTGGGGACTCGACTCTAACCTCGCATATCAGCGTCACTTTCCGGCTATAAACTGGCTGACGAGCTATTCGCTTTATGCTGATTCACTTGCTCCGTGGTACGACAGCAATGTATCGAAGGAATGGATGATATCGCGTGCAAGGTTTATGTCTATACTTCATGACGAGGCAGAGCTGAAAGAAATCGTTAAACTCATCGGTATGGACGCACTTTCCGCAGGAGACCGTCTCAAAATGGAGACTGCGCGTTCTATCCGTGAGGACTTTCTGCATCAGCTTGCATTCCACGAAGTTGATACGTATACAAGTCTCAAGAAGCAGCTCTATATGATGAAGCTTATACTCGGTTTCAACGATGAAGCAGAGGCTGCAATAAAGAAGGGTGCAGACGTTGAAGAAGTTGCCGGACTCGCAGTACGTGAGCGTATTGGACGATTCAAGTACGTTCCCGAAAACGAGACTGACCATGAATTTGAAAAGCTCACAGTTGAAATATCATCTGAACTTGACGAGCTTCTCAACAAGGAGGAAGACTGATGCCAAGAGAATACAGAACTATTGAAGAGGCGGCAGGTCCTCTTCTCCTCGTAAAGGATGTAGAAAACGTAACATACGGCGAGCTTGCCGAGATAAGGCTTTCAAACGGCGAAAAGCGCCGCTGCCGTGTACTTGAGATAGACGGAAACAATGCTCTCGTTCAGCTTTTTGAGAATGCCGCAGGTATCAACCTCAAGGACAGTGCGGTTGTTTTTTCAGGTCACCAGATGGAACTCGGTGTTTCCGAGGATATGCTCGGACGTGTATTTGACGGTCTCGGCAGACCTATAGACGACGGTCCGGAGATAATACCTGATATGCGCATGGACGTTAACGGTCTCCCGATGAATCCGGTTGCGAGAAAGTATCCGCAGGAGTTCATTCAGACCGGAGTTTCCGCAATTGACGGACTTAACACACTTGTTCGCGGTCAGAAGCTTCCTATCTTCTCAGCAAGCGGACTTCCACACGCTCAGCTTGCGGCGCAGATAGCGCGACAGGCTCGTGTACTCGGTGATAATGAGCAGTTTGCTGTTGTATTTGCCGCAATGGGTATTACATTTGAAGAGTCGGAATACTTTGTACGCAGCTTCCGTGAGACAGGTGCTCTCGACAGAACAGTCCTGTTTGTAAATCTTGCAAACGACTCGGCTATCGAGCGCCTTGCAACTCCTAAAATGGCACTCACAGCTGCTGAGTATCTTGCATTTGAAAAGGGTATGCACGTACTCGTTATCCTTACCGATATCACAAACTATGCCGACGCTCTGCGTGAGGTATCGGCAGCACGTAAGGAAGTTCCCGGAAGACGCGGCTATCCGGGTTATATGTACACAGACCTCGCGTCTATTTATGAGCGTGCAGGACGTCAGGACGGCAAGGACGGAAGTATCACAATGATACCTATCCTCACCATGCCCGAGGACGACAAGACACATCCTATCCCTGACCTTACAGGTTACATCACAGAGGGACAGATAATTCTTTCGCGTGAACTATACCGCAAGGGAATTACTCCGCCGGTAGACGTTCTGCCGTCGCTTTCACGTCTTAAAGATAAGGGTATAGGCAAGGGCAAGACCCGTGCTGACCATTCCGACACAATGAATCAGCTTTTCTCGGCATATGCCCGCGGAAAGGACGCTAAGGAACTCATGGTCGTACTCGGTGAGGCAGCTCTTACTCCGACAGACCTGCTCTATGCAAAATTTGCTGATGAGTTCGAGAAACGCTACGTTTCGCAGGGATTCGAGAATAACCGCAGTATTGAGGAAACGCTCTCGATTGGCTGGGAGCTTCTCCGACTTCTTCCGAGAAGTGAGCTTAGACGTATCAGGGAGGAGTATCTCGCTGAATACTATGATAAACAGGATTGAGGTGAGCTGCATTGGCAAGACTTAACGTAAATCCTACGCGAATGGAGCTGAGCAAACTCAAAAAGAAGCTTGTTTCAGCTCAGCGCGGACATAAGCTCCTCAAGGATAAGCGCGATGAACTTATGAGACAGTTTATGATACTCATCAAGGAGAACAGACAGCTGAGAAGTGAGGTCGAGGCGGCAATTGCCGAGGCAGACAGGTATATGGCAGTTGCAGGTTCTGTAATGCAGAGGGAAGTTCTTGAAACAGCATTAATGCTTCCGAAACAGGAAGTCGAGCTTGAAGTAGGGGAGAAGAACGTAATGAGTGTGTATATCCCGATATTCAGCCCGAAATACCGTACAAGCGATACAAGTGACATTTATTCTTACGGCACTGCTTTTACCTCTTCTGACCTTGACGGTGCAGTAAGTGCACTGAGTGAGGTATTCCCGAAGATGATACGTCTTGCAGAAGTAGAAAAAGCGTGTCAGCTTATGGCGGACGAGATTGAAAAGACCCGCCGACGTGTAAATGCACTTGAGCATATCATGATTCCCGACTATCAGGAGACTATCAAGTATATCACGATGAAACTATCTGAAAACGAGCGCAGTACAACAACTTCGCTTATGAAGGTCAAGGACATGGTACTCAGACAGAGTCACAATTTCACATAAGAAAATGCTGTGCATTATGGGACTTCCAAAAATGCACAGCATTTGTTTTATCTGAACCATGATTTCATGGTATCAAGTATTTTTATAAGTTCGTCCTCGTTGATAACATATGGTACCATAGCGTACATATATCTGAGGAATGTTCTGCTGAAAACTCCATGCTCGTAAGCAAATTTCCTGAATCCGTCGAGTACTGTACCGTCGAAGACTTCTATGCAGACACAGCCACCCATGATTCTGACTTCTTTGATACGTGGGTCAGAAAAACCTGCCATTTCACGTCGGGTTATTTCTTCTATTCTGCGGATTTTAGCGAGGTAGTCGTCACGTTCAAACAGCTCTATCGACTTTAAAGCCGCACAGCAGGCGAGTGCATTTCCCATAAAAGTCGGACCATGCATGAAAGCGTGAGTGGGGTCATCGCTCATGAAGCCTTCCCACACTTTTTTATTTGCAACTGTAACAGCATGACCTATATAACCACCGGTCAGTGCCTTACCGAGTACCAGTATATCGGGGAGAACAAGGTCTGCAACGAAGCGGTTGCCGGTACGACCGAATCCGGTAGCGACTTCGTCGAATATCAGTAGTACATCATACTTATCACAAAGCTGTCTTGCTTTTCTGAGGAAGCTTACATCGTACATTCTCATACCGCCTGCACCCTGCAAAAGCGGTTCAACGATGAAACAGGTTAGACGCTCACCGTACTGAGTGAAAGCGTCTTCAAGTGCGGATATCTCAGTAGAAATGTGAATTACACCACGTTTTTTCTCACTGTTTTTTCCAAATGCGAAATGGTAGTCCTCATCGTCGCCGACCTCCATTGCCTTGAAAGTATCACCGTGATATGCGTGTTCAAGCGCGAGGATAGTGTCACGTTCAGAGCCACGGTTAGTGTTGAACTGCAAAGCCATTTTCAGTGCGACTTCAACTGCAACACTTCCCGAATCAGAAAAAAAGCAGTAGTCGAGGTCACCGGGAAGCCATTCTGCAAGCTTGTCAGAAAGCTTTTGTACCGGTTCATGTGTAAGACCGCCGAGCATAACGTGTGCAAACTTTTCGAGCTGACCGCTGATTGCGGCGTTTATTTCCGGGTGATTGTAGCCGTGTATGACGCTCCACCACGATGAAACAGAGTCAATAAGGTCGTGACCGTCCTCGGTGTAGAGATGCACTCCCTGTGCACGTTCTATTTTAATGGGAGCATCGAGAGTTTTCATTTGTGCATACGGATACCAAATCATATTTTTCCTCCTTTTCGGCAGATACTCAGAAGCAGTTGTGGGTCGATATCAATGTCAGAGTCGTTTTCTCCAACGCAGGCAATAACAGGCAGTCCCGTGAGCTTTTCACACATATATTTATTGTCTTCTTCCATAAGGTCACCCTTGTGGAAGTTGTTGAGCATCAAGCCGTTTACAGTGAGTCCGTGCGCCCTCATGTATTCGACAGTCAGGACAGTATTGTTGATAGTACCAAGACCGGCATCTGCGATTATAAGGCATGGCAGGTCAAGTGATTTTATCACGTCTTCGAGCATGATAACAGTTTCGTCAAAGCGGATAGGGCAAAGTATACCACCGCTTCCCTCGCAAATAATGGTATCGTATTCGCGGCAGAGTTCATGAAACTGCGCAGTTACCCTTTCAAGTTCGACAGGATTTCCTTCAACTTTAGCAGCAAGGTGAGGGGAGAGTGCATTCTCATAAACATACGGACACATCGTTTCAAGCGGTTGAGAAATGCCGGAAACGTTTTTCACGCAAAGAGCGTCTCCGGGAATAAGACTGCCGTTTTCATCGCGTTCATTTCCGCTTACAGCAGCCTTGAAATAGGCAGTTTTGCAGCCTGCCTCATGCAGCTTTTTTACTATAAGTGCAGTTACGTAAGTTTTTCCGATGTCGGTTCCTGTTCCGGTAATAAAGATTCCGTTATGCATTATAGTCCCTCCGTGTTGTGTAGCCTATATTGTGAAGCATGGTTATGTCCTCAGCTATGCGATTACCTGAGGTCGTAAGCATATCGCCGGTTATCGCAGAATTTGCACCGCTTACAAATGCCTTTTCTCCGCAGTTTTCCATGAGATTACGTCCGGCGGCGAGTCTTATGTCAGCTTCGGGTACAATGAAACGGAATGTTGCAACAGTGCGCAGGATATCGGGTTCTGTGATACGTTCAATACCTTCAAGGGGAGTACCATGAATGGGGATAAGTGCGTTTATGGGGATAGAGTTTACTCCCTGTTCAGCGAGCGTGAGAGCCATATCAATGCGGTCCTGCCAGCTTTCGCCCATGCCTATAATTCCGCCGGAACACACCTCGAGTCCTGCGTTTTTTGCCCTGTGTATGCACTCAAGCTTGTCATCGAAAGTATGTGTAGTGCAGATGTTTTTGAAATTTGCACGCGATGTTTCGATGTTTGCGTGATATCTTTTTACTCCTGCTTTGCGGAGTTCTGCAAACTGTGATTCTTCAAGCAGACCGAACGACGCACAAAAGTCAACAGCTGTTTTTTCTGAGAGCGTGCGGTACGTGTCAAGTGCTTTTTCAAATTCTTCGCCGCTAAGTTTTCTGCCTGCGGTAACGATAGCGAATCTGTCAACTCCCTGTTCGTCATTGTGAGTACACTCAGCGAGAATCATGTTTTTGTCAAGAAATGAGTACTCTTCAATTCCAGTGCAGTGGTGTGCGGACTGTGCACAGAATTTGCAGTCTTCCGGACAGCGACCGCTTCTTCCGTTTATAATACTGCAAAGATTAGCGCGGTCACCGCTGAAATGCTTTCTCAGTTTGTCAGCACAGCTGCAAAGTTCATCAAGGTCAGCATTCAGCAAAAAGCTGAGGTCGTCATCGCGGGTCA
>Ga0310695_10012663_pt1 | contig 11747 bp, 12 predicted proteins | sample RumenRJG_04DNA_FD_203882 | JGI IMG/M metagenome (GOLD analysis project Ga0310695, IMG submission 203882) | Bovine rumen microbial communities from Lethbridge, Alberta, Canada - RJG_04 (v2) (version 2) | ecosystem: Host-associated > Mammals > Digestive system > Stomach > Rumen | place: Canada... | reverse complement strand
ACAATTCGCCCCCTGCTCAACGACTCTCGCGTTCCCCATCCGCTCGAGACGGTCTCGATTGAGTACATACACTCACTAAAACGATCAACTAAATCATAAAAAGAGGAGAAAAAAAATGAAAGCAGTATTGATAATACCGATTGAGAGCCTGAGAGGGAAATTACGAGAAGACGGGTACTACTTCCGGGTGTACAGGGGAGAGCAGATCGTGCAGAAATGCCCGCGGAAATGGGAGGACACGCCGGCACGGAAAGCGGCACGGGAGAGGTTTATCGCTACTTATGGTCGTAAGAAGCCAGAAAGCCCCTAAAGAGCCATGCGGATAGTGTATATACCCTCTGAAACCGCAGTGCCCCCTGCTCATGCTTTTGCGTTCCCCATCCGCAAAAGAATGTTTCAACCGGATATATACTGTATCCCTAACGGGAGGGGCTTTCTAAAAGAAACAAAAAAGCCGGATATAATCCGGAGTAACTAACATAAAATAACCCATTAAACCAAACTTTAAAACTATGGCAGAGATTAAGCCGATGGCTCTTATCGAGAGCATGAAAAAGAAAGTGTGTGAGCACAGCGATGTGTATTTCCGCACGAACAAGAAAACCGGTAAGGTGTATACCGGCAAGTTGTGTAACCCGTCCACGAAGGAACCGAGTTCGGCGCAGACTGCAGCGAAAGCTCGTTTTGCGAAGGTGTCCGCAGCAATCCGTACCATTCTGGCAGGCACGAGCGAGCAAAAGACCGCTTTGGTAGCCGAGTACAAGGCCCAAAACAAGATCGGTACGTTGTTCGGCTACGCGATGCACAAGTTGAACGACCAGTATGACGCTAACGGAGATTTGATCTCCAACGGCGACTAAGTTAACCCTATTGTTAAACCCTAAAAACCTTAACTATTATGGCACATGTAGAATGGAGCGCCGGTATCGACTCTGTATCCGGCGCATTGAGCAAACCGGGAAAGAGTTCCCAACACAGTTGTAACAAGATGCTGCTTGGCACCCACCGCGTAGCACCGACGGAAAACAACAAGTGTAACCGCTTGTATCTCCGCAAGAAAGTAAAACGCACCACCCCGATCACGGCGGATGAGGCAGCAGCACGTCTGCGTTTCAGCACCGTAGCAGCGATGGTGAAGCAGCGTAAAGGCGACCTCACCAAGATCGCAGCGGACCAAGCAGCCTTCATGGATCAAAAGGACCTTGCAGGCGGTAAGAAGACCCTCAAGGCTTACTACTGGAAGATCTGCGGAGACCAGTACGACAGCCAGCAAGGCTAACGGCTAAAGACGTTAAATTGTTAAACCGTTAAATTGTTAAATTGTTATGACGAAAGAACAGATTTACAAAATCGTCGAAACGATTGTCTTAGCGCTACTGACCTGTTGTGCAGTAGCGCTGGGCATGACCTCTTGCAAGGCATGGAGGACGATTTCGACCACCGCGACCTACACCCAGGTTGCAGACAGTACCAACACCAAAGCCACCACTACTATCTCTACTAAAACGGTGGAGGAGTATCAGGGGGTGAAGAAGAAATGAAAAAGGAGCAAATGCTCCTTTTTTCGTACATGCACCACCGGAGGTATTGGATAATTTCACAAAAATCACACTTTCACACAAAAATGTGTGTTCAAAGAAGAAAAAAAGATTTTTTTCTAAAAAAATCTTGTGTATTTCAAAATTTTGTTGTACCTTTGCAGCGGATTTTGAATAAAAACGGTCGGATTTACGACTAAAGTTATTATACAAGCAGACGTTATGGACATCTTACGGAATGATTACATCAAGCAACTTGAAGCCAAAAGTTGGAACGCTTACTTAACACAGACAAGATGTTGATATAACAGCAAAAACGCCCGTTCGGACTACAAATCGCACCTTCTGAAACGATTTCTGCAAATTTATTTGCATATGTCAAATATTTGTTGTAATTTTGCACGCAAAATTTGTTTGATATGAAAAAAATAGTATTATTGATTCATTTAATGATGCCGATGGCATTGTTAGTCGCGACAAAGGCCTATGGCCAGAAGTGTAACGTTGAATTCGGGGAGTATATGACTGTTCCTAATGCGACGGTAAAAGAACTAAAGTATGGTACTATCAACTTTATCGTAAAGGAGCCGGATGGCGGCTATTTTACTACGCTCTGCACACGCTTATATGAACCTGTGGCACATATAAAAGAAGTAAAAGTGGATTCTCTTCTCAATATTACTGACAATAAAGAAGTAAAAGAATACGATACGCGAAAAGTCTATCCAAATGAAAATTATGAAAAGACTAATCCATGGGGTGCCCGCCTTTATCATATTAATAACATTTTTTCTCTCAATAATCATGGCACTCCGGTTTACAAATATTTTGTACAAGGGGAGGGGGCCTTTGGTGCTGCTGAAACAGAGTATAATAGTATCAACAGATATGGCGATAACTTAGCGTCCTTATACAAGGGTGTACCTCAAGTTATATCCGGAAACAGAAAGTATGCCATGCTACAGAATTATATTGTAAATCTAGATGACGGTACTTCCCGAGATATTGGGGATATGTACTCATGGAACGGAATAACTGATGATGGTATGCGATATATGTTTGGTGTAAGGCCTTATGTGGAAGTGGATACAGGTAGGGTTTACGTGAGAAAGAGCCAGATATCGCTTTTCTGGAAGCACCCGGGGTGTGAAATGGATTCTAAAGGAAATCAAGAATGGACTATAGCTGAAGCATTACCAATATTTCTTATTTCGTTTGAGAACGGAGAGAAGGCGGTGTTTGGAACTCTTTATGAACGTTATAAAAGATGGAACCCAAGTGGTCCGCTGGGCTTTTGTACCATAGAGTTTGATATAGCTACCGATACGTATAGGAAAGTGCAACAGATTGCTTTCCAAAAGGCGTGGACAGAAATGGGAAAAATAGGCAACAAAACCTATGCCGAATGTTTTACTTTGAATGACGGAGTTCTCCTAAGATACGAGTATGGCTACAGGCATTACTCGATATTCGAAAAGGACTATAACTATCATACTGGTGGTCGGCAGGATTATCACCTATACATAGGTGTAAACAAGGATGGCACGATAGCAAGCAGTTTTGATGGTGTCGTTGGCAACGAGCATATGATTACCAATTTCTCTTTCCGTGGTCTGTACTACGAAGTGACTTATGTTCCTATACCCAATTGCAAAGGAGAGGAGAAGTACCAATTACTGCTTACCTGGTATAATAAATACGGAAAGCAAGGCGAACAAACATTATGTAAACTAAAGACACATACTGATCATATCGATATGATTCGTATGGGTGAGGGCGTATATGAAATTGTTCAGCTTTCTAAGGACCATAAGACCTGGAGACGAGGCCAAATGAATCTCAATACGGATAATAATATGACAAAATAACCTATCCCTTCCCCAAGAGGCGGAGCACGCACATCGTGCCCCGTCTCTTTTTGTGTCCTTTCGTCCCTCTTTCACACATTTCACACTTTCACACATCTTTTTGGCTTCTTTCTATTATACAAATATTTGCGTAACTTCGGCACGCCCCTTCCCTGAACGATATTGAACATGTTCAGGGTGGGTTCCCCCCGAATTTACGTTTGCATAGTTGTGCAAATAACAATGATTTCCCGTTAAAAATTCAAATAAATTTGATTTTCTTTGGAAAATCCTTGTGTATTTCAAATATTTGTAGTAATTTTGTGCGCTAAATTGGAATAGTATGCTTTTGAATATACTGAAATCGAAGATTCATCGTGTGACCGTCACCGAGGCGAACTTGGAGTATATCGGTTCGATCACGATCGACGAGGCGCTGATGGAAGCGGCGAACCTATACGCCGGAGAACGGGTGCAGGTGGTGGATAACAACAACGGTGCCCGGTTAGAGACGTACGTGATTCCCGGTAAGCGGGGCAGCGGCTGCATCTGCATGAACGGAGCGGCTGCGCATCTGATACACGTAGGGGACACGGTGATCATCATGGCGTATGCGATGCTCACTCCGGAGGAGGCGCGTATTTTTAAACCAGCGATTGTTTTCCCGGAAAATAATAAAATTCAGTCATGACGTAACAACGTAATGACGACATGACGAGATATTATGGCATTTTTCGAACTGAAATCAGGAAGTAGTGGTGTCGGGCCGAGAGCAGGCGTGATACACACGGATCATGGGGATATCCTCACGCCGATCTTCATGCCGGTAGGTACGGTAGGAACGGTGAAGGGTGTGCAACGCAAGGAGTTGGAAGACGACATCAAGGCGCAGATCATATTAGGCAACACGTACCACCTCTATCTGCGGCCGGGAACGGAGATACTCCAACAGGCAGGGGGTTTGCATAAGTTCGAAGGATGGAACCGACCGATATTGACGGACAGCGGCGGATTTCAGGTGTTCTCTCTGACGGACATCCGGAAGATGACGGAAGAAGGGGTACGGTTCAGCAGTCATATCGACGGAAGGAAGTTACTGTTCACCCCGGAGAGCGTGATGGATATCGAACGGGCTATCGGCGCGGATATCATGATGGCTTTTGACGAGTGCTGTCCCGGCACGGCGGATAAGAAGTATGCGAAAGACAGCATGGACCGCACCCACCGGTGGCTCGACCGCTGCATCGCCCGTTTCGACGGGACGGAGGGACTGTACGGTTATCAGCAGCATCTGTTCCCGATCGTACAGGGATGTACGTATCCGGAGTTGCGGCAGGAGGCCTGCAAGCGGTTAAGGGACTTAGACCGGGACGGCTATGCGATAGGCGGACTGGCGGTAGGTGAGCCGACGGAGGTGATGTACGAGATGATCGAGGTATGCAACGACATCTTGCCGCAAGAGAAGCCGAGGTACCTGATGGGCGTTGGTACGCCGTGGAATATATTAGAGGCGATCGAACGGGGCGTGGATATGTTCGACTGCGTGATGCCGACGCGGAACGGCCGGAACGGGATGATCTTCACCTGGCAGGGCGTGATGAACCTAAGGAACAAGAAATGGGAGGACGACTTCACGGAGTTGGATCCGACGGGATGCAGTTACGTGGACCACGCGTATACACGCGCATACGTTCGTCATTTAATACACGCGCAAGAGATGTTAGGACTGGAAGTGCTGTCGATCCATAACTTAGCGTTTTATCTGGATCTGGTCACGCAAGCGAGGAAGCATATACTCGAGGGGGATTTTTCTTCATGGAAGGCTTCTGTTTTACCGAACATCATGCAGAGATTGTAGATTGGAGATTGGAGATTCTCGCAAAAATGCGAGAAAAAGGCGCAATATCTATTTTGAAACGGTTAGACTGGTATATTATCAAGAAGTTTTTGGGCACGTTCTTTTTCTCGATCGTGCTCATTCTTTCCATCGCCATCGTGTTTGATCTGACGGAGAAGATGGATGATTTCTTCGAGAACCAGATCCCGTTCAAGGAGATACTGACGGACTATTACCTACCCTTCCTGCCGTATTACATGAACATGTTCAGCAGCCTGTTCATCTTCATCTCCGTGATCTTCTTCACGAGTAAGTTAGCAGGTAACTCGGAGTTCATCGCGATGCATGCGTCGGGTATGAGTTACCGGCGGCTGATGGTTCCGTATTTCATCTCAGCGACGATCTTGTTCGGGTTCAGTTTCTGGTTAGGCGGATGGGTTATTCCCAAGAGCAGCGCGAAGATGATTGCGTTCACGGACAAGTACGTGGACCATTTCACAACCGAGAACGCGAGGAACGTGCAGTTAGAGATCGAACCGGGTAAGGTGCTGCATATCGAGTCGTTTCAGCGGCGGAGTAACATCGGTTACCGCGTGTCGATAGAGGAGTTTGACGGCAAGACCTTAGTGATGCGTACGACGGCGGACCGGATCTATTATGACAGTCTGGAATGCTGGCATTTGGACACGTACACGGAGCGGCATTTTGACGGCATGGTGGAGCGGTTGGAACGGGGCGGAAGGAAGGATATCGTGCTGCCGATTGCTCCGGATGAGTTGTTCATCACGGCGGAGGAGGCGAAGCAGATGACGCTGCCGGAGTTGACGCATTTTATCCGGCGTCAGGAGGAGCGCGGCAGCGGCAACGTGGATGCGTTTGAGGTGGAATACCACAAGCGGTGGGCGATGCCGTTGGGAGCGTTCATCATGACGCTGTTAGGCGTGACGATGAGTAGCCGGAAGGTAAGGGGCGGCATGGGTAAGAACTTAGGGCTGGGCATCGTGCTGACGGCAGGGTATATCTTGTTTTCGACGGTGAGCACAACGTTTAGCGTCAATAACGTGATGAGTCCGTTTATGGCCGCATGGTTGCCGAATTTCGTGTTCTTAGCGATTGCGATACCGTTGTATCGGAGGGCGAGGCGTTAGTTCGCATATGCTACTCATCAAAACCGTCCTGCCCCGGACTGCGGCTCCGCGTCCCCAACACGCTCCGCACGCTTTTGATTGAGTACATATGCTCACAAAAGATCCACACGCTTTTGATTGAGTACATATGCTCACAAAAGATCCACACGCAAACAAAAAAAATAGAGCTACGCTCAGCGTAACTCTATTCGACGTGTAATAGTTTGTCCGTCTACTTTGGCATAGAGGCGGTAGGAACCACGCTCCAATTCAAATTCGGCAAAACGTCCTTGTCCTTTCTGCAGGAGTTTTCCTTGCAAGGAATAGATTCGGGCTTCCTCCATCTTGGCGGAAGAGACCACCAGTGTGTTTTCGCGGAAGCGAACAGAAAAATTATCATTGCTTTTTGCGGCATCCGCGTAATTAACTGAGGTCAAAAGAGCAGCTACTGCTGCCAGAACAACTAATACCTTTTTAAACATAATCTTGTTCCTTTCTTTTAAATGTTAGACCACTTGGACTTTCGAAAATAAACAGAACTTTTCGAAATCCGATGCAAAGGTACTGCAATTTTGGGAAACCTCCAAATATTTGGGCGAAAAAGCGATAAATTTCTACAAAATGAGCAATCGAGTTGACAATTTATTATTTTATACCCATTTTTACTTACAATTTGTCAAACGCATTTAGCAAAGCAAAAATGACAAAATAAAAAAAAACGCGCGTGCGCTTGCGTATATGATTTTTTTTTTGTAATTTTGCAGCCGATTTTTATTGGGGTATTATGCAGAATATTCGAAATATTGCAATTATTGCGCATGTGGACCACGGAAAAACGACCTTGGTCGATAAGATGTTGTACACGGCGAATGTGGTAAAGGCGCAGACTTCTGAGTTCAGCGACCAGCCGAAGGAGTTGATTTTGGATAACAACGACTTGGAGCGGGAACGCGGTATCACGATTTTGGCGAAGAACGTAGCGATTAACTACAAAGGCACGAAGATCAATATCATCGACACTCCGGGGCACGCGGACTTCGGTGGTGAAGTAGAACGTGTGCTGAACATGGCAGACGGTGTACTGCTGTTGGTGGATGCTTTTGAGGGTGCGATGCCGCAGACGCGATTTGTGCTGCAGAAAGCACTGGAGATCGGTTTGAAGCCGATTGTGGTGATCAACAAAGTGGATAAGTTGAACTGTAGGCCGGATGAGGTGCAGGAAGAGGTTTTTGACCTGATGTGCAACCTGAATGCGACGGATGACCAGTTGGATTTCCAGACGCTGTACGGTAGTGCAAAGCAGGGCTGGATGTCCACCGACTGGCGGAAGCCGAAGACGGACCTGACGGACCTGATGGACGCCATCATCGAGTACATCCCGGCACCGGAAGAGAACCCGGGTACGCCGCAGATGCTGGTGACCAGTCTGGACTATAACAGTTATGTGGGCCGTATTGCGATCGGTAGAGTACACCGGGGCGAGTTCAAAGACGGGCAGACGGTGACGTTGGCCAAGAAAGACGGCACGATGGTGAAGACGAAGATCAAAGAGCTGCATACGTTCTCCGGCATGGGTCACGTAAAGACCGACGTGGTGAAGAACGGCGATATATGTGCAATGATCGGTATTGAGGGTTTTGAGATCGGAGATACGGTGTGCGATGCCGAGGCACCGGAGGCTTTGAAGCCGATTGCCATCGACGAGCCGACGATGAGTATGACTTTCTGCATCAATGACAGTCCCTTCTTCGGACAAGACGGTAAGTACGTGACGAGTAGGCATATCCAGGACCGACTGAATAAAGAGTTGGAGAAGAACTTAGCGCTGCGTGTGGAACGCGGTGCGGAAGAGAGCAGTTGGCGCGTGTATGGCCGCGGGGTATTGCACCTGAGTGTGCTGATCGAGACCATGCGTAGAGAGGGATATGAGTTACAGGTGGGTCAGCCGCAAGTGATCATCAAAGAGATCGACGGCGTTAAATGCGAGCCGGTGGAGAGTCTGACGGTGAACACGCCGGAGGAATGCAGCGGTAAGATCATTGAGTTCGTGAGCACGCATAAGGGTGAGATGACGAAGATGGAGATGGTGAATGACCGGGTGCATCTGGAGTTCACGATCCCGAGTAGAGGTATCTTGGGTATGCGAACGTACGTGATGAACGTGAGTGCCGGCGAGGCGATCATGGCACACCGATTCCTCGAGTATCAGCCATGGAAAGGCGAGATCGTGAAGCGGAACAACGGTAGTCTGATTGCGATGGAAGCCGGAACGGCTTATGCCTATGCGCTGGACAAGTTACAGGACAGAGGTAAGTTCTTCATCGATCCTCAGGAAGAGGTGTATGCCGGACAGGTGGTAGGTGAAAACGCGAAGGAAGGCGACATCGTGATCAACGTCACGAAGAGCAAGAAGTTAACGAATATGCGTTCTAAGAGTGCGGATGACAAGGCTGTGTTGCCGCCGCCGGTACGGATGAGTCTGGAAGAGGCGCTGGAGTACATCAAAGAGGATGAGTACGTGGAGGTTACGCCGCATGCGATGCGCATCCGGAAAATCATTCTTGACGAGTTAGAGCGGAAACGCGCAGGACGCGCATAATTGACGATTGGACGATTGACGAGGTACGATTGATTGACGATTTTATCAATTGTACAATTTAATTCAATCGTAAATAAATCGCTAAATCGTAAATTTGTAAATAGTAAATATAATAAAGATGAAAATTGAACAAAGTGAATTGAAAGACCTGAAGGCTGTAGTAAAGGTGACGATTGAGCCGGCAGACTATCAGGAGGAAGTTGCGAAGCAACTGAAACAAGTGCGTCAGAAGGCGCAGATGCCGGGTTTCCGTCCGGGAATGGTGCCGGCAGGCTTGGTAAAGAAGATGTACGGTAAGGGTGTACTGGCTGACGTGCTGAACAAGTTGGTTGGTGAGCACCTGAGCAAGCACATCGAGGACAATAAGTTAGCGATCTTAGGTGATCCGTTACCGAACGCAGAGCAAGGTCATGTGGATCTGGATCACGAGGAGACCTTTGTTTTTGCTTTCGACATCGCTGTAGCACCGGAGTTCGACGTGAAGCTGAACGGTAAGAACAAATTGCCGGAGTACACGATTGAGCCGACGGAGGAGATGATCGACAAGCAGATTGAGGCCTATACGAACCGTTACGGCGAGTACATCGCAGCAGACGAGGAGAAAGGCACGAAGGCAGAAGTGAAACCGTGCGCCGTGGACGCTGAATTGTTCGCTAAGGTGTACGGTGCGGATGCGCCGAAGGACGAGAAGGGTTTCCGTGCGAAGATCAAAGAGGACATCGAGCGCAGTCTGGCGGAAGAGACCAAGTACCGCTTCGGTATTGACGCCAAAGAGGCCATCATGAAGAAGATGGAGAAGGTGGAGTTCCCTGTTGACTTCCTGAAACGCTGGGTACTTGAGACCAACGAGAAGATGACTCAAGAGGAGCTGGATAAGGACTTTGACAAGATGTTAGACGAGTTGAAATGGCACTTGGCAAAGGACCAACTCATGAAAGAATACAAGATTGACGTTCAGAAAGAGGAAGTAGAAGCGTTTGCAAAGCGGATTGCGAAGATGCAGTTCATGCAGTACGGTCTGATGAACGTTGAGGAGGAGATGCTGGCTAACTACGCACAGGAGATGCTGAAGAACGAGAATCAGTTACGCGGCATCGTAGAGCGCCTGGTAGAAGACAAGATCTTCGAGGCTATCAAGGGCGTTGTGAAGGTAGAAGCAAAGACGGTTAGTCAGGAAGATTTTGATAAACTGTTTAAGTAATATCTCGGCGCGAATGCTTCTCATCAAAAAACGCAGTGCCCCCTGCTCATGCTTTTGCGGACCCCAACCGCAAAAGAATGTTTTTGATTGAGAACATTTCGCTCACAAAAAAGATGACACATATCCATTTCATAGCTATCGGTGGTGCGGCGATGCATAACTTGGCATTGGCCGTTGCCTCCAAAACGGGGTACAAGGTAACGGGGTCGGATGATGAAATCTTCGACCCTGCTTTGTCTCACTTACGGGACGCAGGTCTGTTGCCGGAGGAGATGGGTTGGCATCCGGAGAAGATCACGAAGGATATCGATGCGATCATCTTGGGCATGCACGCTCGGGAAGATAACCCGGAGTTGGTGAAGGCCAGGGAGTTAGGCATCAAGATCTATTCGTTCCCGGAGTACCTGTACGAGCAGACGAAGGACAAGATCCGTATCGTCGTAGGCGGCAGTCACGGCAAGACCACCACCACTTCGATGATCCTTTATGTGCTGAACCGCCTCGGGATCGAAGCCGATTACATGGTGGGTGCGCAGATCGAAGGTTTTGAGCGCATGGTGCGGTTAAGCGACACGGCCAAGTACGCGGTGTTCGAAGGCGATGAGTACCTCACTTCCCCACTCGACCTACGATCTAAGTTCCTTTGGTACCATCCGCATGTAGCTATCCTGACGGGTATCGCCTGGGATCATATCAATGTGTTCCCGACCTTCCCGGAGTACGTGGAGACCTTCCGGAAGTTCGTTCATTCGATCGAGCCGAAAGGATCGTTCATCTACTTCAAGGGCGATGAGAACCTGCGACAAATCGCCGGCGAGATGACGTCATTACGTCATGACGACATGACGATTATTCCGTACGAGGCGTACGACGGAAAGGTCGAGATGCAGGTGTTTGGAAAGCATAACATGCAGAACCTTCAGGCGGCGATGCTGGCCTGCCATTGTATCGGTGTGGCGCCGGATGATTTCTACCGCGAGATAGCATCCTTCACCGGTGCATCGAACCGTCTGGAGAAGATATGCGAGACCGAGACTTCGGTGGCCTACAAAGATTTTGCGCACAGTCCGAGTAAGTTGAAGGCGACGATCAATGCCGTGCGGGAACGGTATCCGGAGAAGAAGTTGATTGCCTGCATGGAGTTACATACGTTCAGCAGTCTGATGGCCGATTTTCTGCCGCAATACAAGGATTGCATGAAGGAGGCGGATGTGGCGTATGTCTATTTTAACCCGAAGGTGATCGAACATAAAAGACTCACTCCTATCACAAAAAATGAAGTTTGTGACGCGTTTGGCACGAAAAATGTGGAGGTGTTTACTGAGAGTGCGGCGTTACAGGAGAGACTGAAGGAAATAGATTATCGTAACGTTGCACTGCTCATGATGAGCAGCGGCACGTTTGACGGGATTGATGTAAAAGAGTTTTGCGTTAAATTGTTAAACCGTTAAATCGTTAAATTGTTATGGATAAGCAAACGAAACGGGATTATTTGTACATGCGGATGGCACGGACGTGGTCAGAGAACAGTTACTGCGTACGGCGGAAGGTGGGTGCATTGTTGGTGAAGAACCAGATGATTATTTCGGACGGTTATA
>Ga0310695_10012659_pt1 | contig 11749 bp, 11 predicted proteins | sample RumenRJG_04DNA_FD_203882 | JGI IMG/M metagenome (GOLD analysis project Ga0310695, IMG submission 203882) | Bovine rumen microbial communities from Lethbridge, Alberta, Canada - RJG_04 (v2) (version 2) | ecosystem: Host-associated > Mammals > Digestive system > Stomach > Rumen | place: Canada... | reverse complement strand
CTCCCGGCGGCTTCGCCGCCTTTGTATTAGATGAACAGATGATTTCCTGTCGCCGGACAGGTGATTTCCATTTTACCGGACGGGCGCTTTCAGCGCCCCGGAATATTCATTATTTCAGAAGGATCTGATCTATGATCTTATCGGCAGCATGGCCGTCATAGTTGCTGAAGTTCTCTTCTCTGAACTTCAGCGTTTTTTCTATCTCATAATCCTTATTTTCAAGAGCTGTCATAAGCTCATCGAAAGTATCGCAGACCTTGCCCGGGGCTGTCTCTTTGATGCTCTTATGTACTCCGCGGACTATCTCATACACTTCTCTGTCATATGTATAGAACAGGATAGGCCTTTTCATGAGTGAGAATTCATAATATGCGGATGAGTAATCCGTGATCATGATATCCGTAACATAATACAGGTCGTTGATATCTTTGCTCTTGGTCAGGTCTATGATGCGCTCACTGAACTCCGAAGGTATCTTAGGCTTGTTGTGTGTGAACGGATGCATTTTGAAAGCCCAGATGTATTCATCTCCGCAAAAGTCATATATCCGCTGCAGATCGAGCATATCATAATCATAATGCGCCTGTTTCTGCCCTGCGCCTCTGAAAGTAGGAGAGAAAAGTATCAGCTTTTTGCCTGCGCATTCAGGGTGCTCTGCATAGAACTCTTCTGTTTTGCTCTTTATAACATCCTCGTCGAGGAAACCATCGAGTCGTGCCATTCCGAGTGGCAGGAACCTGTCTCTTGGCAGCCCGAACACTTCGCTGTATACATCGATCAGGCTCTCTGAGCCGGTTATTACATAGTCATACTTCCTGTGGCAGTTGTATTGAGGATGAGGTGAGGCCTTCTCTCCAAAGCGGGAATAGCCTACTGACTTGAACCCCACACCGGCGTGCCATACCTGGATCAGTTTTGCATCATCATCCAGCTTCAGGTAATTGAACAACGGAACAAAATCATCCACAAATATATAGTCATTGGCAGCAAGCATTTTAACTGTATGAAGCCAGCTCTTAAGACCGTTGTTCTTACCGACAGCTCTTCTGAATGTATATGACAGACCGAATTCCTTGTCCAGACCTCTGTCCTTGATACGCTGGTCAATGAACTTGAGATTGCCCCAGATGTATGGCTTTGTCTCAGACATGAAGAGGATGTTCTTTTTTCCGGAGCGGCGGCGGGCGTAGAAATTGTAAGCGGACTGGATCAGATACATCTTGATGTTTCTCTTGATACAGCCGATCTTGCCTTTAAGTGTACGTCTTTCCGATACAGCATATCTGTTGCGCCAGTTTGGATTCTCGATCATGAATCTCGAGTTCATGATCGGTACTATATTTGCAGAATCATTGCAGTAAGTAGCGAAATACACATTATATGAGTATTTGCCTTTCTGATAACTGAAGACTCTGCACATCTCAGGCAGCTTGTAGGCAGCTTCATGTGAGATGGTGCAAATATGGATAGCATCGCTGCCATTGATATGCGTGGTAAAACGCCATCTGCCGTTTTCTAGAAAACTGGCTCCGTCCATTGCAGCCATATTGAGTATGAAATAATATTTTTTTGCTTCTCGTTTGTATGGATGAAGCCGGATCTCTTTGAGGAGCTTTGCGGTAAGAACAGTCTCCTGATCGTTCTCATCATCGTCGTCTTCCTTAGGTGCCTCATCAGCAGGGAAGACCATCCTGGTCAGGCAAATATCAAGCTCCTCATCATAATCGGATTCTATGGTCAGGAGAAAGTTGATCCTTTCCCAGCTCATATCCGTGATCCTGAAATTCGGGTCATTTATATAGTTTACTGTAACAGGGGCCATATACTGAGTCCTTTCTATAGTAATTACCTGTTATTATCTGATTGCCGCAATTGATGAAGCATATTAGCATCAGTCCGCAGCAATTGTCTTCGTAATAGCTTATCACTCTGTGTCTGTATTCTGCAATACAGATCATCTGCGTTCTACAATTCTGAATGGCACGCTACCATTCTCCGTGTGCCCTCGGCTATATCCACTTTAGGAGTCCAGCCAAGAGCCTTGATCTTGCTGTCATCAAGTCCGATGAACTTAGCCGGGTTGAACATACCGGCAGTATTCTCAGGAATATCTATGACAAGCTTGAGACCCTTTTCCGGACTGCTTGCGATAAAGGCTTCTGCAAGCTGCCTGATGGATATGATATTGTCGCTGTCGGCAACATTATATGCAGGCTCTGTGCCCCTGAGAAGCACATAGAACATGCCTGACACAGCGTCGCTGACATAAGTATAAGCGCGCTGAGAGCTTCCGTCACTTTTCATTACGATATTTTCGCCTCTCACAACATTGGCCGCAAAATCAGCCTGGACCCTTCCGTCTGTGAGTGAAAGTCCGGGACCGTAGATATGGGCGAATCTCGGGATACAGCACCTGATGCCATACTGTGCCTGATAGCAAGCGCATATGGTCTCTGCAGCCCTTTTCCCTTCAGAATAACAGGAACGTGTATTCAGGGTGTCGACATAACCATAATCGTTCTCGGTTATCCTGTCGATGCCTTCTGGCGCTTTTCCGTAAACTTCTGATGATGACATGAGGACAAAACTCTTAGAGCTTTTTTCGACAGCGAGGTCAAGGAGGTTGAACGTTCCTATGACGTTGGCCTTTATTGTGGAAACAGGGGCAGCCTTGTGTTCAGACGGTCTTGCCGCACTAGCTCCATGGAAGATGTAGTCGATCGGACCTTCGATGCTGAGCGGAACGGTGACATCCTGTACCACAAGCTCGATATCATCGCGGTCAAGAACAGGGCCGAATATCCTGCGAGCTTTATCACCGTTTCTTACAAGTGCGAGGACCTTTATTCCCGCTTGCCTGATATCATTGAGCCCAAGCATCGTATACACGACATATGACGGTATCATACCGCTCGCGCCGGTAACAAGAACTGTAGAACCGTAAAGCTGCTGCCAGTCGAGATCTTCTGCTATAATGCGTGTGATATCTTCATTGATTATTGTGCTTTGCAATTTGTTTATAATATTCATAATATAATTACACCATTTTCCTGTAATATGCTTTAAACAAGGTTATCTATAAGTTTACCATAACCTTGAGACTGAGCGATACTGTTTTGATGTAGCGATGACAGCAGGAGTAATATATAATTACATGTATTATTGATATTGAAGAAAGCCTGTGTGAGAAAACGTGAAGCACCTTAAGCGACAACCAAGTAAAAGAGAAAAGCGAAAAAAGCAATTAAAAGTCCTGTCGATCATATTATTGATAGTTCTGGCTCTGTTGGCAGTTACTGTTTACAGAGACTACAAAGCGAGACCCGGATTTCTTGAGAAGATCTGGATCGAGGAAAGAGGCGCGGATTTCATCACTGTGGCCTGGGAAAGGGCGAGAAACGTCAATAAATATGTCGTCACGTATAACGGCAAAAGGATTGAAGTCAGCGGCAAGAAAAAAGGTGTAAAGATAAACGGCCTGACTGAGAACACTGAGTATGTGATCTCTGTACGGGCCGACAGCAAAAAAAGAAAAGGGTTTGAAACCCTGACGGAAAAAACTAAGACAAAAAAGGCACAGCATATTACAGGGGATCCGGGCCGGATGAAATTCATAAACAGACCGATCGACCTCAGGCTGACTGCAGAAACGCCTGTAAAGTATCTACCTGGAGATGGATATACAGTAACCGAGGACAATAAGGTCGTTTTTACAAAACCAGGAACGATAACGGTCATAGCAGCGGCAGATGATACTGAGGAATATGCATCTGCGACCAAGGAGATCCCGATCGAAGTGCTTGATTCTGTAGAAGTTGCGGCAGAAGGTGCTTCCGCACACTATTTTTACAAACTCAATAAAGACAACTGTGAATGTGTAAAAACTGTAACAGGGGAAAAGGAAGCGTCGATCCCGCAATCTTTTGGCCGATACGATGGGAAATACGTTATCGCTTACATCGGGGAAGAAGATCAGCGCATCATAACTTTCGGAGATGTAGAGGAAGTGTATGAGCCTGGAATAGACCTTGGGCACGCTAACGGACTCACCGTGGCCAAAGGGCTATGCTACATAGTAAAAGGTGGGAGAAATGCCGAATGCATTACCTTTGATCCGAAGAAAAATACTTTTGGTTCATTTGAATTAGCAAAATACGCTTCGGGCATCGCTTATGATGAAAAAACTGATATGTTTTATACCAGCCAGCGAAGAGGCATGGCAGTATATGACGGTCATTTTAATCTGATCAGGAATGTAGGAAGGATCAGCCGAAAAGCACCGTACTATTTCCAGGACTGTGGAGCATACGGCGGGATCATGATGCACTGTGTATCAGGAAAGAATTATCGTGGCACCAACTACATTGATTTCTACGATATGATCAATGGCAAATACATCGGAAGCATCAAATGTGAACTGGGAGAAGTAGAGAGCCTTATTGTAGACGAGGAAGGATATATCGAGCTTCTAAGCAATACGAAAAAAAAGGAAGATCTGATATGGAAAACCCCTATCAACATGAATGATCTGTGCGATTGAAATGATAGTGAACTGATTCATTATGGCATGTAATACAAAAGCCCAGAGCTTGTTTGCAGCGAAGCACCGGGCTTTTACATAGATTATCATGATGCAGCATATTCTGCTTTGATGATATCTATCGCGGTCTGCAGCGGATCGAATATCGTTTTATCCGGTGCAAAGCCGAGGTCGACGGCAGCCTTGTACATGATCGGCAGCTCAGTGCAGCCCATGATGACGCAGTCCTCATCAAAAGAATCCGTGAAAGCTTTGAACTTTGCTGCGACATTTTCATCGATCGTATTTTGCTTGACAGCTTCGATGAACTCGCGGAGCTGTGAGTATTCTGCCTCCGTCGGTGCAGTGACATGGATGCCATACGGAGCAAATGTGTCAGTATAGATACCTGAATCTATAGTTCCCTCAGTAGCCATGAGGCCGACCGATTTTACACCTCTGGCAGCGAGATCTTTTCCCAGAGCATCTATAATATGAAGGATCACATCCTTACTCTCCGGGATCTTTGCTATGACTGCCGGGATGAAGCAGTGTGAGGTGTTGCAGGCAAAAACAATGCGCGATACGCCCATGTCCAGCATGTGAGAGACTGAGTCTGTCAGCTCGGCTTCGAGTTCTTCGCGCTTCTCACCGTAGAGCAGTGCCCTGACACGGCTCGGCATCGTACATTTGTTGTCTATAATAATTCGCGGTCTGTCCCATTCCTTTTCTACCGGGAATGCGTCAACGAGGCGCTTGAAAAAGTCAACTGTGGCATAAGATCCCATGCCGCCAACGATTCCTACTACGTAATCTTTCATCTGCATTTTCCTTTCGCTTAAGACCCCTTTTGATAAGAGATCCGGCTTGTTTTTCCTTAGCCGGATGACTATTCACAAATTAATCATATTTATTAACACTGTATACTGATATAATAGCATAGTTAAAGGGGGTCATTAAATGACAAAAGTTGTGACATTCGGGGTGTTTGACTATTTTCACTACGGACACCTCAAGCTCTTTGAAAGAGCAAAAGCAATGGGGGACTACCTCATCGTCGCGATTCAGGCAGAGGAATACATCCTCAAGTACAAGCCGGATGCACAGATCCTTTACTCTCAGGAACAGAGAATGGAGCTGATCAACGCGCTCGAGGTCGTTGACGAAGTTGCTGTCTACACAGATATCGACAAGTCGATCAAGGAGATCGATTTTGATGTGTGGGCCAAGGGTGAAGATCAGAATCACGCCGGATTCCAGGCTGCTGAGAAATGGGCTCTCGAGCAAGGCAAAACGGTAAAGGTGCTGCCGAGAACGCCTAATATCTCAACAACCAAGATCAGGCAGCAGCTGATTAAAGATTGATGCTTTTACAGGCAGCATGTGATATAATCTGGCAAAGCGGGCTCAGGAGAGCCTGTATGTTTTGATGTTATAAACAATAATCGGATTAATATATATTACTAAGAGAATCACAGTATGATAGAAACAGTTAAACAGATCTACGAAGAACACAGATCCCTGGGCTGGGTCAGGATCTACAGGCTGGCAAAGTCTGATCTTATAAGGCTTTATCGCGGCGCCGCTCTTGGATGGGCATGGGCTCTGATCAAGCCGGTTATGACTTTGTTCGTCTTTTATTTCGGAATCAGAATAGGTCTCAGGCATGGCGGAGAAGTCAATGGTCTGCCTTATTTCCTGTGGCAGCTGGCTGGATTCCTGCCATGGTTCTATATGAGAAGACTGATACCCGGCGGTGCAGGCTGTATAAGAAAATACAACCATCTTGTCACCAAGATGAAGTTCCCGGTCTCGACAATACCGACATTCCTCAACATATCCGAACTGATGGTGCATCTGGCACTTCTGGCGCTGACGCTTATCACTTTCGCGTGTTTTGGCTGTAAGCCTGATATCTATCTGGTGCAGATACCTCTCTACATGTTCCTGATGGTATTATCATTTACAGCATGGAGCCTGTTTGCAGGTATGCTCGGAGCTATGAGCAAGGACTTTCTCAACCTGATAAAGTCCCTGTCAACAGCTATTTTCTGGATGTCCGGCATCATATATGATGTCAACGATATCCACAACAGATATCTGAGATTTATTCTCAAGCTCAACCCGGTAACATTTATTTCCAGCGGCTATAGGGATGTGTTCATCTACAAGAAATGGATCATTGAGGACAAGGTCGGTGTTATTTGTTACCTTATAACACTGACTGCCACTATACTTGGAGCGATATGGGCATATAAGAAACTTCGTAAGGAGATTCCGGACGTATTGTAGGCGAAAAAGATAACGGCACAGGATATTTCATAGATTAAGGGTAAGAAATGGCAATAAACACCAAAGATTTTGCGGAAATAAGAAAAGTAAGAGAAGAAAACAGAGCTGAAGTAGGCGAGCGTAAGGTCGTGGTATCGTTTAAAAACGTGACCAAGGAGTACAAGCTCTACAAGACCGACAAAGCCAGATTCAAGGGCCTTTTTTCAGACAAGATCCCGTTCAAAACTAACAAAGCCGTAGATAATCTGTCCTTCGAGGTAAGACAGGGCGATGCCCTTGCGTTGCTGGGACACAATGGAGCAGGCAAGTCTACCATCCTCAAGATGGTCACCGGCGTAACTTTTCCTACTGAAGGTGAGATCTATGTCGATGGCACAATAAGCGCGTTGCTGGAGCTGAGCGCAGGGTTTGATGGTGAATCTACAGGAAGGGACAATATCTATTTCAAGTGCGGTCTGCTGGGAATGGAGACAGAAGAGATAGCTGCACTTGAACAGGAGATCATAGACTTCGCCGATATAGGGGAGTATATAGATCAGCCGATGAGGTCATACTCCAGCGGAATGAAAGCGAGACTGGGGTTCGCGATCTCAGTAAATGTAAAACCTGATATCCTTATAGTCGATGAGGCGCTCAGCGTCGGTGATAAGAAATTCAGAAAGAAATGCACAGCCAAGGTCAAGGAGATCATGGCCAACAAGGATGTTACGCTGTTGTTCGTAACACATGCAAGCGATACAGCGAAGGCTTTCTGCGAGAGAGCCATAGTGCTGGAAAAGGGTAAGAAGCAGTTTGAAGGAAATATAGACGAGGCGATAGAATTCTATGAAGGAAAACAATGATATGAAAATAAGCCTTCGCCGGAACAGGCGTGCAAGGGGCGTGAAAGTGAAACCGGATGGCACCGAGGTCATTTTCAACAACTCGCCTAAAAAACAGGATGCTTCGGAAGTGACTGCTGCAGGCGCAAAGGCCGGGCGCAAAAGGAGAGAGTGGAAGAGGCTCAACAGAAAGCGGCAGCGCAGATGGAATTTTGCTATGCTGATGATCTGCATACTGAGTTTTGGATGCGCAGTCGCATGGAGCAGCAGCCCGAGTGCGATCACTATCAATGGAGAGCCGGTGTGCTATCTAAGCGATAATACACAGGCATCAGCTGCGATGCTCGAACTCGCCAAAGACAGCAGCGTCGGATCAGACGTAAAGGCTATAGACGTAGGGGATACCCTCGGTGTAAAAAAAGTTCCGGGATTCAACCATGAAATCAAGACTGCTGATGAAGCAGTAGATTATGTAAGGAACGAATACCTGAAGACGGGCAAAGCAGAGCTTACCACAGCGAGTGTTTCGAGCAGAATGGAGAAATTTACTCCTGATGCAGATATCCGCGCTGATGATACGATGCTTGCAGGACAGGAGCGCTTAGAGAGCAAGTCTGATCCGGGAGTGCAGGTCGTTACGACGGAATACGCTTCTACCAACGGCAAGAAGGATTCCGAGGCTGTCATCGACGTCTCTGTTATTGAGAAAGGCGCTCCGGCTGTCATATACAGAGGTACAATAGGACTTCCGGAAGGTGAAGACTACAAGACATACAGCGGACCGCCGGTGCTTGAACAGGGTGAGGACATGATAAAGCTGGCCAAGAATTATCTTGGACTGAGATATGTTTACGGAGGCAACAGCCTTGAGACAGGTGTAGACTGCGTTACCTTTGTCATCAATATATATAAGAAGTTCGGCATCAAGATCCCTCATACATATGAGGGCATCAAAAAAGGCGGCGTAGCTGTTTCTATGGATCAGGCACAAGCCGGCGACGTGATCGTATACAATGGACACGTTGCACTGTATATGGGTAACGGAAAGATCATCCATGCCACAAGAGGCAAGAGCTGGGATGTACACATCTCAAAGGTCAACTACAGCAAGAAAAGACACATCCAGACCATAAGAAGGTTCGTTCGTTAATGGTAAAAGCAGCTAAGTTCGTAAAGAAGAAAATATTCGATCTGGCAAAAAAGAACAAAACGTTCCGCATAGCAGCCAGAGGCGGAAGGGACGCGCTCTATCGTGCCAAGATGACACTTGACGAGCCTTTTGGAAAGATAGATGACAGAAAGGTCTACTTCCAGACCTTCTCGGGTCGCGGATACAGCGATTCGCCCAAAGCGATCTATCAGTATATGCTGAACGCTCCGGAGTATGCGGATTACAGATTCGTATGGAGTTTTAAGGAGCCTGAAAAATACGAATTCCTGAAAGGATCGAGGACAGAGATCGTAAAATTCCGCAGCCGTTCCGACAATAAGGCTCTGCGCACTTCCGGGTATTGGATCACTAATTACAGGATGCTGGACCATCAGCATCCACGCAGAGGCCAGATCTATGTCCAGTGCTGGCACGGTACCCCTCTGAAGAGGCTCGGATATGATCTTGAGGCCAGCGACAACTCCATGAACTCCATCAATGAGATCCGGAGCAAGTACCGTACGGATGCTGCGAAGTTTACCTATATCCTGTCTCCTTCTCCTTTCTGCACCAAGGTGTTCGCAACTGCGTGGAACCTTGTGAAGACCGGTCAGACACACAAGATCATTGAAGAAGGCTATCCGAGAAACGATCATCTGATCAACGCGACAGAAGAGGAGCGCACTGAAATCAGGAAAACTCTCGGAGTAGAGGGTAAGAAAGTGATCCTCTACGCACCTACGTGGAGAGATAACCAGCATACAAGCGGTCAGGGCTACACGTATAAAACAGAGGTCGATTTTGACAAGCTCAGGGATGAGCTTGGAGATGAATACGTCATTCTCTTCCGGGCGCACTACCTGGTAGCAAACAGTTTCGACTTTACAAAATATGCCGGTTTTGTCATTGACGCGTCATCTTACAGCGATATCAATGATCTCTACATAGCATCCGACATACTCATTACCGACTACTCGAGCGTTTTCTTCGACTACGCTAATCTAAGGAAACCAGTCATATTTTATATGTACGATCTCGAGGAGTATGCCAATGAGCTGCGGGGCTTCTATATCTCGCTTGACGAGCTGCCCGGCTCTATAGTGAAGGACGAGGACGCTCTTATTGCAGCGGTCAGAGACTGCGATGGGTGGCAGGCTGATGACAAGTATGAAGCGTTTTGCGCGCGGTTCAATCCGCTCGATGACGGAAACGCATCCGCGAGGGTGCTGAAAAGGATCTTACGGTAACATCAGGATCAGCAGATAATGAGTAAAAGAATTCTAATCCTAGGCGCCGGGAGCGCCCAGATAGACGCAATAGAATATTGTAAAGCGCGCGGCTATGAGGTTGCCGGCTGCAGTTATACTAATACTGACAGCGGGATACCATATCTGGACTATTTTGAACAGATAGATATCAAGGATGTCAAAGGGGTAGCTGCTCTCGCTGAAAAGTATGGAGCTTCGGTCATATATTCAGTCGGCTCTGACATTGCTATGCCGACAGTCATGAAGGCCAGCGAGATGCTTAGACTGCCTCATTTTATTTCCCATGAAACTGCAGAGATCTGCCACTGCAAGAACCTGATGAGAGAAACTCTCGGGCATGACTTCAGAGGCAATGTTCCGTTTATCGTAGTTTCCAGCCTTGAAGAGGCCCTGGCAGGCATAGAAGAAGGGTCAGCCTCAGGTCTGAAACTGCCTGCTATGATGAAACCTGTTGATTCACAGGGACAGAGAGGCTGTTTCAAGATAACAGACCGCGATGACATAATCAGTAATTTTGCTTCCTCATTAGATTATTCTCATTCCGGCAAAGTCATAATCGAAGAGTACATAGACGGACCTGAAATATCCGTAAATGCATATATGCAGAACGGTGAACTGAGATTTGCCCTGGTCAGTGACAGATATGTATTTGATGAATATCCGGGAGGGATAATAAAAGAGCACAGGGTACCATCGACATTTGCCGATCAGGTATCTCAGGAAAAGGCAGCGGATCTGACATCCAGGGTCGCCGGGAGGCTCGGGGTAGATAACGGACCGCTCTATCTGCAGATCAAACTCAGAGCAGACGGAGAGCCGATGCTTCTGGAGGTAACTCCCCGGCTTGACGGCTGCCATATGTGGAGACTTATAAAACATTACTGCGGAGCAGATCTGCTTGACGCATGCTTCACACATCTCCTCACAGGGGCGCCAGTGTTAACAGAACGTTTCGACTTTCCTGAAAGAGGATACCGCCTGACATTCATGAGTCAGGAGACAGGCTCTGTATTTCAGAGCAACAGATTCGATACAACAGGAGCAGAGTACGTAAGACCTTACTATGCTGACGGGGATACTGTCGGAAAGGTCAACGGATACATTGAAAAGTGCGGATATATCATCAGCGCGATCTAGCTCGGGAACATTGTTTCAAGGAGGGAAAACGGTGAGTTTACAGAAAAAACTTAAAAACGTATATACGATCTGGTATCTGCTGACTCTCAGAAGGACACTTGACGGTGACCGGGCCAAGATCAAGGCAGACCAGAACCGCAGGATCCACAAGCTGATGAAAAAGGCATATAAGATCCCGTTTTACAGAGCGAAGTTTGAAGAGTCCGGCACGACGCCCGATGATTATCACTGCAGCGAAGATCTTGTAAAGTTTCCTACACTGACGAAGCCTGAACTCAGGCTTTGGATGCAGACTGAATGGGATGGGCATCCGGAAAAGCATGATGACATCAACATCCTCAGTACCAGCGGATCGTCAGGAACGCCTCTCAAGATGCTCTATACACAGAAAGAGCAGGCATGCAGCGATGCTAACTGGGCAAGAGCCCTGTCGGCAGCCGGCTACAGACCTCTCAGAGGCAAGATGTACTCTTTCGCTACCAGCCACAAGGGACCGAGGAAGAAAGACAGGGATTCCATCGTACAGAAATTCGGTCTCATGAGACGTAAGGTCATCGGTGAG
>Ga0310695_10012658_pt1 | contig 11750 bp, 12 predicted proteins | sample RumenRJG_04DNA_FD_203882 | JGI IMG/M metagenome (GOLD analysis project Ga0310695, IMG submission 203882) | Bovine rumen microbial communities from Lethbridge, Alberta, Canada - RJG_04 (v2) (version 2) | ecosystem: Host-associated > Mammals > Digestive system > Stomach > Rumen | place: Canada... | reverse complement strand
TCCGGCCGTCCGAAACGAACCTCGGGCGGCCGAACTGTTTTTTTGAGGGATCCCGGCCCGCGAACCTTGCTTTTGTCCCTTCTGAACAGTTTTTCCCCGTGAAAGGAGAAAAAAACCGGCGCGGGAGAAAGAGAAAAACATGCCCCGGATTCTTGCAATCTCCGCCCTTTTTTGCTATAATATACTCTGTGAAAAAACGACTGTTTCCAATAGCCGAGGGAGGATACCCATGACCAAAGTCACCATTATCGGAGCCGGTTCGGTCGGCTCGACCATCGCGTATACGCTGGCGGTGCAGGGACTCGCGTCCGAGATCGTCATGATCGACATCAACGGGGAAAAGGCCGCCGGAGAAGCGCTCGACATCCGGCAGGGCACGCCCTTCTGCTCGCCCGTCACGATCTACGCAGGCTCCTACCGGGACGCCGTGGATTCGGATATCGTCATTCTGACCTCCGGCATCGCGCGCAAGCCCGGCCAGTCCCGCCTCGATCTCGCCCAGACAAACGTCAATATCGTCAAATCCATCATCCCCCAGATCACCACCTTCGCGCCGGACGCCACCTACATCATCGTCTCGAACCCGGTGGATATCCTGACCTACGTGTGGTGCAGGCTCTCGGATCTCCCCGAAAACAAGATCATCGGCACGGGCACCATCCTCGACACGTCCCGCCTCCGGGCCCGGATCTCCGAGACCTATTCGATCAACCAGCAGAACGTCCACGCCTACGTCTTCGGCGAACACGGCGACACCTCTTTCGTTCCCTGGTCGATCGCCAATATCTCGAATGTCCCGGTGGACGAATACTACAAGGCCGTCGCGTCGCAGGACAACCTCTATCGGCCCCTCAACCACGGCGACCTCGAAAACTACATCAAAAAATCCGGCGCCCGCGTTATCCAGCGCAAGGGAGCGACCTATTACGCCATCGCCCTTTCCGCCTGCCATATCTGCAAATGCCTCATCGACGGCATGGACACAACCCTCACCGTCTCGTCCATGATGCACGGGGAATACGGCACGGACGACGTCTGCCTCTCGACTCTGAATATCGTCGGACGGGACGGACTGCGCGGCAAACTGCTCCCCACCCTCACCGACGGGGAAGTGGAACTGCTCCACAAATCGGCAGCCAGCCTGCACGAAGTGATCCGGGGACTGGAAATCTGACATCATCAAGGGAGTATATTCAGATATGGAATACCGCATCGAACACGACTCGATGGGCGAGGTGAAGGTCCCCGCCGACCGCCTGTGGGGCGCGCAGACCGAACGCAGCCACGAGAATTTCCCGATCGGCGTCGGGATCGAAACCATGCCCGCGGAGATCATCCGGGCCTTCGGCATCCTGAAAAAAGCCGCCGCCGCCGCCAATCACGCCCTCCGCCCGGAGAAAATGACGGACGAAAAGCTCGGGGCCATTTCGAAGGCCGCCGACGAGGTGATCTCCGGCGAGTTGAACGGGCATTTCCCGCTCGTGGTCTGGCAGACCGGATCCGGCACCCAGTCCAATATGAACGCCAACGAGGTGATCGCCAACCGCGCGAATGAGATCGCCGGAAAGAAGCTCTGCCATCCGAACGACGACGTCAACATGTCCCAGTCCTCGAACGACACGTTTCCGACCGCCATGCACATCGCCGCCGTGACCGCGCTGGAAGATAAGCTCCTGCCCGCCGCGAACACCCTCGTCACCACCTTCCGCAAGCTCGAGAAGCTCCACGAGGGGATCGTGAAATCCGGGCGCACGCACCTGCAGGACGCGACCCCGATCCGCTTTTCCCAGGAGATCTCCGGCTGGCGCTCCTCCCTGGAGACCGATATCGCCCTGATCCGCCGGTCCCTGGAGCCCCTGCGCGCCCTCGCCCTCGGCGGCACCGCGGTGGGGACAGGACTGAACGCCCCCGCTGGATTCGACAAGGCCGTCGCCGGAGCGGTGAGCGAAATCAGCGGCAAGTCCTTCGTCACGGCGGAGAACAAATTCCACGCCCTCACCTCGAAGGACGAGCTGGTCTTCGCCCACGGAGCGGTCAAAGCCCTCGCCTGCGATATGATGAAGATCGCGAACGACGTCCGCTGGCTGGCTTCGGGTCCCCGTCTCGGGCTCGGCGAGATCACCATCCCCGAGAACGAACCCGGCTCCTCCATCATGCCCGGAAAGGTCAATCCCACCCAGTGCGAGGCCGTCACGATGGTGGCCGTGCAGGTGATGGGGAACGACGTCGCGGTTTCGATGGCCGCCTCCCAGGGCAATTTCGAGCTGAACGTGTTCATGCCCGTCTGCGCCTACAATTTCCTCCAGTCCGTGCGGCTCCTCTCCGAGGCGATCCTCTCGTTCAACGACCGGTGCGCCGTGGGGATCCGGGCGAACGGGGAGAAGATGAAAGCCAACCTCTACAATTCCCTCATGCTCGTCACCGCTCTCAACCCCTACATCGGGTACGAAAACGCCGCGAAGACCGCGAAGAAGGCCTACCGGGAGAACATCTCCCTGAAAGAGGCCTGCGTGGAGCTCGGATTCCTCACCGCCGAACGCTTCGACGAGGTGTTCCGCCCCGAGGAAATGGCGGGCAGATAAAGCAAGACAGATCGGAGTACCGAAAATGAAGATCGCCTATTATCCCGGATGCACCCTCAAAAACAGAGCCCGGGATCTCGACCGGTATGCCCGGGAGACGGCGTCCGCCCTCGGCTGCGAATTCGAGGAGATCCCGCTCTGGCAGTGCTGCGGCGGCGCCTATACCTCGGCGAAGGACGAGATCGCCACGAAACTGGCGGCAGTGCGGGCTCTCGCGGCCGGCAGGGACATGGGGGGCAGGGTCGTGACCGTCTGTTCCGCCTGCTTCAACGTCCTCGCCCAGACCAACCGGGAGTTCCTCGTCAATCCCGATTTCGACTTCAAGGTCAACAATTATCTGAAAGGCGACCCCGCATATCACGGGGAGGCCTCGGTCGTCCACTATCTCACCCTCTTGCGGGACGAGATCGGATTTGACGCCGTGAAAGCCAGGGTGACGAAACCGCTGAAAGGGAAGAAGATCGCCGCGTACTACGGATGCCTTCTCCTCCGCCCCTCGGAAGCCCTCGCCTTCGACGACCCGGAGGACCCCTCGGTCATGGAGGATTTCATCCGCGCGCTGGGAGCGGAGCCCGTAAACTATTCCATGCGCAACGAGTGCTGCGGCGGGTATCTCACCCTCGAAGACAGGGAAGCGGCAAAAAAGCGGAGCAGCGCCGTGGTCCGTTCGGCCGCGGAGGTCGGAGCGGATTTCATGATCACCGCCTGTCCGCTCTGCATGTATAATCTCACAAAGAACGCGGACGAGAAGATCCCCGTCCGGTATTTCACCGACGTTCTGGCCGAAGCGTTCGGACTGAAGGAAGGAGCCGCCGAATGAACGATCTCAAAGACCGCGTCGTGCGCATGAGCGGATCCCGCGTCGAGCGGTGTATGCGGTGCGGGAAATGCTCCGCCACCTGCCCGTCCTACGAGGATATGGAATACCATCCGCACGAATTCGTCTATCTGGTGGAGCGGGGGGACGTCGAAAAGCTCCTCGCCTCCGAATCCATCTATAAATGTCTGACCTGCTTCGCCTGCGTGGAGCGCTGTCCCCGGGGCGTGGAGCCCGCGAAGGTGGTGGAAGCCGTCCGCCTCATCGCCGTGCGGGAACAGGGAAAGAACCGCCTGAAACCCGACGATCTCCCGGCTCTGACCGACGCGGATCTCCCGGGACAGGCTCTGGCGACGGCGCTCAGAAAATACGCGAAGTGAGAAGGAGGGAAGACCATGCGTAAAATCGGCGTATTTGTCTGTCACTGCGGCACCAACATCGCGGCGACCGTGGATGTGAAGGCCGTGGCGGAGACGCTCGGCAGGGAACCCTCCGTCGTCGTTTCCGAAGACTACCCCTACATGTGCTCGGAATCCGGGCAGAACCTCATCAAGGATTCCATCCGGGACTACGGGCTCGACGGGATCGTGATCTGCTCCTGCTCCCCCCGGATGCACGAGAATACCTTCCGCAAGGCGGCGGCGTCCGCGGGGCTGAACCCCTACATGGTGGAGATCGCCAACATCCGCGAGCAATGCTCCTGGATCCACAAGGACAAAGCGGAGGCCACCGAAAAGGCGATCCTGCTCGGAAAAGCCGCCATCGCGAAGGTCCTGCTCAACACGCCCCTCATCGCCGGCGAGAGCGGAGTCGTCAAGCGCGCCCTCGTGATCGGAGGAGGCATCGCCGGGATCCAGACCGCCCTCGACATCGCGGAAGCCGGATTCCCCGTTGATATCGTGGAGCAGAAGCCCACCATCGGCGGCAAAATGGCCCAGCTCGACAAGACCTTCCCGACGCTGGACTGCTCTGCCTGCATCCTCACCCCGAAGATGGTGGACTGCGCCCAGAACGAGAACATCAAAATCTACTCTTACAGCGAAATCGAATCCGTCTCGGGCTTCGTCGGCAATTTCACCGTGAAGATCCGCCGCAAGGCCCGGTACGTGGACGAGACCAAATGCACGGGATGCGGCCTCTGCACCGAGAAATGCCCCGTGAAAAAGGTCCCGAACGAGTTCAATCTGGGGCTGGACAACCGCCGCGCGGTCTACATCCCCTTCGCGCAGGCCGTCCCGAAGATCGCGGCCATCGACGCGGATTACTGCAATATGCTGAAAAACGGCAAGTGCGGCCTCTGCTCGAAGGTCTGCACCGTCGGAGCCATTGATTACAAGCAGGAAGACACCTTCGTCGAAGAACGCTACGGCGCGATCGTGGCGGCCACCGGATACGAGATCGCCGACGTCAGCCGGTACGGGGAATACGCGTATAATCAATCGAAGGACGTGGTCACCTCCCTCGAACTCGAGCGGCTGATGAACGCGGCGGGTCCGACGGGCGGGACGCTCCTCAGACCTTCCGACGGGAAGCACCCCCACACCATCGTCTTCGTCCAGTGCGTCGGTTCCCGCTGTACGCCGGACAAGGGGAAGCCCTACTGTTCGAAGATCTGCTGCATGTACACCGCCAAGCACGCCATGCTGATCCGGGAGAAATACCCGGACACCGAGGTCTACGTCTTCTACATCGACGTGCGGACGCCCGGCAAGAACTTCGACGAGTTCTGGCGGCGCGCGGTGGAGGAATTCGGCGTGCACTACATCAAGGGCGCGGTGGGCAAGATTTCTCCGAGGCCCGACGGCACGCTGGACGTTCAGGGCTCCGACCTGCTGATGGACGAACAGCTCCACATTTCCGCGGATCTCGTGGTGCTGGCCGCGGCGATCGAACCCTCGAAGACCGCCCGATCCCTCGCCACCATGCTGACCGCTTCGATGGACACGAACGACTTCTTCACGGAGGCCCATCCGAAGCTCCGTCCCGTGGAGTCTCCCACCGCGGGAATCTTCCTCTCCGGCGTCTGCCAGGGACCGAAGGACATCCCCGAAACCGTGGCTCAGGCATCCGCGTGCGCGGCGAAAGTGATCGGGCTCCTCAGCAAGGATAAGCTGAAAGGGAACCCCTGCGTCGCCCATTCCGACGAGATGATGTGCAACGGATGCTCGAACTGCGCGAATGTCTGTCCCTACGGCGCGATCACGTACAGTGACAAGGAGTTCCGTATGCCCGACCGGACGACGAAGACGCGCCGCGTCGCATGGGTCAATCCCGCGGTGTGCCAGGGATGCGGGGCCTGCACGGTCGCCTGTCCCTCCGGCGCGATGGACCTTCTCGGCTTCTCGAATTCTCAGATCATGGCGGAGGTGGACGCGCTATGCAGGTAAACGAACAGACGGGATTTGTCCCCACCATCGTGGCGTTCTGCTGCAACTGGTGCTCCTACGCAGGCGCGGACCTGTCGGGGACCAACCGGCTCCAGTACCCCGCCAACGTGAAGATCATCCGGGTCCCCTGCTCCTGCCGGGTCAACCCCATGTTCATCCTCCGGGCTTTCGGGCGGGGAGCGGACGGGGTGATCCTCTGCGGGTGCCATCCCGGGGACTGCCATTATACGACCGGAAACTACTATACCAGACGGCGCATGACCCTGCTCTGCTCCATGCTCGACTACCTCGGCATCGAGCGGAAGCGGACCCGGGTGGAATGGGTCTCCGCGGCGGAAGGTGCGAAATTCGCCGAGACCATGCGCAGCTTTGCCGAAGAGATCGCCGCCCTCGGTCCGAACCGCCGGCTGGAGGATCTCAGAGTCAGAAAATCGGAACCGGAAGGGAGGGTGCCGGATGCGGAATAAACTCGTGGAACGCGCGAAAGAACTGCTCGCGGACGGCACGGTGACGCGGGTCATCGGCTGGAAGCGCGGCGAATTCTCCTACGACGTCACCCCCGCCGTGTTCGAGACTGCGGAAGAGCTCGAAAAAGACTTTGTGTACGACGGCTTCTGCGGCGCGAACGTTTCGAAATATCTCATCCGGGGGAGCGCGAAGGAGGGGAAGATCCTCGCCTTCCTCAAGCCCTGCGACGCCTTCTCCTTCAATCAGCTCCTGGCCGAACACCGGATCCGGCGGGAAAACGTCTATGCGGTCGGGATCCCCTGCGAGGGCATGGCCGATATCGGGAAGATCCGCTCAGCCGGGATCGACGGCGTGACCGGCATCCGGGAAGAGGGGGAGGAATTCGTCCTTTCCACTCTCTACGGCGAAGAGCGCATTGCCAAAAAGGACGCGCTGGCGGAACGCTGTCTGGTCTGCAAGTCGAAACGCCATCCGGTTTACGACGAGCTGATCGGAGAAGAGGGGGAAGACCTGCCGGACAACGCCCGGTTCGAGGCGGTCGATAAGCTCGAAAAGATGACGGCGGAGGAACGGTTTCAGTTCTGGCGCGGCGAGCTGTCCCGGTGCATCCGGTGCAACGCCTGCCGCAACGTCTGTCCCGCCTGCACCTGCGAAAACTGCGTGTTCGACAACCCCGACTCCGGGATCTCGCAGAAGGCCGCGGCGGATCCCTTCGAGGAGAGCATGTACCACATCATCCGGGCCTTCCATGTGGCGGGCCGGTGCACCGACTGCGGCGAATGCTCCCGGGTCTGCCCCGAAAACATCCCGCTGCATCTTTTGAACCGGAAATTCATCAAAGACATCGACGAACTGTACGGCGCGTACCGGGCGGGGGAGAACGCGGAGAACAAGAATCCCCTCGTCTCCTTCCGCGAGGAGGACGCCGAACCCTCCGTCGTGCACGAAAGGGGGCGCGCCTGATGCTGTATCTGAAAGCCGAAAAGCTGGACGCTTTTCTCGCCCGCGCCGCCGAAACGAGAAAGCTCTATGTCCCCGTGGACAGCGAGCCCGGCCGTTCCTCCTACCGGGAATGGACCCCCGGGACCGCCGTCTCCCGCGGACTGCACACCACCCGGAGCGCGAAGGATTTCTTCTTCCCGCAGACCGAAAACCTCGCCGGATTCCGCGTAGAGGATAAAAAGATCCGCGTGATCGACCCGAGGACTGAGACCGAGGACTTCGCCGTCTTCGGAGTCCGGGCCTGCGACGCGCGCTCCTTCGGGATTCTCGACAAGGTCTTTCTCGCCGATCCCGTGGACACCTATTACGAAAACCGCCGCAGACACGGTCTGATCCTCTCCATGTCCTGCCGCCGTCCCGCCGAAACCTGCTTCTGCAAAAACTTCGGGATCGATGCCGCGGAGCCGGAGGGAGACGTCCGCTTCACCGACGACGGGGACGGCTGGTATCTCGAAGCCCTCACCGAAGCCGGGAAAGCCTTCCTCGATCCCCTCGCCGATCTCTGCGAAGACCGGGATCCCGCGGGGGCGGAAGCGGCGAAGGAGAAGACCCGGGAGATCGTCGGCCGTTTGCCCCTGAACGATCTGCCCGTCGGGAAATTCGGAGGCGGGAAGACAAAGGAGCTCTTCGACAGACCCGAATGGGCGGAGCTCTCCGAGGCCTGCATCGGATGCGGGACCTGCACCTTCGTCTGCCCGACCTGCCAGTGCTACGATATCCGGGACTTCGACACCGGGCGGGAGATCCGGCGGTTCCGCTGCTGGGACTCCTGCATGTATTCCGATTTCACGAAAATGGCCGGGGGCAATCCCCGCCTGACCCAGAAGGAACGGTTCCGCCAGCGGTTCATGCACAAGCTGGTCTACTTCCCGGAGAACAACGGCGGGGAGTTCGGGTGCGTGGGCTGCGGCCGGTGTCTCGCCTCCTGTCCGATCCACATGCACATCGTCAAAGTCATGAAACGTCTCGGGGAGGATGAAAATGAACAGTGAAACCCTGATTCCCCACGCCGTCGTGGTGGACGAGGTCCGGGCAGACACGCCGGACGTCAAGACCTTCCGCATCCTGAACCGGGAGGGCGGCAAACCCTTCGACCACATCCCCGGCCAGTGCGCGATGATTTCCGTCCCCGGCGTCGGAGAGGGCATGTTTTCGATCACGTCCAGCCCCACCGATGAGGCGTACATGGAGTTTTCCATCAAGAAATGCGGGCACCTCACGAACTGGCTTCACGCGCTGGAGCCCGGCATGGAGGTCACGGTCCGCGGTCCCTACGGCAGGCCCTTCCCGGTGGAGGACGAACTGCGGGGCAAGGATCTGCTCTTTATCGCGGGCGGCATCGGACTAGCGCCCCTTCGCTCCGTGATCCGCTATGTCCGGGACCGGCGGGAAAACTACGGGGACGTGCAGATCGTCTACGGCGCGCGCTCGAAGGAGGATCTGGTAGACTACGAAGAGATCCTTACGGAATGGATGTCGGCGCCGGGATTCACCGTGAACCTCACCATCGACCGGGCCGAGGAGGGCTGGGACGGCCACGTCGGATTCGTGCCGAACTATGTGACAGAGCTGAATCCCGAAAGACCGTTCTGGTCTGCGGCCCGCCGATCATGATCAAATTCACCGTGAAGGGCCTGAGCGACCTCGGATTCAAACCCGAGCAGATCTACACGACGATGGAGCTGAGGATGAAGTGCGGCGTCGGCAAATGCGGGCGGTGCAACATCGGATCGAAATACGTCTGCAAGGACGGCCCCGTCTTCCGCTTTGACGAGCTCGGCGAACTGCCGGACGAATACTGATTGGAGATACTATGGAAAACTTTGTCGACGTTTTCCTTTTCGGAAAATGCTATTCCGTGCCCGAAAACCTGACGATCATGGGCGCGATGGAGTACGCGGGCTATCAGCTCGTCCGGGGATGCGGCTGCCGGAACGGATTCTGCGGAGCCTGCGCCACGATCTACCGGATCCGCGGCGACCGGGAACTCAAGGTCTGCCTCGCCTGCCAGACGAAGGTGGAGAACAACATGTACGTGGCGACCCTGCCGTTCTTCCCCCTCATCAAGGAGGTCTACGACATCGAGAAGGTCTCCCCCACCGAGGCCGTGATGATGCAGCTCTACCCGGAGATCTACGCCTGCGTGGGATGCAACGCCTGCACCAAATCCTGCACCCAGGGGCTGAACGTGATGCAGTACATCGCCTACGCCCAGCGCGGGGATTTTGAGAAGTGCGCGGAGGAATCCTTCGACTGCGTGATATGCGGCGTCTGCTCGTCCCGCTGTCCCGCCGGGATCTCCCATCCCCAGGTCGCGCTTCTCGCCCGCCGTCTGAACGGGAAATACCTCGCCCCCGAATCCGCCCATCTGAAAGAACGGGTGAAGGAGATCCGGGACGGCAAATTCGAAGAGCTTCTCTCGGACCTCATGGGTAAGCCCGTCGAGGAACTGAAAGAACTCTACAACAACCGCGAAATCGAACAGTAAGGGAGGCTTTCTCTGATGTATACAGGCGAACTTCTCGCGTCCGCGAAAAAGGTGGAAGCCGCCCGCGATGCGAATCTGGCTCTGGAACCGGCCCGCATGACCGCGGAGGAAAAGGACAGTCTGCTCGAAACCTGGCACCCGGACTACAAGACCTCCGAATTCGAAGAACTGAAGATCGGCGTGAACCGGGGAGACAAGGTCCCCCACGAACTGGCCGCGCTCCTCGAAGGCTGTCCGCGGATCGGAGCCCCGGAAGTCGACCTCTCGAAGATCGACTACGACACGGACGTTCTCATCATCGGCGGGGGCGGTGCCGGATCCTCCGCGGCCATCGAGGCGGACAAAAACGGCGCGCGCTGCATGATCGTCACCAAACTGCGGATCGGCGACGCGAACACCATGATGGCGGAGGGCGGCATCCAGGCGGCGGACAAACCGAACGACAACCCCGCGATCCATTATCTCGACGCGTTCGGAGGCGGTCACTTCGCCGCGAAGCCGGAGCTGCTCTACAAGCTCGTGAACGAAGCGCCCGAGGCCATCGAATGGCTGAACGGTCTCGGCGTGGAATTCGACAAGGCTCCCGACGGCACGATGATCACGACCCACGGCGGCGGGACCTCCCGGAAGCGGATGCACGCCGCCCGGGACTACACCGGAGCCGAGATCATGCGCACCCTGCGGGACGAAGTGCTGAACCGGGGGATCCCCGTGATCGACTACACCGCGGCGGTGGAACTGATCCTCGACGAGGACGGGAAATGCGCCGGTGCCGTGCTCATGAACATGGAGACGCGGGAGCTGAAAGTCGCCCGGGCGAAGACCGTGATCCTTGCGACGGGCGGCGCGGGACGGCTCCACTATCAGGGCTTCCCGACCTCGAACCACTACGGCGCGACGGCGGACGGCCTGATCCTCGGCTACCGGGTCGGGGCGAAGCTGCTCTATGCCGACACACTCCAGTATCATCCCACGGGCGCGGCCTATCCCGATCAGATCTTCGGCGCGCTCGTCACCGAGAAGGTCCGTTCCCTCGGCGCGAAGCTGGTGAACGCGGACGGCGAGGTCTTCATGCACCCGCTCGAGACCCGGGACGTCTGCGCCGCGTCGATCATCCGGGAATGCGCGGGCCGCGGCAAGGGCGTGAAAACCCCGGACGGCTCGGGCGTATGGCTCGACACGCCGATGATCGAAAAGAAGGGCGGGGAAGGCACGATTCTCGCCCGGATCCCCGCCATGTACCGGATGTTCGCCAAATACGGCATCGACATCCGGACGGAACCGATCCTCGTCTATCCGACCCTGCACTATCAGAACGGCGGGCTGGACATCACCCCGGACGGCATGACCTGCGTGGAAAACCTCTATGCGGCCGGCGAGGTCGTCGGAGGCATCCACGGGCGCAACCGTCTGATGGGCAATTCTCTGCTGGACGTGATCGTCTTTGGGCGGAACGCGGGGCGGGAGGCGTCCGAAAAGTCGAAATCCGTGACGACGGGCGCCCTGACCCTCGGCCACATCGACGCCTTCAACCGGGAGCGGGCGGAGGCAGGACTCGATTCCGAAACCGTCTCCCCGAAGCTCCTGCCCACCTACACCCACGGCAATCCCGATTTTCACAAAATGCCGTTCTGAGCGGCGCGGGACCGACTGAAACAGGGAGGACGCCATGATGATTCCATACTGCCCGGCCGTTGCGCTTTCTCCCGCGACGGGGGATCCGGTGGTCACCATCCTCGCCGTGCTGGGGATTTCCGCCGTCGCGATGGTCGTTCTGACCGTCCTCTCGAAGCGCAGGGGCGGAGGACGCAGAAGATAATCCGAAAACCGCAAAAAGAACGCCGTTTCCCGGGAGTTCAGGTCCCGAAGAAGCGGCGTTTTTTCCTGTTCCGGATCCGGCGCGGCGTTATACTATTCTCGTTCTAAAAAGCTAACTATATGGGTTTTGATCGCTCTCCGTAGAGTGCGAACAATCTATGATTGTGAGCTCACGTGCGATAACTCTG
>Ga0310695_10012656_pt1 | contig 11750 bp, 6 predicted proteins | sample RumenRJG_04DNA_FD_203882 | JGI IMG/M metagenome (GOLD analysis project Ga0310695, IMG submission 203882) | Bovine rumen microbial communities from Lethbridge, Alberta, Canada - RJG_04 (v2) (version 2) | ecosystem: Host-associated > Mammals > Digestive system > Stomach > Rumen | place: Canada... | reverse complement strand
CGGGAATCAATGTACAGGAGTAACATGCCGCAAGATTCAATGACTCTCTGCCTTGCCCTCCGCTCAAACTGCAAACAGGGTCATTCGAACATGTAGTTGCACTCTCTATAGCTTTTATAAACAATTGCGGAAAAACGTCGGGGCGTCCTTGGCGAACAAGGCCACCCATTGTACCTTCCGAGTCACCGCTGGCTGTATAAATGAGAATTCCCGACATAAGCTTCCCTTCGCTCGGCTCGGCACAGTATATCCTTTCTTTCAGAGATGCTATGCTGTATCCGCATTCAAAGCTCAGTTGCTTGATCAGCAAATGCGAAACTGTATGGAGCAAAAGATACTTGGCCGAAATGGTTCGAGGGCTTGACGCGCCGAAGAACGACTCTTTGTATTTTTCGTTTAGTGCTTCGACTCGGCGCCCAACTTCTTCGTTATTGCTCCTCCAGCTGTTGATTGAGTCTTCGTCAAATTCGAGGAAGATTCCCTCGCCGCGAACTTGATATGCCGGATACCAATTCGTTTCGGGTTCTTTTACCGGAACGATATTGGGCTGCTTTTCAATACTTTCGGTTCTGTCAGACGGCTTTATTCTTGTAAATCCCGTCAACGCTTGAACTTCCCGTATTTTATGAATGAGAGATACGCTCTTTAAAAACGGAAGATGGTAATCGCTTATATCTGTAGACTCACGCTGAAAATCACCGTATTCTCCCGCGTTGATAGATACCTCTCCGCTCAGCGCTTCATATTCTTCCGCGCGATACTTAAAACTTGTGGTGCTGTATTCTTCCTCTTCGCTCGACTTCCACCGTCTTATCAAAACAGCTTTCACCTGCTCTGCCGGTGCTCCAATTTCCAGTGCGATCTGCTTATCGTACTGGTTGATCATGGAGTCGATGACCATCTCTCTGGCATTCGGCATAACCTTGAGCATGTCATCCGGAATAGCTTTAAGCATATCGGCAATCGAGTCCTTGCACTTGGCGAAAGCAGTACTGTTCTGGATCTTTGTCGTTAACAGACTTGAGTAAGGCGGGATGACAAGAGAACTTGCGATTACCGGAAAGTAAACGGACGAACTTCCTCGCTGCAATACTCTGGGATAAAGGTTGCAACTCTCCCGAGTGTGCTTCCACGGATGGCATCCTTTGCAATGAAAACGATACTCCCCGGCATATTTTTTGTCTAATGCTTCGAGTTTTCCTTTATCGAATGCTCCTTTAAGTGTTGCTCTGGCATGACAAGTTTCACAAGCAACCTCCAGGCCTTCCAAGCCCTCGGTAGAGGATGCGCCGGTTTTAAATGTCAGTTTGGGATTGCCGCAGACTTTCTTTGCTCCGCCGATGTTTTGACAATGGACCCATTCCACCCACGGGAAGTCACTGATATGGCCGTGCTCACAAGCCGTAATAATACGTGCAACGACCAGATTTTGATGATCGGTCGGGCATTTCATGTGTTTTACCATGAAGGGATCATTATCTAATTCTTTTTGTTTGGCGGATCGTTTGTAGTCGGCTATCCAGGAAGAAAGAGGCTGAAATCTTCTGCATTTCGGGCAGAAATACCATTCCGGGAATCTCACATATGAAATACCCTCGGCATATTTGATCTCGTCTTTGTTTCCCGGCATGCCGAAATAATCGACTTTCAGAGCCTTTTCCAGGCGCTCGTCATGGATCTGTTCTACTCTTTCCTGCCAGTATTCCGGAGCAGCGGTCATCAGAGTCTGATCCGGGAAGTCAACCATTGCTCCGACTCCGTACTGAAGAACAGCTTGAGAAGCACGAACCGCGTGAGTGATTTTATTTAAACGTATCTTATCCTTCTGTACAGTGAGACTCATTCTCAGCCCTCCCAAACGAGCACGTTCCCCGCAACTGTGGAATCCACATTTCTCATGGACGTCATGGTATCAACAGCAGCATCACTGGGGTCTGTGTTAAACGCCTTCAGCAATCTTCCTTCATCCTCACCGGGGTGATTTCTCATAAACTTACTGCCATAGAAAAAGTGCTCATCATCATAGAGTTCCGCCAGAGTTTCCCAGTTATCGAGGAACATGTCAATTTCATCACAGATTTCCTGTCGGTCATCCGCCATATGCATTCCAGTTCTCGCAATAATACTGGTATTTCTCTCGGCAAGTGAGTTTTTTATCTTTGCAATCGCCGATTCATATCTTTTGCGAGAAAACAGTGCTGCACCTTTTTCCGGCATTAAATCACTATCCAGATATCTGAGAAGAGAAACAACCACCGCATGCAAAGCGCGATCTCTTGCGGGTTTGGAAAACGGAGTTACGCCGGTAGGCTCGACATGCTTATAAAACGATTCATGGTATGCTTTGAACTGTTCATAATGAGATCTGTCTCGGCTCTTTGAACCGTCATACATTGCAAACGCAACACCGGGGTATGACCTTCCTATACGGCTCGATGCCTGAATATACTCACTGGTCAGCTTGGGCTGGCCGACAAGCAGCATTACATTCAATCTGGCAACATCAATGCCTACAGAGATCATATTTGTTGCCAAGAGAATATTGGACGCATACCTCTTCTGAGATTCATTTAGCTTTGAGTACGTTACCTTTTCCAGCTTGTCCAGAGTTTCATTCAGTTCCGTTGTTGAAACCCGGCTCGTTAGTTCGTCTGCTCTTGCGATTCTTCTTGCATCCCTTGCTGTTCCCGTGCGAAAAGCCGTTCGTTTAATGAAGTCCTTTACGTCATCATCAACAAGAGTCGCACATTTTCCCAAGTCTTTCAGACTATTGAAATAAACTGTCAACGTCCAGAACTTGTCCTTATCATCGTCTGCGATCGACATCGTATTGATTGACTGCATCAATGCGGCAATTGAGCGCACTTCCATCATTGCCTTTGTTTTTCCCGACGGCATAAGGCCAATGTATTTTCTTCCGAAAACTCCTTTGGCGTGATCAATGACAGATTCTCGGGCAAAAAACGAATCTTCGGCGTCAATCCCGGGAGGCGGGAACTGTGCAACGTCCCGATCATACAATGCCGAGCACTGTTCTTTTGCTCTGCGAATCGTTGCGGTCGAAGCAACGATTTTGGTTTTAACTCCTTTTGACGCGCACAGAAAATCAATGGCGCTTTCATATAAACCGACCATTGTGCCTAAAGGACCGGATATTAAGTGCAGCTCATCCTGAATTATCAATTCGGGAGCCCGGTTCCCCGTCCCGATTGCAAAAAAGGACGCAATTTCCTTTTTCCACGGCAGCATTGCAAATTTGTCTACCGTTCCGAACAAGAGGGTCGGGGGATTCAAGTACAGTTCTTCGTCTACAACTTGAACGGGTAATGCACCGATATCATTAAAAAAGCAGTTTTCCTGAGGGCAATACAGCTCGAAATGAGAATTGTTTTTCATCCGGTATCCGAATTTACCGACCAAACGGTTTTCTACGCGTTCCTTGACCAGTTTTGTACCGCACCAAGGGCATTTCAACACTTGAAACTTATTGTGATAATCCTTTTCTTCCCGCAGGTTGTAAATATTCGCGTCCGTAAGATGCTTTAATTCTTCCTTTGCCTTAAGATTCGTGTTCGGCGTATGATCGTGCCCGATCCACAGTCCGATAGTAACGGGAGTGCTCCCGAGATTATATTTCCCATACTTCGGGCGCTTTGAAACGGAGTCCCTTCTGATATACTCGCACGCACAGATAAGTGTTGACGCACGTGTAAACTGTTGAGCGGCCAACAAGCGGAGAGTATACCGCATTATGACGGAAGTACCCGAAGATTCGCCGGGGTGGGCCAAGCGACGATAAAAGATAGTAAACGCCGTTAAGCCGAGATAAGCTTCTGTCTTGCCGCCACCTGTGGGAAACCAAATCAGATCCACCAACTTACGATCTTCCGAATCATCTTTGCATATTGAGTTTATGCTCATCAGCAGAAAAGCGAGCTGAAAAGGACGCCAGGAGTATCTGTCGTTAATTGCCGAATCGATGGTATGGTAGTCTATCGACGATAAAACCACTTGCAGCTCTTCATCATTGGGGAATCGGTCTTTATCTGAAAACTTCTCCTGCAGTTTTAAATGCGCGCGCTGCATAAACATCGCACGATTGGCCAATTGAAAGGCATCCCACGCGAGCGTGTCGGAGCATAGTGTTTCCAAGCCTGCAGCCATTCTTTTATACGCAGACATACACCCGGCAATATTCTTTCCCGCGATCTCTTTATACTGTTCGGGAAGCTTACCGGCGGCTTTTTCGATTTTCGAAATCCATTCTCGGTATGCGCTTACCAATGAAGAGAGGAATTCTGCTTTTTTCTCGCGCGCGTCTTTGTTGAGATCGCTAAGATACTTCATGGACAAGGTATTGGCGCTTACTCCGTAGGCAGGCGGCAATCCGAAGTCCATAGACGGTACTTCTACCTCCGGGAAAAAGTCATTCACGAGAATACCTTTTCCGAATTCATCGATTTCCCAGTTAACCGCAGTACCCAGCCCCGTGGCATATACTTTCTTGTTGCGATATTGCAGCTCCAACGATTTCTCTTCATCGTCAAGAGTATGGAAATCGACAATTTTGGAGTAGTCCTGGAAAACGAATCCGTTGTCGGTTGTATCAATGACGATTAGAGGCTGAAACAGGCAATTGGTTCCCGTAGCCCGCTCCGTGCAATCATTGACCAACATCACGGTGACGGAATAGAGATTATCCCGGAGTTTCCTTCTAAGAGCGGTAATCTTCGCCGACGTACCGTCAAGTTTTTTATTGTTATCTATGTAGTCTGACCCGCGGAAATCCAACAGCACTTCTGCGGTGTGAGGCACGCGAACGAAGCCGTTTTTCAGCTGGCTGGCCAGCTTGTACATAGAATCAAACAACGAATTGTCATCGATCCCGGGAATATCTTTCTCTCGGAATTGAGATACAATTCTTCTTGTCAGGCCGCCTCTTGTAAGAACAACACATCCGATTGCTTCGTCATAGGCGATGTAATTCGAGAGCGGAGCCGGAATCAAAGAATCAGGATCTTTCCCCGCGGGAATCGTATACGGCAGTTTGCAATCCTTTGCCGTCGCGTGCCTGTATGTACCGAATTCAACGGAAAGCCTGATTAGATCGGTATCGCCTCTGGCAAAAAAAGTAAGGCCGAGAGATGAAGGCAGATTTTGCGCCGCCATTCCGATCTCTTCATCCAAGTTTTCTTCTTCTCCGGGAAGCACAGGATCATGCCCACTTTCGGCAGATTCCGGTTGGTTTTCAATCTCCTCGCTATCATCGAGGTCCTCAATATCGACGGATTCTTCAACGCGATTTGTATCGTCGTTATCCGCGTTCATTTTTGTCTCGCGAGGGAACAGAATCCCGATAGAGTATCTCACATCGGGAGAAGTGGAGATCAACTCTTTCTGCCTGCTCGGGATTGATATTTCCGAACCGGGGCCGAGCAATTCGCGCTTGATGCTGTCTATATATTCCTTGCGAATACCGATCAAATCACTCATCGTTCTACTCCTTAACTTCTATCGGTCTATTTGTGAGATTAAACGGAACCGATTGCTTTATCGGGGCAATCGACTCAATTCTGAGAATCCTTGCCAGGGTGTCAATTCTTTCGAAGATGTCGGACATAATTGTTGCTTGCTCTGGGCGCTTTCCTTCCAGTTTGGCAATAATTGCTTTGCCTATTTCTTTCAAAATCATTAGCCTTACGCGCCTGATAGTCTTACATGCGGTATGGTATGCTTCCGCGTTCTTTACTAAATCCGAGTCGCCGACAAGTATTCCGATTTGTTTTATGGATTCGATCTCTCTCGGGCCGACAATGTGGGCATTTTCATCAAGCCATGTCCGGATTGTTATTTCGGACACCGTTATTCCGTTTTGTTTCATTCTTGCTGAGACTTGACCGGGTGAGAGATTGTTGTCATGCAAATAATCAATCAGCGCTTCTTTCCATCTTTTCGACATAAGATAGGCGAATTTTACATCATCATCAAGACGACCGTCGGAGAGAAGTCTCGAAAGGAGATCATCAACGATATCTTTCGTGTCGCTGTCATATCGCTTGAAAACAAGCGAGTCACCTACCACAAGGTCGTCTACTCCTACTTCTTTGACTTCGCCCGCCGCATCATCAAAAACGTATGCTTTATACATTTTTGTGAAAAGTGCGGTCTCGCCGCTTTCGAAAATTGCTGCAGCTACTACTTCAGCCATGCTGGTTGAGCCGCCCCCGTAGTAACCGACGGACTGCATCCACATGACGGCATTAATCTGGTCAACAAACTGGTCGAGGTCTTTGGATGCCCTTTCAACCTCGTCAATCTCTTCTGCTTTTGCACCCTCGTCATACAATACGTCTTCGTATTCCGACTCGATAACATATCGGAAAGAAGAACGGTGATCGAGCTGTTTCTCCGTTTTTTCGGCTTTTTTCAGCCGATACTTAAACAAGTTGGACTCAAAATCATAGAGCAGAGTTATTACTTCTTTAGCCGATTTCGTGCCGAAAACGTCAAATCTTGATCCCGGAAAATACCCGACGGAAATAATCAAGTCGTACAGAATCGAGTTGTCAAATCTGTTTGCTGTTGTGACGGAAACATTGCTCTCTCTATCCGTTGAATTCAGCAACCCGATATGGTGAAGAACAGAAGAATAGTATGCTTTCGGAACGATTACCGCGACTTTTTTATCTGCGTTTTCAGCCAGCAGCCCTCTAAGAACCTCTTCCTTTTTAGATGAATCAGACAGATTTAAATAGCTGTTATCAAGAACGTCAATAATCAAATCAGCTTTTTCCTTCAGATAACGAGGAAAGCGTTGTGCCAAAGATCGAACCGTTTCAAGTCTGCTACTCGGGGACACTATGTCAAGCTCTCCGTCCGAAATCATTTTTTCCAAATGATTCAGAGTAAAAATCGCGGTGAGAAACAGCTTCATCAACGAACAGGCTCCGATGATAAATTCATTTTTCTCGTTTTCGGACAGATCGGCGTTTCTGATGATCAAAAGAGCTTTTTTGAATTCTCTATATTGACTCCACGAGTAGTCGCTAGCGATCATCTTTGGAGAGATCCGATGGTCGATTATCGCATCGACCTGTCCCGACAGCTCGCGTGTTAAACTGTTGCTGATGATAGTCTTCGCAGAGTTGGAAAGCAAAAAATCTTTTGTGCATGCAAACAGATGCCCGTCTTCATAAGAGTTTATTAAACTGACACTGTCCGCGTAATCAATCTGACCGCATATGATAAAATACTTAAGCGACCGTCTGTCAAAGTACTCGGGCAACTCCGTATAACTTCGGTTGATAATGTCATTGCCCATGACTATCATTCCGGTAGTCTTATTGCCGTCTTTATCTCGAATTAAGTGACCAGCTACCGACATTCTCCCGGTAAACTTCAGAACCGGATCCGCTTTGGCGATGTTTCCTCCGTAATTGAATTCATTGTTTTCCGTAAAAAATGAAGCGGTGACCAGATCAAGCAATGGAATCTCTTTATCGCCGAATTGAATCGTCAAACCTCGAACGATTCTGTCTGCGCGGTCTCTGGGCATAACGATAACGGTCGACGTGTCAATCACACTAGGTATTTCACTTTCTTTATAATCGAGAACTGTTTTAAAGAACTCGGATCTGAGACCGGACGTTTTTCGTATACCTATCGAACTGGTAAACCTGGATTCCCCGTTGTAAGGCTCAATGTATCTCCACTTTTTTCTGGGAACCCATGTAGTATCTTTTCCCTGTTTCAAGACGGCATAATCTATGCCAGGATAATCAGGATGGTTCTCCAATCCAGTAAATACATAGCGAGCTTTTTTCTTGTCCCCATATATTACGAAGTCACCTTTCTCAAGCGATAACACAATATCATCGCTATCCGAAGTGTTAAGGACGAGATTGGAAATAGCCGCAAATATCACCGCAATTGCATCAAATATCGGCGAACCGGTGTGAAACGCGAAAGATACATTATGAGCGTCCATAAAGGAAGTATCTGATACAAACTTAATGAATGCTTGAGCAAGCATTTCCTGAGAAAAAAGCTCATCATCCAGTTTGAAACAGCATCGCTTATTTACTTTTTCCAGAAAAATATCGGAGATATGCATGAATCCATTCCTCCCGGTTCATCACGGCGGCTTCCTTTACGGAAGAAAAACATATCCTCTGCCGGTGCTTTTTTTCAGGCAGCCGCAACAACATAGCTGTTTTACAATCTGCGATCCCCGCGCGGAAGTAACTCCGAAGAAGTTCGAGATATCTGAAGTATGTATTTCTTCTCTGCCAGAGTATTGCTCAACAAAATCAAACAATCCGTTTAATGTTTCTTTTCTCATGCTTGAGCCGTAGTTTAAATAGATTTTTCTACAAACCAAATATTCGTTCCCGCTCATCAGCTGCAACCTGCGAGAGGTCTCGTCCATTTCCCCGAACATCGTATCCATTTGCTCCGTGATAAACCGGGCCATGGTTTCGATTACGGGAATAGTCACCGAATTGCCGAACTGTTTATATTTTTGCACGTTCGGTATGCCCTCCGGGAAAGAGAAAGTGTCGATCTTGCCCTTCATAAAAGCATAACCGATAAATCCTTGGAGTCTTCCCCATTCCGTCGGTGTCATGGTTCTAATATTCTTGGAATTAACGGGAGAATACTTCCCTTTAACATTTTTCCCCGCATGCTTTCGACCGTTAACTTCATCGTAGATCAGATTACGTTCCCTTCCTGATCCTCCTGTTGCCAAAAGAGTACTGGCAATCGGTTTTTCTACACCAGGGGCATTAACGATTCTGTATCCGAATCCGTATCCCTTCGTTTTTTGCCTCTCAATGTGGTCTTCCAATGTTTTCAGATACCCAGAGGATAAAAAATACCTCTCTCCGACATCGCTATCCAAGATATCCGTAACCGATTCAAATATTGTTTTATCCGATTTTTCGGGTAATTTATCCGGTAGACAAGACAGATGGTTTCCAAAATGCATTCTGCTGAAAGCAACAATAAAAACTCTCGGTCGATTTTGGGGGATTCCAAAATACTTAGAGTTTCTGATAAAGCTGCTCGGCTTATAGGAAATCTTTCCTTCTTTGTCTCGTGTTACTCCGATAACATGATAGTCAAGTTCTATTTCCAAAGTCTCTATAATCGTTTTGAATGTCTGTCCCTTGTCATGAATTACGAGGTTTTGGACATTTTCAAGAAACACGACCTTCGGATGCGTCTCTTTAACAATCTCTTTAATCTCAAAGAAAATTGTTCCTTTTGTCTTATCCTCAAATCCCTTTCGCAATCCGACGCTGCTAAACGATTGGCACGGAAAGCCGGCAAGCAAAACATCATAAGGAGTGTTCTTTACTAAGGTTTTGAAATCTGATGAAGTAATATCGTTTCTTGGGTTTTCCGAAAACAGATGCTCGTATGTCTTGCAGGCGAATTCATCTATCTCTGCCGAGCAGACATTTTTATATCGTTCCGTTATTTCAAAGCCGCGCCTAATGCCACCGATGCCGGCACATAGGTCTATCGTCTTATACTGCATTCAGCTTACTCCCCATTACTTTTTTGCGGTGAAATTGATAGTGCCCTCTATAACGGCTTTCCGAGCGGCACTTTTCTCGGCTGCGCCATCTTCCTGTTGCATATCCGGTTCGTATTATCTTTCTGTCAATACTCGTTCGACAATATCCGCACACGCGGATACATCTTTCTTGATCTCTTTTCCCCAAAACCGTAATACAACCCATCCTTCGGATTCGAGTCTTTCATTTACCTCGCGATCTCTTGCCATGTTTCGCTCTATTTTGGGAATCCAAAACTCTCGTCTGGACTTTATCTCTTTTTGTTTGTTCTCCCAATCGTATCCGTGCCAAAACTCACTGTCACAGAACACGGCCACCTTCTTGCCGATAAAAGCCAAATCAGGTTTCCCGAAGACTTTTGACACATTCTTTCGGTATCGTATTCCTCTTCTCCATAGCTCCTTTCGAAGGGTGATTTCGATTGCGGAGTCTTTGTTTTTTACCTGCCGCATGTTGTAGCTGATCTGTTCGGGTGTTTTTTTCATCTCAGCGCCAACTCCAAAAGCTCTGCTTTTGAAATATCGATACCACTCTTGACCATTCTGTCTTGACGTTGCTCATATAGTTTTTCAATCCTGATAGTTCTATCCTCGTCTCTTCCATAATGCATCATTCGATGGCATATCGGGCAAAGACAAATTACGTTGGAATAAACATCTATGCCGTGTTCAAATAACGGCTGATGTTTGATCGGTATCAGGTGATGTCCTTCCATATATGGATTCCCGGATACTCTTGAGATAAACGTCATATGGCGGGGGTCGAGTTCACAGCGGTAATGTGCTCCGTCAAGTGCTTGCGATACTATAATCTGATTTCTGGGCCATCGAGTTAAAGACGAAGCCGTTATTTTCGGTTTTTCAACGGGGACATCTAACATTGCGATATGATCACGAAAAAAGGAATGATCTTCGCATGCGAAGCGGTAGAAGTGATTAAACGCCACGCTGTACATGTTATGTCCGATCGAATCTTTCTGTCGGAATTCCTCATTATTGTCCAAAAACGCTCGTATCGTATCGAGCTCCGTTACCGATGAAACTTTGAAAACATCATTTATAGGGAAGGTATAACGCTGTAGGATCGAATTAATTGTATTAATCCCGGTTATATAATGGCCGACAGATTTATCCTTGATGCCCCTTGTCGCTTTCATGTACTGAGCAAATAGTTTCGCTAACATACTTACACATCCTTATAATAACATGTCGGTTATCCAATAAACCGGACTTTATTATGTCCTAGATCTTTTCTTCTGGGACAAAATCCATAATATCCCCAATATTCGCATCTAACGCGGCACAGATCTTATTAAGGACCGTGAGCGTTACCTCTTCGTCTCGGCGTAGTTTCGTCATCGTATTTGGAGCGATCCCGGCAGCACGGCGGAGATCCGCCTTGCTCATTTTTTTATCAACGAGCAGCTTCCAGAGCTTGTTATAGGAAATGGCCATGTCTTTCGACCTCCGGTCATTAAGAATGGCAATATTATACTATAATCGACTTTATACAGCAAGAGAGTTTCGCACGATCGTGCGAAACTCTCTTGAATTTTGGATGGGTAAATTTCATTTTTTACACGAACGGCCCTAAGAAGTACGGTCTTAGGCTCCTACGTTCCCATATACAAAAGAAAAATGAGATTAGCTTCTGCGCTCGCAAAAGTTAATCTCATTTTTTTATCCGTGCTCTTGGTCTCTTTCGCGATTATGAGAGATCGACCAGCACTTCCCAATGGCCGCTGCGTTTTCCGTTGGCACGGCGGAGATATCCTTTTTCCTGCAGCGCGACCGTGCGTGTTTTGATCGTGCGCTCCGATTTACCGATTGCTGCAGCAAGCTCCTTTTGTGTGATCGACGGATTTGCTGCGATCGTGCGAAGCACAGCCAGTTCTTCCAAAGTGCAATCCAAAGTGCAATTTTTGCACTTTGAAATTTCTGCCGCTGCACTTTGGATTGGAGCATCGGCTTTATACTCCACATGGAGATAGCGATTCTTCAATTCATGCTGCGTGCCGAGGAGCAGGTTTTCAAAAAATAATTCGAGATACTCGCTCGTGGCGTGAATGCCTTTTTGCAAATTGTTGTAGTTGGCGCGGACAAGCGCGTTGCGGAAGTACCAGGAGTTCGCGGCGAACACATCGTTGTTCACTGCAAAGCCGAAGGT
>Ga0310695_10012649_pt1 | contig 11758 bp, 6 predicted proteins | sample RumenRJG_04DNA_FD_203882 | JGI IMG/M metagenome (GOLD analysis project Ga0310695, IMG submission 203882) | Bovine rumen microbial communities from Lethbridge, Alberta, Canada - RJG_04 (v2) (version 2) | ecosystem: Host-associated > Mammals > Digestive system > Stomach > Rumen | place: Canada... | reverse complement strand
TTGGTAATTTAAGTTGATATACACAACCATATTTATCATCATTTTTAATATAAATTAAATTTGAATTGCATAATTCTTCTAAATACTTTTTTGCTAAAACTAAATCTAATTTTGACTTTTTAGTATTACTTCTTTTCATTAAAGAATAATATTTACTATAAATCATTCCAATTGTAATATTTTCTTTATAATCAGAAGTACAATAACATAAACAAATTAAAAATATAATATGTAATTTAGGAAAATGTTTTAATAAATTATAATAACTTCCTCTTTCTTCATTTAATTTAATATCTTTTAATATTTTATTTAAAATTTCTATTAATTCACTTATTAAAATTTCATCTCCCTCACTATTTTTATGATTCATATAATCAGTTAAAGAAATATCAATCATTGTAATTATATATTTTACCTTTAATAATATTTCAATTATACTGTCTCCATTTATATAATATTTATATAATAATATTACAAAATCTTCTCTTTCAAAAATTAAATTTGAAAAAGTCTTCATTGAATTCATTGTATTATAATATACTTTTGAATTTATATTTAAAAATGGGAAATTTATAAAAATTTGTTCTATTGTTGAATATATTTTATCAGGACTTTTAATATTAGGATAAATTGTTTTTTGAGAAAATCTTGATCTATTTCTTTTTTCCATTAAATCAGTTAAATTATAATGTGATGTAAATCCAATAAATAATAAATTTTTAGAAGCATTTATAATTTCTAAAAGTGTATAAAGTAAATTTTGTTTTTTTTTCTTTATTAAAAATTCAATATTTTCATAAAATATAATAATTAAATCTTTATTATTTGATTTTTTAAAATAATTCTCAATTGCTTTTTGATAATTTTCAAATCCCGCTTTTTCATATTCAATATTTAATTTTTGACATATTTTTCTTAAAACATATTCTTCAGTTGTATTTACAAATCCATTAAAAGACAAAGAAATATATTTTCCAATATATTCTTTTTCTAAATAATTTTCTAAAAATATTTTTACTACATAATTATTATTTCCATATGATAAAATTATATCACTTTCATTTGTTTCTTTTATATTTTCTATTAAGTCAATATATTCTTTTTCAGAATCTCCAAATGCAAATTTTAATATTTCATAATTTGTTATTGATAAATTTTCTAAAATATTTGAAAAATTTAGTAATAAATCATTAATATGTATTATTGAATTAACTAATTGATTTGACATTAAATATAAATTAAATTTAAAAAAAAAAAATAAACAATTGTTTTTCTAATTTTTTTTTTCTATTTTTTTAAAATATTTTTATTTATTCTAATTGAATAAAATTTAATGTATATTAACTAGATCTAAACTTTAAATTCGTCATTAAAACTTTTAAAAAATTTGTTGAAATGACAAATATGAATAAATCTAATTAAGATACATTAAAACGTGAATCGATAAATACAAATCTTGATGGAAAAAGAATAATAAATTATTCAGTTTACATCAATCATTATACTTCTCAATCCACGATAAATTTTTATTATTTTTTATTTATTTTATCTTTTATTTCATCAATTTTAATTATTTGTTCTTCGTCTGTCAGTGATTTTCTTTTTTTTCTCTTTTTATTTCTTTCTCTTTTTTTTTTAATGAATTCTTCTTTAAAATTAAAAGAAACATTTGTTGAACCAGTATCAGTGTAATTTAGATTTTCTATATTTTCTTCAAGTATTTTTAGACTATTATCTTCTTGCTTTTTATCAAATTCAAAACTAATTTCAAAAATTGTATTCATCATTTTAATTTATAATAAATCTTTTATAATTTATAAATTATATTTATTAATGATAAAAATTGAAAATGTAATTATTGCAAAAAAAATGAAAAATCAGATTTTATGAACCAAATATTTATTTGAAAAAAGATAAAATAAAAAAAGGAAAATAAATTAAATAAATTATAATCAAAAATAAAAATAATAATTCTCAAAAATAAAAAAATATAAAAAGAAATAAGTCAAAAAATTTTATAAAAAAAAAATAAAAAAAATAAAAAAAAATGATAGAAAATGACACAAAAGGATGGTATGGAAGTTTTTCAATAGCAGGAAAAAATTCAGCAGAAAAATATCATGCAATAATTCATAAAAATGAGATATTAAATAATGAACATAGAAATATAAAAGTAAAAGATATTTTTTCTCCTGATGAGCCAATTCCATATGAAATAATAGAAGATAATTTAGATATTTTTAAAGTTTATTCTAACGAAAAAAAAAAGGAAAAAATGAATATTTTAACTAAAAAAAAGTTAAAAGAAAAAAAAGAAAGATATAAATATCATAATAAAAATGTTTTAAATAATAAAAAAAATAAAAAAAAAAATAATAATTTAGATATACCTAAAATTAAATATTATCCTAAATATGATTATATTTGGCCAAGATTAATTTCGGGACCTTCTTGGAAAAAAATTAAAGGGAGAAATATTAATAAAAATAATTTAGATAATAAAGATTTTTATACTGATGATAATAATTTTACTTCTTCTTTATCTAGTAAATGTTTAGTTAATATGAATAAAACTACTCAAAGAGGTGATTGTTTTTTAAGTAAAGATATTAGAATTAGAACTGATAAAGGATTTAATAAAAGTTATTCTAGTATGAAAAATATTAAAAGTGATATTATTTATAGTAAATTTAAAACTGAAAATAATAAAAATGAAAATATAATAAGTGAAAATAATAAAAATATGTTAAGTGATAATAATAAAAATATGTTAAGTGAAAATAATAAAAATGAAAATATAATAAGTGAAAATAATAAAAATGAAAATAATAATAATAATAAAAATTATCAAAAAAAATTTAATTTACCATTAAAAAATCATTCAATGAAAAATATTAAAATAAAAAAATTAAAAGAACTTGAAACTGAAAATATATTAGATTCAAATAATAATTTTTCAAATAATAATTCATCAAACAACCAAATAGAAACAATTAAATCATATAAAAGTAAATCAAAAAAGAATATATTATCAGAAAATAATATAAAAAAAGAAATTAAAAACACTCCAGATTTCCAAAAAACAATATCAAGAGAACAAATAGAAAAAATAAAAGAAAAAAAAACAAATATAATTCCATTTATAATGCCAAATTACAATTTAACAAGAGAAAGAATAATAACAAAAGTAATATATGAAAAACCAAAAAAATTTATACCAAGAATTAAATATTTAAAAGGAATTGATTCTTCAATAACATATAAACCAGATTTAATAATAAATAAAATTGATAATCATTCAGAAACAAAAAGTCCAAATTTTAAATTAATGACTTCTAGAAATAATAGTTTAAATAATAAATTACCAACTTATATGCAAAATATTTTTGATAGAAATAGTGTTGATATTATGACTGAAAAATCTTTAAAATTAAATTATTTTTCAAATAGTAAATTTATTAATCCTTATACTTCTTTTTTTCCAAAGAGAAGTTTTAATAATATTATTAATTTAAATTTGATTAATTCTGATAAAGGAATTTCTCATATTTTAAATGATGAAGGTTTTGAATTAAAAAGAAATATTTTAAAGAATAGTTTAAATTTTTATCATAAAAATTTTGATGAGTTAATTAAAGAAGGTGCTTTAAATAAATTTGATAATGTTACTTATAAAAGTATTAAAAAAGAAAAAAGAATTAGTAATGAAGATTTACAAAAATTTGTTATTAATTTTCAAGATACTAAAGATTATGATTTTGAATAAAATAAAATAAATATATATATTTTTATAAATATTTTTTTTTTGTATTTATAATTTCACATAATTTTTTATATTGAATATAAAAAAATTTTATATATTATTTCTGTATATTTTTTAATGAGAAAAACAAATTAAAAACAATATGAATGAAATAAATGAACCAATTGATGATTCAAAAATAAATAATTCAAATAAGATAACAAATGAAGAAGAAGAATCTGAAGAAAATAATGAAATTGAAAATCTAGAAGAAAATGAATATTATGAATATAAAATATTTCTAAGACAAATATCAAAAAAATATTCAAAAAGAAAATATAGAGAATTATATTCAGAAATAGAAAAAAATAAAAATAAATATTTCAAATATGATTATTTAAATAATTTCATATTTATTCATTTTCAATTTAGAGCTTTATTTAAAATAATAGAAAGGAAATTTCAAAAATATTTTAGACAAGAAATAATAAAAGGAATTGATAAATGTTTAAATTTAACTGATAATTTATTAAATGAATTAACAGAAAATATTAAATTATTATCAATAGAAGAACAAAAAGAACAATATGAATATTTAACTTATTTTCATTTAAAAAATTTATATAATTATGCTTTATTAAAATATCATAATAATAATATATTAGATTGTATAAGTTATTTATCTTTAGCTGTTAAAATTATTCAAAAAACTTCAAAAGAAATTACTCAAAGTCATATTTGGAGAATATCAGAAAAAATTTATTTATTTATTACTTCAATTTTAATATCAAGAAAAGATTTTCGTTCTGCAAAAAATTATTTAAAAAATATTCTTGTATTATGTTATAAAGATTTTGAATTTTCTTCTTTTATTAATAATAAAATTAATAATAATAATTCTATTTATTATAATAACATTGAATTTTTAAAAAATAAAATTTCAAAAGAAATATTAAATAATATGTCACTTTGTTTTTATCAATTAGGATGTATTTTTGAACAACAAAATAATTATGAAAAATCTTATTCTTCTTTTCATGAATCAAATTGGATTTGTATAAGTTTTTTAAAAAAAAATGTTCCAGAAATATGTTATTTTATAAAAAGTGTATTTGAAAGAACAAAAAGTCATTTTTTATTTTATAAAAATTTATCAAAAATGGAAATTGATTTTTCAAAATTTAAAGAAGAAGAAAAAAAAAAAGTTTATACTGAACAATATAAAATAAGTGAAGAAAATAAATTAAAAAAATATAAAAAAATAGAAAATTTATTTAATAAAATGAATTTAGTTGAAATTGATGATGATAATAATAATTTATTAACTGAATTTGGAAAAAAACCAAAATCAAAAAATATAGAATCAATGACTAAAAATATAAAATTATTAAATTTTTTAGTTAGTGAAGAATTTAAACCAACAATTACTAAAATGAAAAATATGAATATTAATAAATTAGATATTGATTTAAAGAGAATGATTCAAAGAAAAATTATTTCTATTAAAGTTGATAACCACAATAAATTAAAAAATAAAAATTATAAAAATAAAAAAAAGAAAATTTTATTAACTAGTGATATAAAAGATAATATAAAAAATAATTTATTTTCTAAAAGAAGTCATTCTAATAATTCTACTTATTTTAAATCTAGTAATTCTTCTTTTAGAAAATCACATATTAAAAATAATTCAATTAATTTTACTTCATTTTCTTCTAATAATTTAAAAAAACCATTTAAATATCATTATGATAATTTTATTTTTAATAAAAATTATATGAAAAAAGTAATTTTTTTAGAAGGACAAATCAATAGAGAATATAAATTTCAAAAAGAATTTTTATCTTCAAAAAGATATGAAAAAACTTATGTTGAACCTTTTGATTTAGAAAAAATAAAAAGTGAAAGTGATTTATATTACTCAATGGAATTGGAAAAACATTTAAAAAGTTTAGAAGAAAAAAATAAATCTATTAAAGTAGAAGAGGAAAAAAAATCTTATAATAAATATATACAAAAAACAAAGTATATTTTAAAAGAAAAAATTTGTAAATCTTTAAATTATAAAAATAAAGAAAAATATAAATTATTTCTAAAAAAATATGATAAAAGAGATTCACAAATTCAAAGAGAAAAATTAATTAAATTATTATCTATTGATAGTAAAAAATCAAATGATGAAGAAAGTGAAAATATTAATTTTAAAAATGAAGAAATGATATCAAAAATTATTAATGATATTCATAATTTAGACAAAAAAGAATTATTGTTAAGAAATTCAAAAAGTAATTATAATTCTAGAAAGAATTTAATGAATAGAAATAAATCACAATAAATAGATAAATTTTATAAAGACAAAAAGATATATTTATTTAGTTAAAAATTAAATAATAAATAAAACTTTAAAATTATCAATATATATACTAAATATTAAAAATAATTTAATTTTATAAAAATAAAAAAATTAAAAATAATTTCGAAACTATTTTACATTTATAAAAAATATAAAAAGAAAAAATAAAATTCAAATAACAATAAACAAATAATTGTTTAGTAAATGATAGAAGAATAAGATTTTTGAAAAAGAAATTAAACAATTTTTTAATTAACAACAATTTTTCATGATTACATAAATTAAATGAGATATAAAACTAAATAATTTTTGTATTTCATTTATTTCAAATTAATCTCAAATTATTTATATTGAAACAAAACAAATAATATTTATTTGAATTTATAATTATAGCTTTACAAAAAGAAAATAGGAATATCTTTATAAAAAGTGAAATAATTAATATTAAAATAGTCCTTCTATCATATTAAAAACTTATAAAAATTGAATAATTTATATTTTATTAAATAATAATCTTCTAAATTTCCTTGTTAAAAATCAAATTTTCATATCTTTAAAAATTTATAAACAATTAAATATTATAGTATAATTAAATAATTGAAAAAACTTTTATTTTAAAAAAAATGAATACAATATTATCAAATTATAAAATTGAAGAACATTCAAATATAATTCAATAGATTGGAAAATTAGTTTTAAAGTATCTTTAGATTCTTTTTTATTAACTATATATAAAATTCCTTATTATAATTATCAAAATAATTATGATTATTATTATTTATCTACTTTATTTCAAAATCAAAATAATATTAAAGAAATGATAGATTTAATATTAGATTTAATTAAAAATAAAAAATATAAAATAGAAGAAGAGGAAAATATTAAATTAAAATTATTAAAAAATGATAAAAATATAAAAGAGTAATTGATATATTAATAAAGGAAATAATTGAAATAAAAAAAGAAAAGATTTAATATTAAATGAATTAAAAATAATGAAAGAAATAAATTATAATGAAAATATTGATATAAATTCAAAAATAATAAAATTGAAGGAAAATAAAAATGAAAAAATAGACAATTATATTGTATGTATATATGATGTGAAGAATATAAATAAAGAAACACAAATTATAAATTATTTAAATTTAGATAAAAAAAAAGAATTAGAAAAATATTCAAATAACCCAATTAATACTTATTTAATAAATGAAGAAGAAATTAAAAATGTTTGTGAATTATATTATTATAATTATATTAAAATAAATTTCAATTTTAATTATAAATTTCGTTATTTTGGAGAAAATATTATTAAAATCAAATGTAAAAATCCTTTAAAAAATATGATTTATTTATTTTATAATTGTGATACATTAAAATATTTAGATTTATCTAATTTTTTTTCTAATAATATAATTAATATGAGTTATATGTTTTATAATTGTTCTTCTTTGACTACATTAAATTTATCTAATTTTAATACTAATAATGTTAATAATATGAGTAATATGTTCGATAATTGTTCTTCTTTGAATATATTAAATTTATCTAATTTTAATACTAACAATTTTAATGATATGAGTGATAAATTCTTTGGTATAAAAAAAAATTGTGTAATACTCTGTAATGATACAAAAATTAAGAAAATTAAAATTTAAATTAACTGTTTTGAATTTTCATCAAAATTTTTTGATTTTTTTTAAGGAAAAAATTTTTATTTAATTTTTATTAAATTTTTTTCCTTTAAATTTATTTTTTTTTAATTTTAAATCAATAAAAAAATAGGTAAAAAATAATTAAAATATTGATTAAAGAAAAATAAATGAATATATTTGAAAAAAATGCATAAATCAATTTTATTATTATTAAAATTTTAATTAAAAAAAGAAAATAAAATAGACAAGTGATTATTATTTAATTAATTTTAATTTAAAATAATATATATATATATTATATATCTATAGAATCATTTATATGTTAAATAAATATTTAATTATATATTGAGATAAATGATTCAAATGAGAAAAAATATATTTTCATTATTTAAAATATTAATTTATAAATTTAAATTAAAGATGGAACGATAATTTAGGAAAAGAAAAAAGAATTCAAAAATGAATATTTAATATTCCTTCTATACAAAAATAAATTTTAATTTTATTTTTTCATTTATATAATAATATAATCAATTTATTATTTATATGATTTTTATTTTTTTTTAATTGATATTCTTTCAATTAAGGAATTTGATATATACTTCAAAATTATATAATTCAAATTCTCCTATTTTAATTATTTTTTGTTTGATAAAAAGAGAATTATTATATAAATTATTATTATGAATATATCATAAAATCTATGATTCTTAATTCCAAAGCTAATTTTTTAAATTCAAAAAGAGTTGAAATATATTATAAATAAATAATCCTTTATAATAATTGATTAAAGAATTTTTTTTTTTCAAAATAAAATTAGTTATTATATAATAATTATTTTTTAAAAATTAGAAATATAGATTGAATTTATTTATTTTAGTATTTTAAATTTGCAATTAAAATAAATAAAAGAAAATATCAAGTTAAATTTTATAATATTATTTGATATAAAAATATATAAAAAAAGATATGTTATTATTTAATATCAAACAAAATAAATTTATTATAAGGTAATAAATATGTTATGATTGATTGGGTGAAAAAACATTTCAACAATTACCAAAATAAAAGTAAAAAAGAAATAATAATTATTTTGAGCTATTCAATATTTATATCTTATATTTGAATCTTTTATTCAATAATATTTTTTTAATTTTTTATCATTTTATTATTGTTTATTTCTTTATTATTTATCTTTGGATTAATATTTTAATTAAATTCTTCTTTTTATTTTTATCACGTTTATTATAATGATAAATTTCTTATTTTTATTTTTTTTAAGTTTTTAAAAACTATATTTTTTTGAATAATACATTTTTTAATTATTAAATATCTATTAAATATTTTTTCAAAATAAAAAATTAAGAAATTGAATAGACTTCATAATCTTTAACCATAAAATAAAATTCTCCTCCATTTAATTCACATTTTTCTGTTTCATAGGTATATGGGCAATCATTATATGAACCATAATTATGAAGACAATTATTGTTTATATTCATATCATTCCCAAATCCAAATGATGGTCCTTTATCTTTCCACATACAAATAGCATGAATGGTTCCTTCAATTTTTAGGAAATATTTTTTCTTTTTATTTAAAGAGAAAAGAAATGAATTTTTATCAGCATAATATACTTTTGGTAAAGTTGGTTTTTTCCATGATATTGAAGTATATCCACCAAATTTATTTCCTAATGTTGTTAATACAATTGTTATTGTTGGACCTTTATTTTCACATTTATTATAAAAATCTTGATATCCATCTCCATCTCTACTTGCTTTATATAATAATTTTATACTTTTATTATTATTTTCATTAAACCATTCTTTTAATAATTTTTTATCATCATCATTTAAAATATCAGAAAAGAAAAATTCATTTTTTGCATTATCACTAGTTTGTACGGTTTCGGTTGTAACTTTTTCTTCAAATTTATCTTCAAGTATTTTAATTCTTTTTTCTAAATCATTTATTCTATTATTTAAAATTAAATTTTCTTCTTGACATTTTTTTAAATTTTCACATAACATTTTAATAATATCTTCATTTAATGATTGTGATTTTTTTAAATGAATAATAAAATTTTTGATTTTCATCATATCAATTTCAAACTGAAGATTAATTAAATCATCTTGAAGATTTAAAGTAACTTTTTTATTTTCAAAAAGTTTTCCAATTTCATCATAAACATCATTAATAGATTCAAACATTTTAAACCAATTACAAATTTTAAATAAATCAGATAAAGTAAAAGAACCTAAAAACTTAATTGGAGGAAAATCTTCAAGATTAATAATAATTATCAAATTATTAGATGTTAATTCTAATGAAATATCAAATTTCTTATCATTCATTTTAATTTGGAATTTTTTTGATTTAAGCATAATTGCAGGTATTGGTGCATCATTCATTTATTTAGTTATTAGTAAAAATAAATTAAATTATTAAATAAAAAAAAGTATATATATATATTTATTTTAAATTTTAATATTTACTCTAATTTGAATTCAATTTATTGGAAAAGACTCTTATATATAATGAATAAGGTTCTATGAATTATTATTATTATTTTTTAATTATAAATTATTTAAAAATTTGATATAAATTAAATTTATTTTTTTTTAAAAAAAAAATTAGGATTAGAAGAAATTAAAATAGATTATTATTTCATTTGAAAGGGAAATTGATTTAACAATATTATACAATTCATTTCTTTAATGAAAGTGAATAGAAAATAATATAAATAAAAAATAATTAATTTATTTGTTATATTATATTAAATTAAAAATTTAAAGATTAAAATAATTTAAAATATTAATAATAAAGGAGGGAATAAAAAATAATTTAAGTTGTATTATTATTTTCATAAGAATGAATTAAAATTTGGGAAACAATTATTTAATAATAAAAAATATTGTTAATCATGCTTTATTTTTTTAAATAAATTTAAGAAAAATTAAGTTTTAAATAAAATAAAAAGATTATTTAATTTAGGGATTATATTTAATCTTCATATGAATATTTTTTTCTTAAAAAGCAATTAATAAGAAATCAATGAATATGATATAATATAAAATTAATAATAAAAATTTTTAAAAAAAATTTAAATTACATTGAAAAGGCAACAATGAGGGAATTCCAAAATTAAAAATAGAATATTTTATAATTTTCTTTATTCTTAATTATTATTTCATTATCATTTTTCAAAAAAAATTAATTTTTTTTTTAAAATTATATATGGGAATTAATATTATATACATAACATTAAATTTTACTAATTAATTAGAAAAATATTATTCATTTTTAATATTATTTTCAAAATAATATTTCATATCATTTGTAGTATTTGATGTATAATGCCATTACAATGTAGTATATCAACTAAATTTTTTTCCTAATGTTATTAATACAATTATTATTGTTTGACCTTTATTATCAAAAACTTTTATATCTATTTCCATCTTTAGTCACTTAAAATAATAATTTTATTCTTTGGTTATTATTTTTATTTATTTTTATATTATTGTTTATCATTATTATTTAAAATTTCTAAAGAAATAATTCACTTTTTTTCTATTGTCATTTTCAACATTTTATAAAGTTTTATAAATAATACTTTATTATATAAAATAATAAAATTAATGTATTTTTTTGAATTATTTTCATTAAATTTAAATAATTCATTAAAATTTTTTTGAAAAAAAAATATAATGGGAATTGGATGTTGTAATAAAATAAATAAGAAAGATGATTTATTTGATGATTTTGAAAAAATATCACAATTATATGAAAATTACTCAATAAAATATGATAAAAACTCATCTAATTATTTATGTAATTGTTTAACTGAAAAAGATGAAAAAATAATATTTGAAATATCACATAAAAATGAAACCTTCTCTTTATTATTTTTAAGTAAAATAAATGAAATAAGAACAAATCCTTTATTATTTTTTTCAGAGTCTAAAAAATATCATTTATCAGATTTTTTTGAAAAATTTATTT
>Ga0310695_10012647_pt1 | contig 11759 bp, 10 predicted proteins | sample RumenRJG_04DNA_FD_203882 | JGI IMG/M metagenome (GOLD analysis project Ga0310695, IMG submission 203882) | Bovine rumen microbial communities from Lethbridge, Alberta, Canada - RJG_04 (v2) (version 2) | ecosystem: Host-associated > Mammals > Digestive system > Stomach > Rumen | place: Canada... | reverse complement strand
TGGCTGCTGAAGCCGGCCAGAAGAAATTCCGCGGCCGACAGCTTTATGAATGGATCTATAAAGGGAAAACAGACTTCCGAGAGATAAAAAATCTCCCGGAAGTTTTTATTCGCGGAATGGAAGATGAATGGCGGATCGACAGCCTGGAACTGCTGAGAATACAGAAGTCGAAGACAGACGGAACACAAAAGTTTCTGTTCGGGCTCGGTGACGGCGAGGCGGTGGAAAGCGTTTTCATGAAATACAAGTACGGCAACAGTGTCTGTGTTTCATCGCAGGCAGGATGCCGGATGAACTGCTCATTCTGCGCGTCCGGGATCCGCGGCCTGAAGCGCGGTCTGAGCCCGGGTGAGATCGTTTCGCAGGTGCTGGACGTGGAGCGCGAAACGGGGGAAACGGTCAACCACATTGTGATGATGGGGACAGGCGAGCCGTTCGATAATTATGAGAATGTGGCGCGGTTCATTCGTCTGATGAATGACAGACGGGGCAGAAATCTCAGTATGCGGAGAATCACAGTTTCCACCTGTGGTCTGATTCCGGGGATCCGCCGCTTTACAGAGGATTTTCCGCAGGTGAATCTGGCCATTTCTCTGCATGCGCCGTCGGATGAGCTCAGGAGCCGGCTGATGCCGGTGAACCGATCTTATCACCTGGATGAACTGATCCGCGCCTGCCGGGAATACACGGAGAAGACAAAGCGACGCGTTACGTTTGAGTACGCGCTGATCCGCGGCATCAATGATTCGGATCGGCACGCGGAGCAGCTGGCGAATCTGATCAAAGGGATGCTTTGTCATGTGAATCTGATTCCGCTGAATCAGGTCGATGAAACCGGATACACGACGGCTGGCCGCGGCCGCGCTCTCGAGTTCATGCGGTACCTCGAGAGCTGTGGCGTTACCGCCACAACGCGCCGTCAGCTGGGGGCCGATATTGACGGCGCGTGCGGCCAGCTCCGGTTAGCTGCGCGGTAACGAACTGCGGACAATTCCGGCTGACTGCGGACAATTCCGGCTGGCTGTGCGGTATCGTGTTAAAGTACAAAAAACCACTGAATGAATTTGCGTACTATCCATTGAATGAATTTACACGGTAGTGTATAATGAACAAAAGCTTTTGAGTGATTCACAGGAGGGTACTGCGATGGTGAAAGTAATTATCGGACATAAAGGCTCCGGAAAAACAAAATTGATGATTGATCTCGCGAACCAGGAAGCTGGCACCAGTTCCGGCAGTGTGATTTTCATCAACAGAAATGCCAGGCTTACTTACGACCTGAAATATCAGATCAGAGTCGTTTGCATGGAGGATTACGCAGGAATTACAGACAGCGATGAGTATATCGGTTTCATTTACGGAATCATCAGTTCGGATCATGATATCGAGACAATTTACATCGACAGTATACTGAAGTTCGCGAACTTCTCGCTGGGAGATCTTCCAAGATTCCTCGAGAGACTCGATGGGTTATCGACAACTTACGGAATGGATTTCATTGTGAGCCTGTCCGCCGATAAGGAGGAAATGATCGGTGTAGACTTCTCCAGATATGAGATTTTGAATCAGTAATAGATAGTTTATGAGGGGGCTGTCGTCAAAGGACGGCCTCTGATTTTTTGTCTGACCGGGGCAGCCCCGGTATCCTGCCGGACTGTCTGACCGCAGGAGCGGGAAGGACTGCGGCGGGAGTACAGCCGCGGGAAGTGCAGCGGCGAAGTCCCGGGCCGTGTAAATTAATTTGAAAGGAGAAATCGGCAAAAGACGCCGGAAAAGCTTTGTCTGCGGCTGAAATGCCGATGAATTGCATGAGAATTGAAGGTTTAAGAAATCTGTATCGGGGGCACAGGCCGGAATCCGTATATAAGAGGCAGGAATTTTCAGTGCTGGTGCCGTTTTTTGAGCAGGATGGAGAATTGTATCTCCTGTATGAAAAGCGGTCTTCCACAATGGAGACACAGCCGGGAGATACTTGTTTTCCGGGTGGCCACGTAGAAAAGGGAGAAACTCCGCTGATGTGCGCGGTGCGGGAAACGGAGGAAGAGATCGGAATCCCGAGAGGAAATATTGAAGTCATTTCTCAGGGCGACACTATGTACGGAGCTGCCGGTTTTTCATTATATTCGTTTATCGGCATCTTACAGTATGAAGACCTGGATCTCATTCGTTTTCAGGAAGATGAAGTCGAGGAAGTGTTTTATGTTCCCGTGAAGAAGCTTCTGGAAGTTCGTCCTCAGATTTACCTGCAGCGCATGAAGCCGTTGATTCCTGAGGATTTCCCTTATGACAGAATCGGCATCACAGAGAATTATCCGTGGCGGGTCGGGACCTACGAGATTCCGGTTTATGAGATCGAAGGCCGGGTGATCTGGGGAATGACGGCGAAAATTACAGAAGGCATAATTGAGAGAATCAGGAATTATGAAAATGAGTAATCTGATCCTGGAGCTCGCGGACGTGCCGGAGAGCGCGGAACGAGCGGTGGAAGAGACCGCGGCGGCGGTGCTGAAGCGCACAGAAAACCATCAATGCGGATCGGATGGCGTGAATATGCTGATTCACGGAGAGAATCTTTCTGTACTGAAGCAGATGTCCGGGAGCAGGGAGTTTTCCGGAAAAATCAATATGATTTATGTCGATCCGCCGTTTTTCACTAAGTCGGTGATGTCTGCGGTCACCCGAGCCGGTAAAGAGAGCCTTCGGTATCATGTTTACAATGATCGCTGGGAACACGGTCTTTTTGGTTATCTGAAGGAACTGACGGCGAGGCTGATCCTGATGAAGGAACTGCTGGCAGATGACGGTCTGCTGTTTCTCCATCTCGACTGGCATGCGGTCCATTACGCGAAGATCATCATGGATGAAGTTTTCGGGGCAAAGCACTTTGTCAATGAAATCATCTGGACTTATAAATCCGGCGGCAGTACCAGAAAACGCTTTTCACGCAAGCATGACAGCATTCTGGTTTACAGCAAAACCGGAAAATACAATTTTTATCCACTGACGGAAAAATCATACAACCGCGGATTCAAACCATATCATTTTAAAGGCGTCGAGGAATTCTGCGATGAGAATGGCTGGTACACGTTTGTGAACATGAAGGATGTCTGGCCGATCGATATGGTCGGTCGTACATCTTCTGAACGCACCGGATACGCGACACAGAAGCCGGAGCAGCTGATTCGGAGGATCATTGACTGTTCGACAAAGGAAGGGGATCTATGCGCTGATTTTTTCTGTGGGAGCGGGACATTGCCGGCCGTTGCGGCTGAAAACGGCCGTCGTTTTATTGCCTGCGACAATGTGCGGCCGGCCGTCGAGAAGACGATCCGACGTCTGTCTGAAAAAAAGATCGGGTTTTCTGTATATGAAGCGCTGACAGCACCTGAAGGAGGAGAATCAGAAGAAGCAGCACCGGAAAAAGCAACACTGAAAGAAGAAGTACAGGAACCTGCCGAAAATCCTCTGGACGCGGTGATTTCGGCCGGGAAAACGATCGGTTCGACGGGGGATGCGGAAGTTCGGGTTGCGATCGAGGATGTAACAGTGAATCTGTCAGAAGTTTCTCTGGAACGACGTTCTGCGGAAAAGGCGGAGGCGCTGCTGACAAAAGACCCTTTTTTGTTCATTGACAGCTGGAGCGCGGATCTTGACTATGACGGAGATGCCTTTTGTCCGGACTTTATCATTGTGAACAAAGACGGGACAATTGACCGGGTTGTTACGAAAAACGCCCCTGCGGACGCGGCATGCGCGCGAGTGAAGATCGTGGACGTGATGGGGCGTGTTATGTATAAGAATTCGTACTATAAGTAATGCGAATGAATATTACGAGCACAGGAGCTATCCTGCCTCATAAAAAGAGAATTATCAATTGCAATTCGCATAAATATACAAATTCAAAAAACAAATTACAAATAATCCTTGCGTTTTTAAGGAGACCGGAGTATTATTATTTTATATTTATGCACCATATTGAATTTTTAGTTTAGAAGAGAGGAAAAATTGAGTTATAAAGTATTCATAGACGGCGCGCACGGCACAACCGGACTGAGGATCCGTACGTACCTGAAGGCCAGAGACGATATTGAAATCATTGAAATCGCTGAAGATCTGAGAAAGGATCTGGGTGAGAGAGTGCGGATGACAAAGGAAGCGGATATTACGCTTCTCTGCCTGCCGGACGACGCATCCAGAGAACTGGCGGCGGCGGCACCGGCAGATGTGAGACTGATCGATACATCTACGGCGCACCGTACAGATCCGGACTGGGTATATGGACTTCCGGAACTGAAGAGCGGCCAGCGTGAAAAGATCAGAAACAGTACAAGAACGGCCAATCCGGGATGTCATGCGACAGGTTTTATTGTTTTGGCCGAACCAATCGTGGAAGCGGGAATCGTAGCCCCTGATTATTCTTTTGACTGTTTCAGCGTCACAGGTTATTCGGGCGGCGGCAAACAGATGATTGAAAAACATCAGTCCGCTGACAGACCGGGCTACCTTGTCAGTCCCGGACAGTACGCGCTTAAACAGGCACATAAACACCTTCCGGAGATGGTGATGATGTCGGGCATTACGGAACCGCCGGTCTTCTGTCCGGTTGTCGGGGATTATTTCAGCGGCATGGTCGTGACACTGCCGCTCCACAGAAAACTGATGAAGAAGCAGCTTTCCGTGGAGGAACTTCGACAGGTTTTCCGGGATCGTTACGCAGGCGAACCGCTGATTCGTGTAATGGATCAGGAACCGGATGACGGGTTTGTTCACAGTGATATTATGAGCCAGAGAAATGATCTGGAAATCTTTATCAGCGGAAACGACGACAGACCGATTCTGATTTCACGTTTTGACAATCTGGGCAAAGGGGCTTCAGGTGCGGCGGTTCAGAATCTGAATATCATGCTCGGCATTGAGGAGACAAAGGGTCTGCTGTAAGTGCCTTTCTTAACGGAGGAGAATAATGAACAGCATTCATATTAAATACGTCGACGGGGGTGTTACGGCCCCTGCGGGTTTTAAAGCGTCCGGGACGTTCGGCGGCATCAGGCACAGTGGAGATAAGAGCGATATGGCTCTGGTTTACAGTGAAAAACAGGGTAATGTCGCTGCTGTATTCACTAAGAATAAAATTCAGGCGGCTCATATCAAGGTTATGAAGAAATTCATACAGGACGGAAAAGCGCAGGCCGTTCTCTGCAACAGCGGAAACGCGAACGCCTGCACAGCGGACGGCGAGGATACGGCCATAAAAACCTGTGAAATGACCGCAGCCGCGCTCGGCATAAGAACGGAAGATGTCATGCCGGCATCCACCGGAGTGATCGGTGTTCCGATGCCGATTGAACCTTTTGAAAGAGGCATACCGGCACTTGTTTCCGGTTTATCTGCAAGCGGTTCCATGGAGGCTGCGACTGCGATCATGACGACAGACACATTGCCGAAGGAATACGCCGTTTCTTTTCCGATCGCGGGAAAAAACTGTAAAATCGGCGGAATTGCCAAGGGAAGCGGAATGATTCACATCAATATGGGGACGATGCTGAGTTTCATGACGACGGACTGTGCGATTTCTGCGGAGATGCTGGATAAAGCGCTGAAAACCGTGATCGAAGACACCTTTAATCAGGTTACAGTCGACGGTGATACGTCAACGAACGACACACTGGCGATTATTGCAAACGGTATGGCGGGGAATCCGGAAATCACTTCGGAGAATGAGGATTTTAAAGCATTTTGCGCGGCGCTTCATGAGATCTGCATTGTTTTTGCCAAAAAGATCGCCGGAGATGGTGAGGGCTGTACAAGACTGCTTGAAGTTCATGTCACCAATGCGCCGACAAAGGAAGCGGCAAGGGATATCAGTAAGACTGTAGTCGGCTCCAACCTGGTCAAGGCAGCCATGTTCGCGGCAGACGCCAACTGGGGAAGAATCATTGACGCGGCCGGTTACGCGGAATCCGATTTTTCCGTCGACAACATCGATGTGACGATCATGTCGGACAAAGGTGAACTGATTGTCTGCAGAGGTACGGCGGCTGTTCCTTTCAGCGAGGAAAAAGCGGCGGAGGTACTCGACCGGGAAGCGGTCACGGTTGAGATTGATCTGCACGACGGAACAGAAGAAGCATACGCGTGGGGCTGCGATCTTACGTTTGAGTACGTACGCATCAATGCTGAATACAGAACGTAGAGGAAAGAATAATGGTATTAAAGAATGATTTGGATAAAGCGGAGGTGCTGATCGAAGCGCTTCCATATATACAGCGTTTCAACGGTAATGTCATCGTCGTCAAATACGGCGGAAGCGCAATGAAAGATGAGAGTCTGATGCATCACGTCATTGAAGACGTAGCGCTGATGAAACTGATCGGATTCAAACCGATCATCGTGCATGGCGGCGGCAAGGAAATCAGTCGCTGGCTCGAAAAGCTCGACATTAAATCTGAGTTTTATAACGGACTCAGAATCACGACAAAAGAAGTGCTTGATGTTGCGGAAATGGTTCTCGGAAAAGTGAACAGCGACCTGATCATGTTCGCACAGTCGCTCGGCGTCAACGCTGTTGGCATCAGCGGGATCGACAGCCATCTGCTCACCGTTGAAAAGCATAAGCCGGAAGGGACAGATATCGGCTTTGTCGGCCAGATAACTAAAGTCAACCCGGAAATCATTTTCAAGCTTCTTGATGATGACGTGATTCCGATCGTTTATCCGATCGGTTCGGACGGAGAAGGGCAGAGCTACAACATCAACGGCGACCACGCCGCCGCGGAGATCGCAAAGGCGATTCACGCGGACAAGCTTTTATATTTGACGGATATCGCCGGTGTTCTGATGGATCCGGATGATCCGCAGTCATTGATTTCCGAACTGTACACGAGTGAAGTGGAAGAATTGATTAAAAATGGAAATATCAGCGGAGGCATGCTTCCAAAGGTTGAAAACTGTATGGAATCGATCAGAAGCGGCGTCAAACGCGTTCACATTCTGGACGGAAGAATTCCGCATTCTGTTTTGCTCGAGGTCTTCACAGACAAAGGAATCGGCACAGCGTTCATCAATGATCAGGAAGGCAGATTTTTTAAAAAATAAACCAAAGTGCTTTTACAAAATATAAGAATAAGGAGCCAGAAAAATGAACAGTGAACAGATCAAAAATCTTGACAATGAATATATCGTACATTCGTACAATCGTTTTGACGTTGTGTTTGATCATGGCGAAAACGCGCGGATTTTTGACAAAGACGGCAAAGAATATATTGATTTAACATCCGGGATCGGCGTAAACTCTTTAGGATTCTGTAATAAGGGATGGATTGAGGCGATCACAGCGCAGCTCGGCAGGCTTCAGCATTCATCAAATCTTTTCTTTCATGAACCTGGTGTCGCGCTGGCTGAAAAGCTCGCAAAAAGAAGCGGCCTGCGCAAGGTCTTTTTCTGCAACAGCGGCGCGGAAGCGAACGAGACGGCGATCAAGATCGCGCGAAAATACGGCAAACAAGGAGATCGGGAGCGCATCAATATCGTATCGTTCAATAATGCTTTTCACGGCAGAACATTCGGTTCGCTGACAGCGACCGGACGTTACATGGGTGCGTTTGTGCCGTGCGTGCCGGGATTTGTGCACACGGACATTAATGACATTGATCAGCTGAAACAAGTCGTGGAAAACGATGATCCTGTTGCTGTTATTGCGGAAATGATACAGGGTGAGGGCGGACTCATCAATCTGGATGAAGACTTTGTCAAAGAGATGTATCAGCTTTGCCGTGACAAAGACATTCTGCTCATTGTTGATGAGGTTCAGTCCGGAATCGGTCGTACCGGAAAGTTCTTTTCTTATGAACATTATGGAATCGAGCCGGACATTGTATCCTTTGCCAAAGGAATCGGCGGCGGACTGCCGCTGGGCGGCGTAGTCTGCGGAGACCGTACCTGTGACGTGCTTGAACCTGGTGATCATGGCACAACCTTCGGTATGAACCCGGTAATCAGCGCGGGTGCCAACTATGTTGTGGATACGATTGATGATGCATTCCTTGCGGAAGTTAACAGAAAGGCGGAATACATCCGTGCTGAACTGGAAAAACTTGATGAAGTTTCCGGAACCACAGGACTTGGTCTTATGATCGGAATCGATCTGAAGACAAAGAAAAATGCGGACGTGCTGGCTTCGCTTCGTGAGAACGGGGTGCTTGTTCTGACAGCGGGTACAAGGATCCGGCTCCTGCCGCCGCTTACGATCACAGATGAGGACATTGATCAGGCGCTGGAAGCTTTCAGAAAAGTACTTTAAATCGCTTTGATGGTGAATGGAATAAAGACGATCACATCAATATCTTTATGACTGTCGCAGCGCGCGGCAGTTTTTTTAATCCGACGATTATCGGACTGCACACGGCCGGTAAATGGACAAATGTGCTGTAAATCTGTTGAAAATGAGTGTTTGCAATGGTTTATTGACACATGTTTTACTTTGACTTATAATAAAGTGAAGATAGATATACGGCTCAGGCCGTGATGGTATAGGATTAATCAATTCGTATTATTAAAGGAGTAATCTAATGAAAGTATTGGTAATCAACTGCGGAAGTTCTTCACTGAAGTACCAGGTCCTCGATATGGATGGCGAAGTTCTCCTCGCGAAAGGTCTTGTAGAAAGAATCGGCATGGACGGATCAGTTATCACTCATACGAAGACCGGTGCTGAGGAAAAATGGGTTAATGAAACACCGATGCCGACGCATAAAGAAGCAATTCAGCAGGTTCTCGACGCAGTCGTAGATGAAGATCACGGCGTACTGAAGAGTATGAGCGAGCTGGGCGCGGTAGGACACAGAGTCGTACATGCCGGAGAAGCTTATTCACACAGTGTTGTGATTGACGATCAGGTTATGTCCGTTCTGGAGGATTGTACAGAACTCGCACCGCTGCATAATCCGCCGAATATTCTCGGAATTCAGGCATGCAAAGAGCTTATGCCGACAACACCGATGGTTGCCGTATTTGATACAGCGTATCATCAGACGATGCCGCCTGAATCCTATATTTACGCGTTGCCTTATGAATACTATGAGAAGTACAGAGTAAGAAGATATGGTTTCCATGGAACAAGTCATAAGTATGTAGCTCACCGTGCTGCGGAAATGCTTGGACTTGATGAGAAGCATCTGAAAGTTATCACCTGCCATCTGGGCAACGGCGCGTCCATCACGGCAATTAAAGGCGGCGAAGTAATTGATACATCCATGGGATTTACGCCTCTTGAGGGTCTCGTTATGGGTACCCGCTGCGGCGATATCGACCCGGCCATCATGACGTATGTCGCTGAAAAAGAGAATCTGGATAATGATGAAATCATAGATGTTATGAACAAGGAGTCCGGTGTACTGGGTATTTCAGGCATTTCCTCCGACTTCAGGGACATTGAAGCCGCGGCTGAAAGCGGAAATGAAAGAGCTCAGCTGGCGATGAAGGTGTTCGCTCATAAGGTAAGATTCTTCATCGGCGCATATATCGCGGAAATGAACGGTGTAGACGCGATCGTATTCACTGCGGGCGTTGGTGAAAACGATATCGGTATGAGAGATATTATCTGTGATAACCTCGATAATCTGGGAATCCACCTCGACCTCATAAAGAACAGGGTAAGAGGAAAAGAAGTAATCATCTCAGCAAGCGATTCCAAGGTTAAGATCCTCCTGATCCCGACCAATGAAGAGCTGATGATCGCAAGAGATACTGTATGGAGAGTTTCACTTCTCGATTAGTAAAATGAGGTTCAGACAATCGGGTTTCAGACGCGGATTGTGGTTGTTTCTGCCAGAGATTCCTCCTTTACGTGTTAACAAAATCGACTGCGATTATGTTGACAGGTCCTGGTGCGGGTTATGTTGACAGGTCTGACCACGATCAATAAGACGATGAAATGATAAACTGAAATACGGGCCGTCGCTTTTATGCGGCGGCCCATTGACATATAAAGGCTGACTGTATCTGACAGGTTTTTCGTTAACTGGGGCGGCGTGGAAGCGGCAGAGCAACGGAAGCGGACAAAAAAGGAGCTGTTTTGTACAAAACAACTCCTGTATATTCCATTTGCTTGTCAGCCCGATTACAGTTTACTCATCAGATCGATCATTTCGATCGCGCCGAGCGCGCAGTCATAGCCTTTGTTTCCGGCCTTAGTTCCGGCTCTTTCAATGGCCTGTTCAATCGTGTCGGTTGTCAGGACACCGAACATGACCGGAAGGCCTTCGCTGAGGGATACCTGCGCGATGCCTTTGGAGACTTCCGCGCATACGTAATCGTAGTGTGAAGTGCTTCCCCGGATAACGGCGCCGAGGCAGATGACGGCGTCGTAGTTCTTACTTTTAGCCATTTTCAACGCGGCAAGCGGGATTTCAAAAGCTCCCGGCACGTATACAATTTCAATGTTGTCTTCCGGTATGTCGTGACGTACAAGACCGTCAATGGCACCTTCCATCAGCTTTCTGACAATAAAATCATTGAAACGGGCGCAGACGATGCCAATTTTTACAGTATCTTTTGCGACGACTTTTCCTTCTATTACTCTCATTTTTATTCTCCTTTTTGCAGGGGATACCCCGGGGGTATTTCCCGAATTCATTATATTGAGTGCGCGGGCAGGGGAGAAGTACAGCTTCTTCCCTTTTTGCGTTTACAGACTGTAATCGTAACACTATCGATAATCGATTAATACTCGGTTGTTCTGTTAATAATCAAGGATGTGTCCCATTTTTTTCTGTTTTGTCTTCAGATAAAACAGGTCTCTGGTTGTAGCCGGCATCTGGATTGGAACGCGTTCCACGATTTCCATGCCGTATGCGCCCAGTTCGTAGATCTTCTGCGGGTTGTTCGTCAGAAGCCGCATTGTGTGAACACCGAGGTCTTTCAGAATCTGGGCGCCGATATAGTATTCTCTGGCGTCTCCCGGGAATCCGAGCGCGATATTCGCTTCCAGTGTATCCATGCCCTGATCCTGCAGTGTATAAGCCTTCATTTTATTTACGAGACCGATGCCGCGTCCTTCCTGACGCATGTACAGGAGGATGCCGCGTCCTTCAGTGTCGATCTGTCTCATCGCGGATTCCAGCTGCTGACCGCAGTCGCAGCGGATGGAGCCGAAAGCGTCTCCGGTGAGGCATTCCGAATGGACCCGGCAAAGAATATCTTCGCCGCTTGAGATGTCGCCTTTGACCAGCGCGATATGGTGTTCACCGTTCAGTTTATTTATGTAGGCATAGGATTTGAAATCTCCGAATTTTGTCGGAAGATCGGCGATCGTCACGCACTCTACGAGTTTTTCATACTTTTTTCGGTATTCCTGCAGGGCTTTAATGCTGATGAATTTTAGATCGTGTTTCATTGCGAATTCAGCGAGGCGAGGCGTGCGCATCATTGTTCCGTCGTCTTCCATGATCTCGCAGCAGATGCCGACTGGTTCCAGTCCGGCCAGGCGGAGCAGGTCGACGGTCGCTTCGGTATGTCCGTTGCGTTCAAATACGCCGGTGTCTTTGGCGAGAAGAGGGAACATGTGTCCCGGGCGGCGGAAGTCCTGCGGTTTGCTGGTCGGATCCGCGGCCATTCTGGCGGTCAGTCCGCGCTCAACAGCTGAAATTCCGGTTGTCGTGTCGACGTGGTCGATGCTGACCGTAAAAGCGGTTTCGTGGCTGTCCTGATTGTCCGTGACCATCTGCGGCAGGCGTAGTCTTTCAACGGCTTCCCGTCCCATC
>Ga0310695_10012646_pt1 | contig 11759 bp, 13 predicted proteins | sample RumenRJG_04DNA_FD_203882 | JGI IMG/M metagenome (GOLD analysis project Ga0310695, IMG submission 203882) | Bovine rumen microbial communities from Lethbridge, Alberta, Canada - RJG_04 (v2) (version 2) | ecosystem: Host-associated > Mammals > Digestive system > Stomach > Rumen | place: Canada... | reverse complement strand
ATGATTGCAATGAAAGGCTGCATTTTCAAAGACTAGAAAAAATTAAAAGCAAAAGAATAAAAATTGTTGCAATGGGGCAACTGACAGTTTTTTCTTGATTTACTCTCAGTAAATACTGTCAGCGGCCCCTTTTTTTTGGAGGTAAACAATAAATGGCACGAATAGAACAGCATCCGATTCTTGGAGAATATGTCAAAGGGCAGGAAGTTCACTTTTCTTTTGACGGAAAGGATATGACGGGATTTGAAGGAGAATCTATAGCTGCGGCATTGAAGGCAAACGGTGTGATGATTCACAGGTACACTGCGAAGGAACACAAACCCCGCGGAGTTTTCTGTGCAATCGGAAGATGTACTGACTGCGTAATGGTTGTAGACGGTCAGCCAAATGTCCGCACATGCATCACCGAACTGAAAGAAGGAATGGTGATCCAGACACAGAACGGCGTAGTTCCAATGGAAAGCTGATAGTGGGGGCATAGAAATGAAAAGATATGAATTGATTGTAATTGGAGCAGGACCTGCAGGTTTGAGCGCCGGCATTGAAGCTGCAAAAAACGGAATGAAGGTTGCCGTATTTGATGAAAATGCACGTCCGGGCGGACAGCTTTTCAAGCAGATACATAAGTTCTTTGGATCAAAGGAACATCACGCAAAAGAAAGAGGATTCAAAATCGGCGAATCACTTCTAAAAGAAGCAACAGACGCAGGCGTAGAAGTTTTCCTTAATTCAACAGTAATGGGAATCTATCAAAATCATGAAGTGACAGTAAGACAGAACGAAAACGTAAACCACTTCAAGGCAGACTACATAATCATTGCAACAGGTGCTGCAGAAAATATGATTCCATTCAACGGATGGAACAAACCTGGTGTAATTGGAGCCGGTGCGGCTCAGGCACTGATGAATCTTCAGGGTGTTCAGCCTGGTTCAAAGGTCCTTATGGTTGGATCGGGAAACGTAGGTCTTGTTGTAAGCTTCCAGCTTCTTCAGGCAGGATGCAAAGTTGCTGCAGTAATTGATGCTGCTCCTCGTGTTGGTGGATACGGCGTTCATGCGGCAAAGGTTGCAAGAATCGGAGTTCCGTTCTACATGAAGCATACTATTATCGAAGCAAAGGGAACTGACAGGGTTACATCGGCAGTGATTGCAGAAGTTGATGATCACTTCAAACCGATTCCGGGAACAGAAAAGGAACTTGATGTAGACACAATCTGTATTGCAGTGGGTCTTACACCAATGAGTCAGCTTGCAAGCAATGCAACATGTAGCATGGCTCTTCTTCCACAGAAGGGCGGCAACGTAGCTGTTCTGAATGAATACGGCGAAACTTCCGTTCCTGGTGTTTACTGCGCAGGAGACGTTGCAGGAATTGAAGAAGCTTCAAGTGCAATGATTCAGGGACGTTCTGTTGCAAGCCATGTTCTTTTCAGTGCCGGCTACATCAGCGAGGAAGAGTTCAAGGAAAAGTATACCGGCTGCCAGAATGCGCTTGGTGCACTCCGCCAGGGTATGTTCGCACCGCAGTTCAAAGGAAGAAATGACTGGACTGCTACTGATGAAGGCTACCCAATTTCAAGAAGTCTTCTTGACCGCGGATTTATGACATGGGACGAGCTCAAGAACTTCCCGGCCGTAAACTACAAAAAATCAGGCGTTCACCCGGTAATTGAATGTACACAGAATATTCCGTGCAACCCTTGTCAGGAAGCATGTAAGTTCGGCTGCATAAAAGTTGGAGAAAACATCACAAGAATTCCTGCAATCGATGTAGAAAAGGAATGCAAGGGATGCGGCATGTGCGTTGCATTCTGTTCCGGTCAGGCAATCTTTTTGATAAACGAAGATTACGAAACCGGTTATGCAACAGTCGGACTTCCATACGAGTTCCTTCCGCTTCCTAAAAAAGGCGACAAGGGAATGGCATTGAGCCGCAGCGGATCAGAAGTTTGTGAGGCAGAAGTTGTTAGTGTCGTTACATCAAGTGTAATGGATAAGACTTCAATTCTTACGATGAAGGTTCCTGTTCAGTATGTAAACGAAGCACGCTTCTTTAAGCCTGAATAAAACAGAGAGGTAGATTATGGCAAAAGATATAAGGACAGCAAACAAAGAACCATTTGAAGAAAGACCTGATGACAGCATGATTATCTGCCGCTGTGAAGAAATCACAAAGGGCGAAATCAGAAGAGCGGTCTACGACGGAATGCACACAATGAATGAGGTAAAGCGATATCTTCGTTCAGGAATGGGATTGTGTCAGGGACAGACCTGCCAGCGTCTTGTACAGGGAATCATTGCGACTGAACTGAAAATAAAGCCTGCAGAAGTTGGAATGATTCAGGGAAGGGCTCCGGCTCGTCCTGTAGAAATTGGAGTTTTCAGCAAGAACGTAACGGATGTTCAGTGAGGATAATGCTATGAAAGAAATTAGAACAGCAGATGTAATAATTATCGGCGGAGGCATCATGGGATGTTCAACTGCATACCGCCTTGCAAAAAAAGGAGTCAAGGTAATCGTTCTTGAAAAAAAGGAAATCGGTAACGGAGGTTCCTGCAGAAACGCAGGCGGTGTAAGACAGAGTGCAAGAGATCCTAAGGAACTTAAGCTTGCAATGTATGCTGTTGCAAACTGCTGGCCGGGATTGAGCGACGAACTTGGTGTTGATGTCGAATATCACCAGAAGGGTAACATCCGCCTTGGACTTACAGAAAAAGACATAAAGATTCTTGAAGGGCATACTGCAAAGTCAACAGCAGTAGGCCTTGATGTAAAGATGATTAGCGGAGATGAAGCCCGCGAAATTTGTCCTTACATGTCAAAGGAAGTTATTGCGGCTTCATGGTGCCCGACAGACGGTCATGCAAATCCGCTCAAGGCAACTTTGGGATTTTACAAAAAGGCGCTTGAGCTTGGAGTAACTTTCATCACGGGAGTTCATGTCGAAGGAATCCGCAAGGTGAAGGGAAAGGCTCGGGTTGTAGTAACAGACGACGGAATCTACGAGGGAGAAAATATTCTTCTTTGTGCGGGCTATGAGTCAAGAAGAATTGCAAACACAGTCGGAATCGATGTTCCTGTTGAAAAGCAGATGAACGAGGTTCTTGTAACAGAAGCGATGCCGCCAATGTTCGACATCATGCTAGGTGTTGCAGGAGGTGAGTTCTATGGACATCAGAGTGAACACGGATCATTTGTTCTCGGTGGAAACTCAGGGCTTCAGGCATTCACAAGCAATGTAGACAACTTTGTAACAAACAGCCTTACAGCACCAAGCATTGCTCGCGGAATCATCAAGTACTTTCCTGTTCTTGAAAAGACAAAAATTGTCCGCACATGGGCAGGCTGGTACGACCAGTGCATAGACGTTCTTCCTGTAATCGACAACGTAAAGGAAGTTCCAGGTCTAACACTTGGATTCGGGTTCTCTGGCCACGGCTTCGGAATCTCTCCGGCAGTTTCAATTGCTTTGAGCGAACTTATTCTTGAAGGTGAATCAAAGACAATTCCAATTCCGGATTTGAAGTACGACCGTTTCAAGCCAAAGAAATAAAAATCAAAAATTAAAAACAGGAGGTATCTGATGGATGCAACTTATCTTCTGAACTCATGCTGGGTTCTTGTAGCATCTGCACTGGTTTTTATGATGCAGGCAGGTTTTGCATGCTGTGAAAGCGGATTTAGCCGCGGAAAAAACGCATGTAACATCTGGCTCAAAAACCTGTGTGACTTTTGTGTAGGCGCAATTGTCTATTATTTCATTGGATTCGGAATCATGTACGGAAAGGATTTTCACGGTCTTTTCGGAATATCAGGATTCTTCAATCCGCTCGGCCAGGATCTTCCGGTCTGGGAGACCTGTAAAGCAATAAATGTGTCACCGCACATCTACCTTTTGTTTCAGACAATGTTCTGTGCAACAACAGCAACAATCATTTCTGGTTCGGTTGCAGAAAGATTCAGATTCGACACTTACCTTATCGTGAGTGCAGTAATGACTGGACTCGTATATCCGGTAGTCGGACACTGGGTATGGGGCGGCGGTTGGCTTGGAAATATCGGATTCGTTGATTTTGCAGGAAGCGGTGCAGTTCACATGGTCGGAGGATTTGCAGCTTTCGTGTGTGCAGCTCTTGTAGGACCGAGAATGGGAAAGTACGACGGTAGTGGAAATGTTCATGCAATTCCTGGTCACAATATTCCGATGGCAATGCTCGGCGGCTTCATCCTCTGGGCAGGCTGGTACGGATTCAATCCTGGAAGTGAACTTGCTTTCGATGAAACTACAATCTACACAACAATTACAACAACTATGGCTGGTGCAGCAGGCGGACTTGCAGCTTTGTTCTGCACATGGGTTAAGTACAAGAAGCCTGATCCTACGCTTGCAATGAACGGTGCGTTGGCAGGTCTTGTTGCAAGCTGTTCTGCAGTCAACGAGTTAACGGTTTTCGGCTCAGTGATTGTAGGAATAATCTGCGGAATCATCTTCCCGTTCAGCGTTGAGTTCTTTGACAAGAAGCTGAAGATTGACGACCCGGCAGGTGCAATAAGTCTTCACGGTACAAACGGAATCCTTGGTGTAATTCTTGCGGGCTTCTTTGCAAAAGATTCAGGTCTTTTCTACGGACACGGAGCAGCACGACTTGGAGCACATCTTATCGGTCTGTTGGCAATTGCAGCATGGGTATTAGGCAGTGTATTCATAATGGCCTTTATTCTTAAGAAGACGATGGGAATAAGAGTTAAGGAACAAGTTGAGCTCGACGGACTTGATGCACATGAACATGCAATGGCTGCTTATGTAATGTAAGTTGATGGAGGCAAAAAATGGCAGAGATGAACCTTGTAACAATCATCTTTAATCCGGACAAGTTTACCGAATTGAAAAAAGCTTTCAATGAAATCGGTGTAACCGGAATGACTGTAACACATGTAGAAGGATGCGGGGTACAGCACGGACAGAAAACTTCAGTAGGTTATTACCGCGGAGTTGCTACTGACATCAGCCTTCTTCCTAAAACAAAAATTGAAGTTGTAGTTTCAGAAGTTCCGGTTCAGAAAGTTGTTGATACAGCAATGGAAGTTTTGAAGAGTGATGAAATCGGTGCCGGCAAGATATTCGTATCAGAAATCAAAAACATCTGGCGAATAAGAACCGGCGAAAAAGATGTAGATGCCCTCAAGTAAACAGGGGGTATTTAAATGTGAATAGTATGCTTTTTCAAAGTGCACGTTGAGGAGCAGATATACAGTTCAATGGCGAGCTGTTATATGGGTAGGATTCTTTTGAGTCCTATCCTCTCTTGCGGATTCAACAGCTGCCATTGAGCAAAAAGTTGAATGGTCAAAAAACAAAATAAAATTATCAGGAGAATTATTATGACAGGAATTGAACCAAGGGTAGACATTTTGTGGATGAACGAAGCTGACATGCTTAAGGCTGGAGTAAACGATGTCATTGCATGTACAGATTGTATGGAAGAAGTTGTAAAGACTCTGGATAACGGAGATTACCGCATGGGTGGAGAAACAGGAAACTCTCACGGATGCATGGTACAGTTTCCAAAGGAGCCTGAGTTCGAAGGAATGCCGAAGGATGGACCAGACCGACGCTTTATGGCAATGCCGGCATATATCGGTGGACCATTCAAAATGGCAGGCGTAAAGTGGTACGGATCAAACGTTGAAAACAGAGAAAAAGGTCTGCCTCGCTCAATTCTCATGACAGTTTTGAACGACAAGGATACAGGTGCTCCGATTGCATTCCAGAGTGCAAACCTCATCTCTGCATACAGAACGGCAGCAATTCCAGGTGTTGGCGTTAAAAGGCTTGCAAGAAAGGACGCAAAGGTTCTCGGAATCGTAGGTCCTGGATTTATCAACTCTATCACTGCAGAAACATTCTGTGCACTCCGCCCTTCAATCGACACAATCAAGATTAAGGGAAGAGGACGTCCTGCAATCGACAGATTCATCGAATATTGTAAGGCTCACTGTCCAAACGTAAAAAACTACATTGTCTGTGACACACTCGAAGAATGTACACGCGACAGTGACATCATGAACTTTGGAACTTCGACACCAACTGGCGGACAGGAAACATATCCGTTTATCGATTCTTCATGGATTAAACCGGGTGCATTGATCTGTGCAGTAGGTGCCCTCAACACACCAGAGGACATTCTTCTTGATCCAAAAACAAAGCTTGTTGTTGACAACACAAGAATGTACGACACATGGGCAAAGGAATATCCTTATCCGACATTTGAAAAATGGTTCATCTTCGGATCAAAGTTCACAGATATGATTCACGACGGAAAGATGGATAAGTCAAGAATGGAAGACATCGGTGCAATCTGCAACGGAAAGATTCCGGGACGTACAAGTGATGACCAGATTATCTTCTATTCAATCGGTGGTATGCCTGTTGAAGATGTCGCATGGGGAAAAGTTCTCTATGAAAAGGCTCTCAAGATGGGCATTGGTACAAAGCTCAACCTGTGGGATGCTCCATATCTCCACTAGTCTAGCCTAACTTAAAGCTTGGGGATTGGAATCAGCAATACGGTTTCAATCCCCATTTGATTTAGGGTTTATTACAAACCCTAAAAACGGCGAAGTCAAGGCTTTAAGCGTACGCGTGCCTTGACTCGACGTATTATGAAAAAAAATCAGGAGCTGTCAAAATGTACGATCCTTTTGAAAACGTCTTAAGCGTAATGGAACATGCTGTCGAAACTGGCAACATTGACAGAACATATTTTGAAATACTGAAAAATCCGCAGAGAGAAACAAAAGTTTATCTCCCTGTTGAGATGGATGATGGAACAGTCAAAGTTTTTGAAGGATGGAGAATTCAGCACTCGAATATCCTCGGACCCTTTAAAGGCGGCATTCGTTTTCACAAAGACTGCAATCTCAATGAAATAAAAGCTCTTGCAACATGGATGACATTAAAATGTGCAGTTGCGGGAATCCCTTACGGCGGTGCAAAGGGCGGAATCAAGGTTGATCCTTCAACGCTTTCAAAAAGGGAACTCAGAGCCCTTACAAGACGATATACTTTTGCAATTTCACCAATCATCGGACAGGATACTGATATTCCGGCTCCTGATGTAAACACTAACTCACAGACAATGGCATGGGTACTTGATACATACAGCCAGCTTCAGGGAAAGCCGTGTCCAGGAGTTGTAACTGGAAAGCCGATTGAACTGGGCGGTTCAAAAGGAAGAAATTCTGCAACCGGTCGAGGAGTCTATTTTGCAACAAAACTTCTTCTTGAAAGTGAAGGCCGTTATCTTGACGGAATAAAAGTTGCAATCCAAGGGATGGGAAACGTTGGGGCAAATGCGGCAAGAATTTTCTATCACCGAGGAATAAAGGTAGTTGCGGTAAGCGACATTGATGGCGGCCTCTACTGCGCAGATGGATTACCTATTCAGCATATTTCACAGTACATGGAAAAAGGTGGAGCACTCAAGGATTACAATGTAAACGGAGTTTCGCACATTACGAACGAAGAACTTCTTACATGTGACTGCGACGTTTTGATTCCGGCAGCTCTTGAAAATCAGATTACAAAAGAAATTGCAGAGAAGGTAAAATGTTCATATGTGGTTGAAGCAGCAAATGGACCTACATCTAAAGAAGCTGATGAAATTCTAGAGCAGCGTGGAATACTCGTTGTGCCTGATATTTTTGCAAACTCTGGTGGAGTTGTAGTTTCATATTTTGAATGGGTTCAGAATATTCAGGAACTTACATGGGACAGAGAGAAAATCTGTCAGATGCTTGAACAGTTGATGACAAAGTCTTTTGGAGAAATCCAGGTTATCCGCGAAAGATGCAAGTGCAACTTCAGAATGGCTGCATACATACTAGCTCTTAGAAAGCTGCTCCATGCTGAGGAAATGAAGGGCATCTTCCCTTAATCTTCTGATTGTAAAATTCAGAACTTGTAAGATTTACATCATTGACTTTAAACTTCATACATATTAGTTTACTGAAACGACAAAGGAGTCGGACTCATTCCAGTGAGCCCGACTTTTTTTTACGCAGATTTTATCTACTGGAGGAAACCATGATTGAAGAGATCAACTATGTGTTGAAACCGACTCAGCCGTATTTTATTTATGACACATTTAACATCCAGCAGGAAAATTATCTGAAGGACGGAATAAGTCATTTTTACCAGTTCAACACAATCAAAAATATATCACCACGTGTAGTTCCTGATGCATGCATCGATATGATATTTGAATATGATCCTGAACGTCCCGGGCACATGCACTCTTATGTTGCTGGAACAAAACTTGAATACATGATAGACCCGCGTCTATTCCATAAGGAAGTTTTTGGTGTCAGATTCATGCCGGGTAATCATCCTGAAATGCTTAAAGCAACAATGAAGGACCTTCTGAACAAGAGATTAAATACGGAAGATGTTTTATATGGAAACAAGGAATGGCTTAATCTTATGGCTCAGGAAAAAAACTTCAAAGAGCGTATAAAGATTTTTATCGAATACTACACGAAGTTCGAAAAGAAAAAAACAAGGCTTTTTGGTAAGAATGAACTTCTTCAGGCTGTAAAGAAAATGGTCTACGAATCCAGCGGAAAAATTAAAATCCATGATCTTGAAGACCGCACGGGATATACAGAACGTTACATCAATAAAGTCTTCATTGAAGAAATGGGTTTTTCTCCAAAGGTTTTCTGCAAGATAATCCAGTTTCAGAAAGCTCTCGAAATACTTAACTCTGGCCGCCCGGAAAATATGATGAAAACTTCCATTGAACTTGGTTACTACGACCAGAGTCAGTTCATCCACGACTTCACGAAATTCTGCGGAATCACACCGCTGAAATACCTGAAAATGCGAGAATCTCGAGAGTTATTATCCGGCTTTTTTTTCTATTCTTCCCAGCCCTTACAGACATCACACCAGCCGGTGGCGCCTGATACTTCTTCCAGTTCAGAGGGAGTTAGTTTTACCGAAGTAAATGAGTTTCCGCCTGCTGGATGAACGTATTCAAATCTCTTCATTGAAACATCGAGCCATACGGGGATTTCTTTTGGAACATTGAAAGGGCAGACTCCGCCGGGAGCAAAGCCGGTGATTGCTTCAACCTGGTCTCGCTGAATCATGCTTGGTTTGGTATGAAAAAGAGCCTTGAACTTTGATGAGTTTACACGGCCATCACCTGCCATTACCACGATAACAGGTTTTTCATCCACAATAAATGAAAGCGTCTTTGCAATCTCAGCCTCAGAACAGCCAATCTGCTGTGCTGCGTGTTCTACGGTGTCGATTGTTTCTTTGTGTTCGGTGAGTCTGTCTGCATATCCCTTAGCTTTGAGGAAGTCTAAAACTTTTTCATTTATCATATATCTAAATATCCTTGTTTACCTATTACTCAGATAGGAATATAATACAAATAAGGGGACAGGCAGTCAATGAAAAGTATTTTGATAAAAGACACAACAAAGGAAGAACGAGAAAAAATCGTTGCCGATGCTCTTGGCTGCGGAAGCGATTGTTCCATGTGCTGTGCCTGTGGCGGCATGGAAATTGACTATCAGCAGTACATAGACGGTAAGAAAGAAATTGCCCAGCTGAATGCAGAATATCGTGCAAATACGATGATAGGGCACTAGATTATAGCTTTCCCATCAAATCCTTAATTGTTGTTTTTAATCTATAGAGGTGGAGAATGGAAAACATCAAATCAATCTTACAAAATGCAGACTCAATTCTCATCGGTGCAGGAGCGGGACTTTCAACTTCTGCAGGCTTTACCTACAGCGGGCCTCGCTTCCAAAAATATTTTGCTGATTTTGAAAAGAAGTACGGCTTTCATGATATGTATTCCGGTGGCTTTTATCCTTACAAAACTCTGGAAGAAAACTGGGCTTACTGGAGCCGCTACATAATAATCAACCGCTACATGAACGCTCCGATTCCTGTCTATGAAGAACTCTTTGAACTTGTGAAGAATAAAAATTATTTTGTTCTTACGACTAATGTTGACCACTGCTTTCAGAAAGCGGGTTTTGATAAGTCACGACTCTTTTATACTCAGGGGGATTACGGTCTCTGGCAGTGCTCGGAGCCATGTCACAAGAAAACTTACGATAATCAGCTTCTTGTTGAAAAAATGCTCAGGGAACAGGGCTTTGTAATTCAGGATGATGGTGGTCTGGAACTTCCGGAAAATGGTTTTGAAGGAATCAAAATGACTGTTCCTTCTGAAATGGTTCCCCGCTGTAAGGCTTGCGGAAAGCCTATGAGCATGAATCTCAGGGCGGATGATACTTTTGTGGAAGATGAAGGCTGGAATAAGGCAGCTGGCCGTTATGAAGATTTTCTGAATGAAAATAAAGATGACCGTATTGTTTTTCTGGAGCTTGGTGTTGGCGGTAATACTCCGGGCATTATCAAATATCCTTTCTGGAAGATGACATTCGCAAATCCAAAGGCAACCTACATCTGCATAAACAAAGGCGAGGCAGAGGTTCCCGGCGAGATTGAAAAACAGAGTATTTGTGTAAATAATGACATTTATGAGGTTTTAAAAAGCTTATGACACAGGAAGAACGCAGATTATATTTGATAACAGAACTCCTCAAAGAAGATAAGGGTAGCGCAGGCTTTAAGCTGGGGCTTGTGCCCGGAAATGAAGGCGGCTTTGTGATTCCTGATGATGAAAAAAGGCAGCGCGATATACTCCGGGCTTTGATGAATATTCGTGGTCCATATTCCATTAGCGAAGACTTTTTGAGAATACAGGATGAGTACCTGCAGCAGGTTAATAAAGAGCGGGGGATTACGGATATTGCGGATTTAAGCCCGACAGAAAGGAACCCAAAACTTTACCTCTGGCAGGGCGACATCACTACGCTAAAAGTTGATGCAATTGTTAATGCTGCAAACTCTGCTTTGCTTGGATGCTTTGCGCCGCTTCACATCTGTATCGATAACTGTATCCACACCTTTGCGGGCATTCAACTCAGACTTGCCTGTAACGAGCTGATGCAAAAGCAGGGTCACGAAGAAGGAACCGGACTTTGCAAAATCACCCCGGCCTTTAATCTTCCAAGCCGCTATGTTTTGCACACTGTCGGCCCAATTATTTACACAAGTGTAGGGCCCCGCGAAAAGCTCCTTCTTGAAAACTGCTACAAAAACTGCCTTGAAACAGCGTCACAAAATCAGCTTGAGTCGGTTGCCTTCTGCTGCATTTCTACCGGAGTTTTCAGATTCCCTCAAGACCTTGCCGCCCAGATTGCAGTGGAGACTGTAGAAAAGTGGCTGTCAGAAAATCCGGATTCCAGCGTGAAGAAGGTTGTCTTCAATGTTTTTGGAAATAAGGACCTTGAGATTTATAAGAAGGTGCTTGGTCAAAAATGATAATCCAAACAGGACAACGAACTGATATTCCGGCATTTTATTCTCAGTGGCTTTTGAACCGGCTCAAAGAAAGGTATGTGATGGTTAGAAATCCGTTTTATCCTTCGTCTGTTTCGCGTTATGAGCTGAATCCTCAGATTGTTGATTTGATTACTTTCTGCACTAAAAATCCATTGCCGGTTTTGAAAAAACAGGAACTCTGGAATGAGCTTTCAAAATATAATCAGTGGTGGTATGTTTCGCTTACGCCAATAATTAGATTACTGGGATATGGGGCAAATGGATTATTAACTTTGCTGTATTTTTTCTTTATCATATTATTTATATTAATAATCGTGGTGC
>Ga0310695_10012645_pt1 | contig 11760 bp, 7 predicted proteins | sample RumenRJG_04DNA_FD_203882 | JGI IMG/M metagenome (GOLD analysis project Ga0310695, IMG submission 203882) | Bovine rumen microbial communities from Lethbridge, Alberta, Canada - RJG_04 (v2) (version 2) | ecosystem: Host-associated > Mammals > Digestive system > Stomach > Rumen | place: Canada... | reverse complement strand
AAGAACACCGAAATGGAACAAAGATGCACGCTGCATAACAAACAATTTGTCACCAGGAATAATTTCTTGCGAAAGATAATCCATAGGAATGTAGCGTCTATTTTCAGAAGAAACTTTCGGAATTGCTACATAATCGCTTTCACATTCAAATGGTGCACCAAAAAGAGCAGGCATTTCTGCTGCTCGTAGCGTACTTGTGCGGTTACTTGCAAGACGGAATTCGCGAACTTTTTCTACTCTTCGCATAATTTCATGACATTTTCGTAGCTCAGAAGGATTTGCACCTTGAAGCCATAGGCAGTAACGCGGTTTTCTGTCAATAAAATCTTTTCCCATCATATAATGGCGAATAAACTTTTCAGCCATAGGTTCTTTATTTAACAGCTCTTTTTTTTCTTCTTCTGTAAGCGTAAGATTTCCATCATCAATCGGCTGCCCGCCCAAGCAGATTTGAGGAACATCGCAAAGAGGAAGCATACGTTTTTCAATAAAAATATTTGAAGCATCAAGCAAATATCCGTTTATATTTTTTACTTCAACCTTTTGCTGCTCATTTAAGAAGATGATTTTTGGATTATTATTGTCTGCAACACTAAAACCAACGATAACACAATGAACAGCTGCCATATTTTTCTTTGTGCCTTCATTTATCCATTTGAATGTTCTGTACGCAAAATCAATGTGTATACCCATTTCAAACAAAGGTTTCCAAAGATTTACAACCGAACCGCCCTGTGTTATAGAATTTGTTGAAACAAAAGCACAGCGGGTCTTACTTTCTCTTAAATACTCCGTTGCTTTTTTATACCAGCAGCATACATAATCCAAATCCCCAACACCCTGCCAGTTTTTACCGAATGTAAAGATAACATCTTCTTTTTGTGCATCGCTCATCCAGCGGGCACCTACAAACGGAGGGTTTCCTATAATATAGTCATATACAATCGGCTCTTGCATTTCTGCTTTTTTAAGTGACTTCTCTTCAACTTCTTTTGTTATTACATTCAATTCCTTGAATTTTTTGTTGTATAGAGAGTCAGAATCAATTTCAGAATCAGAATCATGTACTTCAAGTATGCCAACATTGTCATCGATTTTGTAAACATTCAGTTTGTCTACATAGACAAAGTTTGCACCTGTTTCTTCTTTTAATGTTTCCCAGTCTACGCGCAGGGCATTGCCCTGTATGATATTTGCATAGCTTTTGAGCGGCAGAAAGTTAAGGTTCTTTCCGACAATCCGGCTTGTTTCCTCAAGCATCTGACATTCTGCAATCCATAGCGCGGTCTTGGCAACTGATACTGCAAAGTCATTTATTTCAATTCCATAAAACTGGTGAATCGACACCTTTACAAAATCATCGTCAAAGGCCATCTGGTTTTGGTCGCCAATTTCAAGGCGGATGCATTCGTTGCCCAGCTTGCGCAAGCATATAAAAGTTTCCGTCAAAAAGTTTCCGCTTCCACAGGCAGGGTCAAGAAATTTCAGTGTTCCGAGTTTTTCATGAAAAGCTTTTACTTTTTCTATTCTTGTCTTGGCAGTTTTAATCTGCTTTATTTCTTCAAGTTCAGCCTTTAAGTCGTCTAAAAAGAGCGGGTCTATTACCTTGTGAATGTTTTCAATGCTTGTGTAATGCATTCCACCAGAGCGGCGCGTTTCTGGGTTCAATGTTGACTCAAAGATTGCGCCAAAGATTGTCGGGCTTATTTCGCTCCAGTCAAATTCGCTTGAGGCGTGTTTTACCAAAAGGTCTTTTATTTCTTCTGTGATTGGCGGAATTGTTTTGTCTTCTTCTGTGAAAAGTCCGCCGTTCACATACGGAAAAGCCGCAAGCGATTCTTCAAGATATTCATCGCGCTCTTCTTCTTTTTGGTCTAGCACCTGAAACAGGTCTAGCAGGGCACGGCGCAGGTCTTTTGCTTCAAACTGCTTTAGATAATCGCCGAACATCGATTTATGCCCGAATATTCCGGCATCTTCGGCATAAAGGCAGAACACAATGCGTACGCAGAGCATGTTAAGGCTTTTGAGCGTTGCAGGGCTTGGGTTTGCGGCGTCTTTATACTGCTTCAGAATCGCGTCGTAGATTTCGCCAATTATGTCACCGGCTTTTTTTGAGATTTCAAGCTCTTTTTTAAGATGCACACTGCCAGTTTCTGTAATGAACGAAAGGCGGTAATATTCCTTTTCAAGGTTTTCAAGCAAGATTTCTTCAGGCTCGCCGTTCGGGTTTTCCATATCGTACACAAGAAAGCTTTTGAAGTTGCACGTTACAACCCAACGCGGGTGCTGACTGAGCGGCAGCCCGGAAATATATTTGCGCGCCTGCTGAAACGGGTTGAGCAATGTTCCGTCAGACTGCTTAATTGGCGCGCGCAGGTCTTTGTCTATGCTTTTCTGCTCAATCATCACCTTTGTTGACGGAATGTAGATGTCTATAAAGTTTGTTATGGATTGAGATGCAAGAGATTCCGAATCAAGTTCGGAATGACGGTCATGCTGAACTTGTTTCAGCATCTTTTCTTTTATCTGGTTTTCAAAATAGACAAAATTTGAAAAATCCTGAACACCGTAAACATTACAGAGCAGGTCAATCCAGAATTTCTGGCTTTCGCCTTTTTCATATCCTTTACCTTTCCATTCTTCAGAGAACTTTCTAGCTGCCTTTTTTTGTTCTTGTGATAGCATACATATATAATACTTCTACTTTAGTATTTTTTCAATTGGAACTTTTTACCCCTATTCTTCCATCCTGAACCACTGGGTCATTCCAGAACCCATTTTTTCGTTGGGGCGCTCAATGAATCCGAATTTTTTGTAGAAGGATTCTTTTCCTGGGGCTGCCTGCAAATCAAGCTTTACCTTGTAGCCGCTCTTCATGTCTTTCTTGATTCTTTGTATGCAGGATTCAACAAGATGCCGTCCTATTCCCTGCCCTTGGTATTCAGGGTCAACCATTACGTCCGATATGACAGCAACGTATCCGCCATCCCAAAGGAGCCGCATCAAGCCTACAGCCTTTTTTCCGTCCCTTGCGCACAAAACCATATAGGCATTGTCCAGCCCGGCCTTTGCTTCTTCAAGAGGAAATTCAAACCAGCCCACTTTTTTCCTTAATTCCATATAATCTTCAGGAGTAATGCTGTTCGTGTATTCAATCACCTTTTTTTCCTTGCAAGATGTCTATATGCTCAAAGGTAAGCCCGTCTTTGCCGGCATTGATTAAGGGGTAGGATGGGCCTTCCAGTCCTGTTGCGGAAACGGAGACAACCTTTCCCTTTACAAAGTTTTGGTGGCTATGGCCTATTGCGGAAAGTTCGTATTTTGTTACGGCTTCACTTTCCACGGTTTTGTCAAAGATACCGTTTTTTAGGCTTGAAAGCTGAAGGAAAGGATAAGGCGCATTTACGTCCGAAAAGAGGAAATGTGAAAAATGCATTTTGTGGCCGTTAATTTCCTTTTCCAAGAAGAGGGGCATCTGCCTAATAAAGCTCATTTGCTCGGCGCTAAGCTTTGACCTCATTCCGTCATAATATTCGCGAAGGTATTCAACATCAGGGTCAATGTCTACTCCGTCTGCAAGGTAAAGCTCGCAGTTTCCCTTTAGGCAGATTATGCCGCTTGCCTTTAATAGTTCAAGGCATTCTATTTCCTCGTTTCCGCGCTGAAAAATGTCCCCCAGAAATATAATCTGGTCGGCTCCATTTTCCTTTATCTGACCAAGGGCAGCCTTTAGGGCTTTTAAGTTTCCGTGAACATCTGAGAATACTGCAATTTTCATAAGGAATATTATAGCAAATGCTTAACCAAAACTCAATCGAGCAGTATGAAAGAACATGGAAATCATCTTCTAAATTTGTTCATCTGCAAGGCAATCTGAAGTCAGTTTTGGGCGCAACGGGAAAGAAATAATATCTATTACCAATGACAAAAGCATGGAATTGAACGGTGGGACGCAGGAAAAAAGCAAGGAGGGACCCTTTAGGGAGGATTCCTTGATTTTTTCCGTCGCTGGGACCCGCCGGGCAAGTCCATGCTTTTGTCATTTAGTCTTCCTTAAAAATCATGAATTTTCAGACGGATTTGACTGGAAGCGGAACACAAAGCTGATTTCCGTGTGCAATTATTTGCTCATATTGAAAAAAAATTCATTTATCCATAGAATAGTGGCACTATGGACAGTAACGAATTTATTTTAAAGTATGCCGAGGATTCTGGCTTTGACAAGACCTGCATTTATTTTTACAGCGGAAGTCCCAACCTCAAGAAAGTTTTCTATTCAAATGACTCAAGTGACGGCGGAAACTCACAGCCACGTCTTTTTGTAACGGACACTAGCATAGCAAGGCTTGACTCCATCAAAGATTTTGTGGCTCTTTTTGAATGCGATGCAAATACAGCAAGCGGTTCCGCAAACGGTTCTGCGAACACTGATAACGGTTCTTCAAACGGCAGCGGATGCCTAAAAGAAGGCTCGGTCTTAAAATACGGAAGCGACTACCTTCTTGTTCTTGGCGCAGGAGAAAAATTCAAGACAATAGACAGCGTGCTTACCATAGTTAGAGCTGCCCTGGAAAGAAATTTCACAAGGAACTGCACCTTTGTTGCCATTGGCGGCGGCGTTCTTTCTGACATGACGGCTTTTGCGGCATCAATCTTTAAGCGGGGAATCAAAGTTGAATTTGTTCCTACCACGGTTCTTTCCATGGTGGACGCCTCTGTCGGCGGAAAGACAGGCTGCGACATAGAAGGCTATAAGAACATGATAGGCTCTTTCTGGCCTGCATCAAAGCTTTACGTCTGGAGCAACTTTGCGCTTTCACTCCCAGAGAACGAATACATTTCGGGTCTGGCAGAAGCTATAAAGACAGCCTTCCTCTTTGACAAAGAAATGCTTAAGCTCTTTGAAGAAGAAAAGGATGCCATAATGAAAAGGGACAGCGCAATTCTTGAAAAAATAATAGGCGCATGCGTAAGGGCAAAGGCAAAGATTGTACAGGAAGACCCGCGCGAAAACGGCAGAAGGGCATTTCTTAACCTTGGGCACACTTTTGGCCACGGACTTGAAGCGGCGGCAGGACTTGGCTGCATAACCCACGGAGAGGCGGTTGCATGGGGAATTGGAAGAGCCGCAGACCTTAGCCTGCTGATGGGGCTTTGTTCCAAAGAATTTGCTCAAAAGACAAAGGACATAATTTCTTCCTACGGCTACGACTCAGGAGAATACCCCAAGGTTCTTTCCGGCGAAGAAAAGTCTTTGGGAATAAGCAAGATACTCCAGGCCATGAAGAAGGACAAAAAGAACACCAACCTTTCACAAATCCGCGTAACCCTGCAAAAAGGTGAATGCGACACCATAATCACTACGGCAAAGGACAGCGACATTGAAAAAGTCCTTGGCAAGACAGGAATCTAACCATGACGGAAAAAGAACACTACTTTGACTGGGCAGCAACGGCACCCGCAGACCAAGAGATTCAAAAGGAAGCACTTTCTACCGCACTTGAGCACTGGGGGAACCCGTCCAGCATACACCATGCAGGATGCGACGCAAGGGAAGCCCTTGAAGAAGCAAGAAAAAGCTGTGCAGAAAGCCTTGGCGTAAGTGAAAAAACAATCTTCTTTACATCCGGCGGAACAGAAAGCGACCACATTCCCCTTCTTTCCATGCTCACCCGGCCGCAAAAAGGCCACGTGGTGCTAAGTTCAATAGAACACCCGGCACTTAGGGAAATGGCAAAGTCAATGCAAGCCTGCGGATGGAGCGTAAGCAGTGTTCAGGCAGACAAGAACGGTTTTGTAAGGCCAGAGGCAGTAGCTGATGCTATAAGGCCAGACACAGCATTTGTTTCTGTAATGGCCGTTAACAACGAGACGGGAGCAATACAGGACGTAGCTTCTATTGCAAATGCGGTGGCAGAAAAATGCCAGGGAAAAAGACAGCCCTTCTTTCATGTGGACTGTGTACAGGCGGCGGGAAAAATACCGCTGGATTTTATTGGAAGCAAGACCAGCAACATACACGGAGCGGCCTTTAGCGCACACAAGATAGGAGGCCCAAGGGGAGTTGGCATACTCTACTTAAACAAGGACATAACAAGCTTCTTGCGCGGTGGCGGACAGGAAAAAGGAATCCGAAGCGGAACAGAAAACCTCTTTGGGGCAACGGCAATGGCTCTCTGCCTAAAGAAATACCTTATAAGCGAAAAAAATCCTTCATCCATTGAACGCTTTAAAAAGCAAAAGGAATGGACAAAAGAATTCATCGGGCAAATCATGCAGATAAAGGGAGCTTCCATAATCCCCCACTGCCGCTTTGAAAATGCAGATGAATTTGCAGAAAAATTTTCCCCCTGGATAGTTCAGGCATCCTTCCCCGGAATACCAGGACAGGTAATGGAACGCGCCCTAAGCCAAAAGGGATTCTGCATTTCCACAGGAAGCGCATGTTCTTCCCAAAGCAAGGCAAGGCCAGTCTTGGACTCTTTGCATATAAGCGCAGCCGAAAAAGAAGCCGCCGTAAGGTTCAGCTTTGGATTTGCCACCACAAAAGAAGGAATGGAGGATTTGGTAAAGGCCGTAAAAGAAGTTTGCAAGGACTTTGAGTAAGGGCCAGCCTTAAACCGCAACATGAAATCGTTTTATTCAAAGACTTTCTTTTTATTCATAAGGATTGTCTCATGCGTTTTTATTGCCATTCTCCTCTACCTAACCTGCCGCGCGGCATACCTTGTTTTTGCAAAGCAGGATTACATTCATCTTTTTGAACTGATTCTTGGGCCGCCAAGCCTTGTAATACTTGCCCTTGTAATCTTTAAGCCGGAAAGGCTAACGCTTTTTGTTCCATCGCTGATCTTTTTTTCCGTTGCAAATTCAATAGGAAATTCAAACCCTGCCTTCCCCATTGTTTTTTTGGAACTTGCAGCCATCCTTTTATGGATCAGGAGCTTTTTTAAAAGCCACAAGGCGGTTAAGATTGCAGCCCTCCTTTTACTTTACCTGGTTCCCCTGCTCTTTAACCTTAGGTTTGGAATTGATTTTTTTGTAAGCCAGCTTTTTGACATAATACAAATTATCCTTATTACCTTCTGCATGATTTTTATTCTGTATGAATACCAGAAGGCGCAAGTTTCTACGGATAAGGTTTTGAACTTGGCAGACTACCCGGAGACAAGCGAGCGTGATGCAAAGTGGCTGCGTCTTGTTCAGAAAGGGGTCAAATACGAGGCTATAGCCATAGACTATTCACTTACGCTTGGAACCGTGCAAAACAGGCTGAACAAAATTTACCACATACTTGAAACCGGAGACAGAATAGGATTTCTTTCGCTTTACTCAAACGCAAAGATTGTCTTTCAAAAGTAAAGCGTTGGGTTGAAAGTCGAGTTTTTGGCACAAACCGTGTCATTATCGGGCCAGACCCGATAATCTGCTTTAAAATATTCCCGGGTCAAGCCCGAGAATGACATGCATTTGCAAAACTAGAAAATGACATGCATTTGCAAAAGTCGAAATTGAACCTGTTAAATGAAATATTACATAAAGCGGTGGCTCCAGCTTAGGGCTATGCGCTTAAAATACCATTCGCGCCCAGTGTTGTTAAGCAACAGGGATTGTCCCTCACTTTCAAATTCTTTGTCAAAGCTGCGGCGGCTGGAAAAATCAAAGAGGCAAAAAAGGCTGTCGCTTTTACCCAAGCTGAACTGAAGGACAGGGCTAATGGAAATTTCAGGAAAAGTGCCGTTAAAGCTTTTGTCGTATTCTCCGTAAACATCACCATTATAATAACCGTTCATCTTGTACATTACACCGGCAAGGCGCAAGACAAGGGGCATCTGGTAGGCAAGGATTGTCTGGAGCTCATAGGAAAGACCGCATGCCTTGTTCTTACTGCATTGCCATTCAAATATGCCGTCATCATCAAGGCCTGCAATTCCTGAGTATGCACTGGAAAAAGTTGCAAGCATTACAAGGTGGCTCCAGTCACCACTTATGACAGCCCCTGTATCAAACTGAAGGGTTGCAGATGCCCAGACATCATAATAGGGATGGCTGAATGTTGAAAGATGCTCGTATTCCATTGTGTCCTTGTTCAATTGGCAAAGACCTTCTATTCCCAAATAGTTCCAGCCCCAGCCCAGGGATGCGCCTGTCTTTAGAACCAAGAATGGCAAGGGGGTAAATCCAAGGCTTACCATTGGCCTTACAGAAACAGGGCTTAGCTCAAGACCGCCAGTAAAAATAAGGTTGGCATCTTTTAAAAGCCAGTGGCCGCCAAGAGGAGCCTGCAATTTATAAGAGGCATTTAGTACAGTGCGAAATTCGATGCTCTTGTAGGGAGAGGTTATTGGTGCAAAGTGGCTTTCTCCTGTTATGCAGTCGGACTTTGGATAATATGCAAAGTCGGTCTGCAACTGTAGAGAAAAGGGAGAGTGGTCTTCCGCAAAAAGTACCCCAGATGCAGCTACCATAAAAAGCGCAAGGGTAAAAAGCATTTTTCCTTTCATCTTAAATCCTCCTCATGAATTTTCACTTAATCTTTCACTTAGTGTTTTTGAAGCCAAGTCATAAAAGGCCTGGATGTAGTTCCAAACAGGTATTCCGTCTTTTTTGCCGAATCTGGCACAGACAAGGTTTGCAGCCGGGGAGACATAAATTACCTGCCCCTTGTTTCCGAATGCAAAAAAATCATTTTCCGCACCGCTTCTTTTTAGGACGTACCAAAAGTATCCGTAGTAGCCACCCTGAGCGCTTACGCCTTTTGCAATCCGCCTGCCCCATTCATCGTTAACAGAATTTTCCCAGTCAGAACTTTCACGCAATGACTCGTCTATCCACTTTTTACTTAAGACCCTTGTGCCAAAAACTTTTCCGCCGTCACGGTACATGCAGCCAAAGCGCACAAAGTCCATGGCACGGGCATTCACTCCGCTTTCCATTTTTTCAAAAGCGGACTTTTCGCTGTCAAGGCTCCAGCTTGCCTTTTCTTCCGCACCAATTTTTGACCAGATTGCCTTGGAAAAATAAGAGCTTACAGACCCACCGCTAGCACGCTCAATTACAAGTCCCAAAAGCAGGGGGTTGTAATTGTTGTAAAGAAAGTGAAGCCCAGGTTCTTCTTCTATTAGGGTATTATTGACGGCAAGATTCCGTAAATCTGGATTGAAATATGTTTGGGTGTTATCCTTGCGGGGAAAGCTTTCCTTGTAGGCGATTCCAGAGGTCATGCAAAAAAGGTGCCTTATGGTAATGCGGGAAAAGCGTCCGTCCCTTTGCAAAAGCTCCGGAATGTATGTGGTAATGCTTTCTTCTACGCTTGGAATTTTGTTTTGGTCAATCAGTGCCCCGATTATGGCTGAATCTATGCTCTTTGCAACGGAAAAAGATGTTACGGTTGAATTTTTGTCATAGCCCTTGCCGTATTCTTCTACAAGGACGTCCTCGCCTTTTACAACAATGAGCGCCTGTGTTCCAGTCTTGTTTACAAAAGAGGGCAAGTCTTTAGCCTGGAATGCCTTTGCAAGAAAAGCTTCCACCTTGGCCGACGGTTGGCTCCTGAATTGCCTTACAATAGTTCCTGCTTCTATGTCCCGGCTTGGAAAATAGAGGTAATCATTTACGCTTGCATCCCAACGCAAAAGGGCACGCCTATTGGTTGCTGTGCAGCCCGCCAAAAGAGAAGGTAGAATAAAAAAAACAAGTGCGAGTTTTTTCATAGCCACAATTATAGCGCATTGTAAAAAGCTGGCAATACGAATGTTAGGAAGCTAACATGCTTTTATGAGGAAGCTAATATGTATCTTGAACATGGAAATCAGTTTTGGGCTTCACTACCACCGTTACGCCTAAAATTGATTTCCAGTTGGTTTGCATAGGAAGATATTGTTGGTTTGCATAAAAGATGTTGTACCTTGATTTTTCTGTAGACCATATTATAATATATAATAGAATAGAAAAGAACTTTTTCTTGGAGGTTTATTATGAGAGTTACCCCCACCGTCAGATGTATAGCAAAGATTTTTAGCGTTTTTGCGGCGGCTTTTTCGCTTGCAGTTATTTCCTGTGCGGCAAATGATGATTCTGCTTCGCTTACCATTCAAATGCCTGGTTCTTCTTCTTCCAGGGCAATTTCTAGCGAAGGGCATCTTGAAGCATCGGACGCACCAGACCTTAATTTTTCCGTTTACATAAGAGACAGCGACAACGAAGAGGTAGAAAAATACACAAATGTTGCACCCGGCACAAAGCTTACCATTAGCGCGCTTAGGGCAGGAAACTACAAGGTGGCAATACGCGGAATTACCGAAGGCAGCGTAATGTTCTATGGTGCAGCAGATGCGGTTGTGCAAGGCGGTGTGGAGAATACCGTTGACATAAAGCTGAAGGAAGTCAACCGATATGCTCTAATAGGCTATCCATCAGATACTTCGCAAATGATAGATTTAATAACAGGAAAAATCACCTGTGAAAACGGAGATTCATACGATGTCAATACAACATCTTTCCAGTGGTATGCCTCAGCAGCTGCTAGCCCGACTGAATTTGCGGTTTATACTGAACTGTCCACATTTTTCTTTGAACCAGGCTTTACCTATAATTTAAAAATTTCTCTCACTTTCAATGACGGCACCCCCACAAAAAGCTTTACAAGCTCCGCAACGGCAACCAAAGACGGCATTGTGTTCACCGTTAATTAAAGCGCAGCACATCCCGCACCAAAACCAAACCTAGCCCCGATTGGAAGGGCGGCGCAGCCGTTACCGCAAAGCGGTAATGGAGCCGAAAGGCGGAACCCTGCAAAGCGGGGAAAAATTGTATCCTTGGCATTTTTTTTGCAAAAAGCCTACAGAACAAAAAGGCAATGCCGCTAAAGCCGTGGAAACAGCTGGTTACAGCCAGAAAAATGCCAAGCAGTTCCACCAAGCCATGCGCTCCAAGAAAGTTTTCACAGATCCCGAAACAAGTTCGGGATGACAGCTGACGGCTACACCATCTGGCTGACGGCTGACGGCTACACCATCTGGATGACGGTTGCCATGTGCTCCAAAAAAGTTTTCACAGATCCCGAATCAAGTTCGGGATGACGGCTGCCCATTACTTGCAACTTTGCCCACTTTATTCTATATTAATCCTTATGGAAAACGAGAAACTGATTCAGCCAAAGGTTTTAAAGGGCTTTAGAGATTTTATGCCGCAGGACGAGATTCTGCGCTCCGGATTGATAGAAAAACTTACCGCAACGTTCCGCTCCTACGGTTTTGTTCCAATAGACACACCCGTCCTTGAATATACGGAGATTCTCCTTAGAAAGAGTAACGGCGAGACGGAAAAACAGGTCTTCCGCTTTGAAGATAACGGCCACAGAGACGTTGCCATGAGGTTTGACCTTACAGTTCCTTTTGCACGCTTTACCGCAGAGCACAAAGAAGAGCTTTACTTTCCATTTAAACGCTACCACATTGCAAAGGTTTGGCGCGGGGAAAAGCCACAGGCCGGCCGCTACCGCGAATTTGTCCAGTGCGACTTTGACACGGTTGGAAGCGACAGTGCCACAAGCGACTTTGAGACCCTTGCGCTCATGAGGGCAGCCCTTAACGCAATCGGCGTGGAAAAGATAAAGATTCACCTTAACCACCGCGGAGTCTTCAACCGCTTTTTGCTTTCTCTGGGATGCAAGGACAAGTCAGAGGATATCCTTCGCATTGTGGACAAGCTTGCAAAAATTGGCGCAGAGGAAGTTACCAAGGAGCTTACAGAAGT
>Ga0310695_10012644_pt1 | contig 11761 bp, 5 predicted proteins | sample RumenRJG_04DNA_FD_203882 | JGI IMG/M metagenome (GOLD analysis project Ga0310695, IMG submission 203882) | Bovine rumen microbial communities from Lethbridge, Alberta, Canada - RJG_04 (v2) (version 2) | ecosystem: Host-associated > Mammals > Digestive system > Stomach > Rumen | place: Canada... | reverse complement strand
GAATAAGCTGAATGCGCATATTCTCAACAGCTATCAGATCGACCAGAATATTTCTCTTGCCGATATTAAGAGAGGACTGCGAAACAGCGACGGTACCGGTGTGCTTGCCGGTATTACGGGCGTTGGCAGTGTACAGGGCTATTCCATCCTGGACGGGCAGCGTGTGCCGATGCCCGGACGGCTGTATTACCGCGGCATCAACCTGTTCGATATCGTGGATGCCCATATCAATGCGGGGACTTTCGGATATGAGGAAGTTGTGTTTCTGCTGCTTCTGGGACAGCTTCCGACACAGCAGCACTTTGACCGGTTCCGTGAACTGATGGCGGAAGCAAGGGCGCTGCCGCTGGGATACAACGAAGACGTTCTGTTCCGTGCTCCCTCCAAGAGCATCATGAATCAGCTGTCCCGCGGGATCCTTGCACTGTATTCCTATGATGATAATCCGGATGATACGTCTCCAGACAACATGCTTCGGCAGTCCATGGAAGTGGTGGCGAGAATGCCGCTTATCGTGGCGAATTCCTATCAGGTCATGCGTCATTATCACCAGGGCAAATCCCTGTATATCCACAATCCGGAACCGAACCTGTCCCTGTCCGAGAACTTCCTGCGGATGATCCGCAAGGATAAGAAATACACCGAAGAAGAGGCCAAGATCCTGGATATGATGCTGATGATCCATGCCGATCACGGCGGCGGTAACAACTCGACCTTTACCTGCCGCAGCGTTTCCTCCACCGGATCCGACACGTACAGTGCCATCGCCGCCGCGGCGGGATCCCTGAAAGGACCGCTCCACGGCGGAGCAAATGCCAAAGTCATGGAGATGTTCGCTCATATCAAAGAGGACATGACGGATACGAAAGACAAAAAGGAGCTCCGGGCCTATCTGGAAGGGATTCTGGACAAGAAATGCGGCGACAAGTCCGGCAAGATCTATGGCCTAGGCCATGCGGTCTACACCATGTCGGATCCCCGTGCAGTAATCATCAAGAAATATGCACGGAAGCTGGCGGAAGAAAAGGGCCGCCTGGATGATCTGGAGCTGATGGAGAATATCGAGAGCATCGGCACGAAAGTGATCATGGAACGGAAGAACCGGGACTTCCCGCTCTGCGCCAATGTAGATATGTACTCCGGTCTGGTGTATCAGATGCTCGGGATCCCGGTAGAACTGTATACTCCTCTGTTTGCCATTGCGCGAAGCGCCGGCTGGTGTGCGCACCGCATGGAAGAAGTGATCAGCGGGAAGCGTATCATGCGTCCTGCTTACCGATCCATCCCGGCAAAGAACGCATATATTCCCATCGAAAACCGATAAACAGCAAATTCACTCGCTGCTTTCTTGCAGCGGGTGTTCTGCTCTGACGAAGACCCTGCCAACCTGTGCAAAGATTGCGACAGATTGGGGAAAGGGTCTTTTCTTTTTGGAAATGGTTCCTTACAATATCAATATACGAAAAAAAGACGAACGGAAGCCGGAAAAACGGCGGAACGCAAGAGAGGATTTAATAGAATGCTGAGATTGTACACGGGCGTTGCCGGAACCGGCAAGACACGTGAGATACTGAGACAGATCCGTCAGGCAGCGGAGGAAGGGAAAACCGATCTTCTGCTTATCGTGCCGGATCAGTTTACTTATGAGGCGGAGAGGGAGCTGTGCGAATACTGCGGCAACCATATTTCCATGCACGCAGCGGCGAAATCATTCAGCCGAATGGCAATGCAGATGCTGTCGAACCGTCCGGACTGTGCACCGCTGCTGGATAACGGCGGGAGGCTTCTGTGCATGAACCTTGCCATTGAATCCGTCGGGACGAAACTCGCCGTTTACGGGAACACCCGAAAGAGACCCGAGAATCAGAAGATTCTGCTTCAGGAGATGCAGGAACTGAAGACATCCTGCATTACGGCGGACATGCTGACAAAAACTGCGGAGAACTGCACCGGGCTTCTCAGAGACAAACTGGAAGATCTGGCACTGATCCAGGAGGCGTATGAATCAGTGGTAGCGAACGGGCACTCAGATCCGTCCGATCTCCTGAATGTGTTTGCCGAAAGCATTCCAAATGAGTTCATATCAGAACACAGCACCGTTTATATTGACGGTTTTTCGGATTTCAGCCAGCAGGAACTGAACGTGATAGAAACCATACTCCGCATCGGCGCTGAAGTCACCGTATGCCTGAACATGGAAGACTCGGATCAGGAGATCTTTGAAATGGCAAAGATCACCAAAAAACAGCTGGAAAGGATCGCAGAAGACTGCGGGACCGATACCGAGGAAGTGTCCTTTTCCGTCCAGGAACAAAAAAATCCGGCTCTGGCATATTACAATGAGCATCTGTTTTCCTATGAGGAGGCAGATTGGAAACAGGACGAAGGCAGAGATGTGGTGGAGCTGTACAGTGCAGCCACACCGGAAGAGGAGTGCGAGTTCGCTGCCGCAAAGTGTTTGCAGCTGGTCCGAGAGACCGGCTGTCGATGGAGAGATATCGCCATCGCCGTACGAGGATTTGAGGAATATGACACCATGCTGGAGTGCATGTTCCGACACTATGGTGTTCCGCTGTATCTGACCCGAAGGTCAGATCTGCTGGCAAAGTCGCTGCCGTCTCTTCTGCGCAGCGTGTATGAAAACATTGCTGGAGGATGGGATACGGAAGAGCTTCTGGAGTATGTCCGCACCGGGCTTACCGGACTGTCGCCGGAGGAAGGTGATCTGCTTGAAAATTATACGATCACCTGGAGCCTCCGTGGACGGGAGTGGCTGTTTGATGAGCCATGGAATCGGCATCCGGACGGATACGGACATGAATGGACCGACCGTTCCAGACTGACCCTCAGCACGATACAGATGCTTCGCCGGAAGATCATGGTACCGATGAAACGGTTCTATGATGCCAGCGTCAACACGCACACCGTCAGCGGACACACGGAAAACCTGGTGGAGTTCCTGGAAAACAGCCAGCTTCCTCAGGTGCTGAGATCCCGTGCTCAAAAACTGAGGGACGAAAATCAGAAGACTGAGGCAGAAGAATATGAGCAGATCTGGGAGATCCTGCTTTCCGCACTGGAGCAGATGAACGCAGTAATGGGAGATGTTTCTGCCGATGTGGAGACTTACGGAAAACTTCTCCTTCAGATGCTCTCTCAGTATGATATCGGGACGATCCCCGTATCACTGGACAGCGTATCCGCCGGAGACTTTGAACGAATGCGGAGAAGAAATATCCGTTATCTCATCGTGCTGGGTGCATCGGAAGACCAGCTTCCCCGGTTTACCGGCGAAGTCGGCGTGTTTACCGAAGAGGAGAAGCAGTTTCTCCGAAGCATCGACCTTGCCATGGGACGATGGTCCGATCTCTGGCTCTGGAAAGAGTATTTTACGATCTATAACACCTTTACCCTTCCGCAGGATAAGATGCTGATTTGCTACAGCAGGACTCGCGGGGGAGAATTACAGGAACCGTCCGTGGTAATACGCCGTGCGCAGGAGATCTTTGGCGGGGAGATCCGCCCGGTCAATATCGATATTCTGCGAAGCAACGCGGAACGGCCTGCGGCGGAAATGGCTGCAGAGGCATTCCATGAGCACAGACCCGGAGCAGCGGAGGCAAGAGCCAGACTGCAGAAGGAAGAACCGGAACAATACGAAAAACTCCAGCGAGCTGCCCAGTTCCGCCGGGGAGCTTTGTCGGAAGAAGCGGTGTCCCGTCTTTACGGAAAGACGCTTCGGCTGTCGCCCTCCCGCATCGATACTATGGCAGGCTGCCCGTTTTCCTATTTCATGCAGTATGGCATGAAGGCAGAGGAACGGCAGGCCTCCGGGATCACACCGGCAGAGATCGGAACCTTTATGCATTATGTGCTGGAGCATGTTGCAAAACAGATCGCGGAAGAAGGCGGATTCCACACGGTGGAGGAAGCCCGGATCCACGAGATCACCGACCAGGTCGTGGAACAGTATGTGAAAGAAGAGATGGACGGTCTGGAAGGACAGAGCCATCGGTTTCGTTATCTGTTTGGACGCCTCAGGGAAAACGTTCATCAGATTGTCGGAAACATGGCGGAAGAACTGCGGGTTTCGGAATTCATCCCCATGGAATTCGAATTGAATTTCAGCGAGGATAAGGATTTTCCTGCCATGCAGCTGGGAGATCCGGAAGCACTGCTGCAGCTGACCGGCATTGCAGACCGCATTGACGGGTGGGAACACGACGGAAAGCTGTATCTTCGGGTCGTGGATTACAAGACCGGAAGAAAGAGATTCGATCTTTCCGAAGTATGGTTCGGCCGCAATCTGCAAATGCTCCTCTATCTGAACGTGCTGTGGAAATACGGAAAGAACAAATATGGGAAAGAGACCGAACCCGCTGGTGTGCTGTACATTCCGGCAAGGGACAATATGCTTTCCATGGATGGTCCCTCCGACGGGGAGAAAACGGAAAAGGCACGAAACAAGGAACTGAAGCGCAGCGGACTGGTGCTCAACGATGAGGATGTCCTGGAAGCCATGGAACGGGGGATGCCAAAGCGGTTCGTGCCCGTTTCTGCCAATAAGGATGGTGTGCTGAAAGGATCCATTGCGGACATCCAGCAGTTTGATCTGCTGATGCAGCATGTGGAAGCGACGCTGACGGAGCTGACAAAACAGATCCGTGAGGGCAATATCGATGCACAGCCCTGGTATCGGAACGCTTCCAGCAACGGATGCAACTACTGCGCTTATCGGGAGGCCTGCCATTTTGAGAACGGCAACCAGAAAGATTCCGTACGATATATGAAAAAATACGACGATCAGGAGATCTGGAATCGGATCGAAAAGGAGGCGGAGGAACGGCATGAGCAGATTTGAACCTACTGCTGCGCAGCGCAGGGCCATTGAACTGCGGGGAAGCTCCGTGCTCGTCTCCGCGGCGGCAGGAAGCGGCAAGACCCGTGTGGTGACGGAACGCGTCCTGGCCTCGATCCTTGATCCGGAAGATCCCGCATCCATTCAGGAATTTCTGATCATTACCTTTACCAAAGCGGCGGCAACCGAGCTGAAAAGCCGCATCGGACACGCTGTGCAGGAGGCCATGCGGGAACACCCCGGAGACCGTCGCCTGAAGGAACAGCACCTCCTTTGCCCGCAGGCATCCATCGGAACGATCCACAGTTTTTGTCAGAACATCCTTCGGGAAAACAGCCACGCACTGGGCATTGCACCGGATTTCCGGGTCTTGGACGAAGATCGCGCGGCCATGATGAAACAGTCGGCTATGGACCGGGTCATGGAGAGCCGCTATGAAAAGATGGCGGAGTATGAAGGGTTTGAAGAACTGGTAAACACTGTGGGGACCGGACGGGATGATTCCCGTCTGGTGGAGCTGGCCATGGATGTTTATGAAAAGATGCAGTGTCATGCCGACCCTGCCTCATGGGCCAGGGAGCAGAAAGAGCAGTACCTTACCGCTTCCGGGAGAGACCCCGGAGAGACCGTATGGGGACAGGAGCTGCTCCGCCAGGCGGAGGAATTTGCCAGCGCCTGGGTCGCCCTGTGGGACGAGACACTGCTGGAAATGGCAAGAGATTATGGGGAAGCGTACGCTAAATGCGGCCCGTCGCTGGAAGATCTGCGGGATCGGCTGAAAGAGTTCCTGCAGGGGACACGAGCCGGCTGGCAGGCCGCAGCGCAGGCCGCGGACATAGAAGTACAGCGGATGACGGTGGGAAAAGCCATCAGCTGTGAATTTATGGATCGTGTCAAGGAGCTTCGGACCACATGCAAAGGCAAGCTTCAGAAGATCACGGAACCTTTTTTGCGTGACAGTCATCAGCTGACTGAGGAGATCCGCTGCATGGCACCTGCCATGTGTGCGCTGATGGATCTGGTCATGGACTTTTCCGAAGAGTATCAGGGAGCAAAACACCGGGCATCCGTTCTGGATTTTTCCGATCTGGAACATTATGCAGTGAAGCTGCTTGAAGATGAAAACGGAATGCCATCTCCTATAGCAGAAGCTCTGACAGAACGTTATCGCGAGATCATGATTGATGAGTATCAGGATGTCAGCGAAGTGCAGGAACACATTTTTAATGCCGTTTCAAGAGACGGGAACAATCTGTTCATGGTGGGAGATGTCAAGCAGTCCATTTACCGGTTCCGGCTGGCAGATCCGCAGATCTTCCTACGGAAATACCATGAGTATGTTCCCTGCGAAACCGCAGAAGAGAACGAACCGAAACGGATTCTCCTCCAGGAAAACTTCCGCTCCCGCAGAGAGATCATCGGAGCGGTCAATCAGACCTTCCGTACCTGTATGTCCCCGTCGGTAGGGGAGATCCTGTATGATGAAGATGCCGCTTTGCATTTCGGAGCAGATTACTATGAGGGAGAAGTGCCGCTTCCTGAGCTGACCGTGCTGGACAGCGGGGACATGGAGGAAGATGACGCACCGGATAAAGTGCGCCGCGAAGCGCAGGCGGTGGCAGAACTGATCCGCAGCCTGATGAGCCGCGGAACCAGAGTGGAGAACGACACCCGACCGCTGGAGTTCGGCGATATCGCGATTCTTCTCCGGTCCGCCAACGCGATAGGGAAGACCTATCAGGAAGTGCTGGAGGAAAATGGGATTCCGGCCAACGCCGGCAGCGGAGGGACATTCTTCCGCACCATGGAAGTCTCAACGATACTGTCCCTGCTGAAAGTGATCGACAATCCTCATCAGGACATTCCGCTGATCGCCGTGCTCAATTCGCCTATGTTCGGTGTAACACCGGACGAACTGACACACCTCCGCAGTCAGCAGGAAGAAGGAGAAGGGTGCTACGAAGCGGTCGTCCGGGCATCGGAGGAGATCCCGGCGTGTGGAAGGTTTCTGCGACTTCTGGAAAAATATCGGCTTCTGGCGCCGGATATCGGCCTGAGCACACTGCTCTGGATGATCTACGATGATCTGAATGCCATCGCCACATATGGTGCCATGATTGGAGGAGAGTCCCGAAGAGAAAACCTCCTGCTCCTGCTGGATTATACCAGAAAGTTTGAAGAGACCGGGTACTACGGAGTCCACCGATTTATTCAGTGGCTGAAGAGCCAGGAAGAACGCGGGACGGTCCCGGCCGGCGCGGCACAGGAAGGCTCCGCAGTGCTCATTACGTCCATCCATAAATCCAAAGGGCTGGAATATCCGGTGGTGATCCTCAGCGATACCGGGAGGATGTTTAACAAGAGTGATTCTAGAGAGCCGGTTCTGGTCCATCCGAAACTCGGCCTGGGCCCGAAGGTGGTGGATCGGGAACAGCGGATCGCGTATCCGACGATGGCGCGTCTGGCCATCCGAAACCGCCTGGAGCAGGAAATCATTTCCGAAGAGATGCGGCTTTTATATGTGGCGCTGACCCGTGCGAAGGAACGGCTGTTTATCACCGGGACCACGACCAATGCGGAGCGTTTTGCAGAGGAAAAAAGAATCCTCGCCCGGCGGCCTATGAATCCGGAACTTATCGAAAAAGCATCTTCTCCGCTTCAGTGGATGATGTATACCTGCCTTGCCGATGACGGCGAACATTTCCGCTGGCAGATCCTCCACGATGTCGGAACACAGAACGAGTCGCAGGAGGAAGAGCAGGTGCAGGAGAACGGGGATGTCGACGAACAATGGATGGCTGCGCTGAATGCTAATCTGAATTATCGTTATCCCCATGAAAGAGATACGCAGATTCCCAGTAAGATCACCGCCACGGAACTGAAACGCCGACTGGCCGGACCGGAGCCGGAACCGCAGCTGGAAGAAAAGAAGCTCATTGCCCAAAACCGATCGGACTTTGAGTCGTTCCATGACTATCTGCGAAGAAAAGAAAAGGGCAGCACCAGAAGAGGGACGCTGACCCATCTCGTCCTGCAGCATCTGGATCTAGACACGGCGGAATCGGAAGCGGATATCCGCCGGCAGATGGATCACATGCAGGAACAGGGGCTCATCAGCGAAGAAGAGAAGAAACTGGTGAAATTGCCATCCATTCTGAGATTCCTGCAGTCGGAGATGGGGACCCGTATCAAAAACAGCGCCTCCGGTCTGCGGCGAGAATACACGTTCTCCGTTCTGGTCCCTTCCATTGAACTGCTTCCGGAAGAAGGAAGCGGGGAGACGATTCTGCTTCAGGGAGCCATCGACTGCTGGTTTGAGGAAGACGGAAACGTGATCCTGGTGGATTACAAGACCGACCGAATCGAGGAAGGATCGCTGGAAGAACATGTGGACCGGTATCGTCCACAGATGAAAGCGTATGCCATTGCGTTGAGAGAAATGATCCGGAAACCGGTCTCCCAGGCATACCTCTGCTTCCTGGATGCGGGACAAACGGTGGAAGTTTCTCTGGATGAGGCCTAAAACCGGGAAAAAACAGGCAAAAACAGCGAAAAAAGTTGTTGCAGACGTCAAACACATATGGTAATATATCCTCTGCACCTTGTATCCAGCAGTCATGCACATCAAGGTAGCCCACGAAGGAGATTACGATTATGAAACAGGGAATTCATCCGAATTACGAGCAGACTACGATTCGCTGCGCTTGCGGTGCTGTTTATCACACCGGCTCTACCAAGAAGGACATCACCATTGAGATTTGCTCCAAATGCCATCCTTTCTACACTGGCAAACAGAAACTGGTAGACACCAGCGGACGTGTTGATAAGTTCAACAAAAAATACGGCCTCAACTAAGAACAGTAAAAAAGGATCGTCTTTCAGGATGATCCTTTTTTTTCATCCGCAGCCAGCCCATTCCGGACTGGCTCTTTTATCAGGAAAAACAGGTGAGAAGCATCGAAACTACGGAAAAACAGCTAGAAAAGGCAGTGCTGGCAGGTCTTGCAGCATCCAGCATGGACGAGAAGGACCGATCCTGCGAGGAGACCATGGAAGAACTGGAAGAACTGGTCAAGACCGCCGGCGCGCAACCCGTCGGCATGCTGCTGCAAAACCGCCCGACGCCGGATCCGGGAACGTTTCTCGGAGATGGAAAAGTGGAAGAACTACGGGAATATGCCGAATACAATCAGTGTGATCTTGCGGTGTTCGACAACGAACTCTCTCCCTCCCAGATGCGGGTTTTGGAGGAGCGGCTCGGGATCCGGGTGCTGGACCGCACCGGACTGATCCTGGATATCTTTGCCCAGCGGGCACGAACCCGGGAAGGACAGCTGCAGGTAGAGCTTGCACAGTATCAGTACCTGCTCCCCCGGCTGACCGGCATGTGGACACATCTGGTACGTCAGACTGCCGGAGGGGGAAAATCTCCGGTGGGAACCAGAGGCCCCGGTGAGACGCAGCTGGAAACGGACCGGCGGCATATCCGCCGCAAGATCCAGAAACTGGAGGAAGAGCTGGAAGATGTGCGCAAGATCCGCGCCAACCAGCGAAGAAGCAGAGAAAAGAACAATACGCCGGTGGTTTGCCTTGTGGGATATACCAATGCGGGGAAATCCACGTTGCTCAATCAGCTGACCGGTGCGGAGATCCCTGCCAACGACCGTCTGTTCGATACGCTGGACACTACGACGCGGAAGCGCAAGATCGGTCCTTCTCAGGAGATCATGATCTCGGATACAGTAGGTTTTATCCGTCATCTGCCCACGACTCTGGTGGAAGCGTTCAAAGCCACGCTGGAGGAACTGGAGTTTGCAGACGTCATCGTCAATGTCATAGACATTTCCAACCCTGACTGGCCGGATCAGGCAGAAGTGGTGGAGGATCTGCTGCGGCAGCTGCAGGTGGAAAAAACTCCATGCATCCGCGCGTTTAATAAATGTGACAAGTACCTGGGGATCCTTCCCCACGGGGAGGACACGGTATGTATCTCGGCGAAGACCGGGGAAGGGATTGATCAGCTGATCGATGCGATCCGGCAGCAGCTGGAACGAAACGCAGTGATTGTAACGCTGCAGATCCCCTATTCGGATGCCGGCGTCGTGGAACAGATCAGCGCAGTCACAGCGATCCAGGAAACGTCATACGAAAATGACGGGATCTACATCCGGACCGTGATCGACCGGGACCGGGTCCGCCAGTTCAAAAAGTATATTCCGGGATATACAGAACCCAAAGAAGAGTGGGAGCTTTAATATGGACGAATACTACATTCCCTCCGGACCGGGAGAATCGGAATACGAAGAAAAACGATCCCGGTTCCTCGGGCACCTCAGACCGGTGGAAACGGAAGAAGAAGCCCGCCAGTTCATCACGGAGATGAAGAAGAAATATCACGATGCCCGACACAACTGCTGGTGTTACCGGATCCGCGGCGGTGCTGTGCGGTATTCCGATGATGCGGAACCGCAGGGGACTGCCGGACTTCCGATGCTGGAGATCCTTCAAAGGGAAGAGATCGAAAACGCCGTCTGTGTTGTGACCCGGTATTTCGGAGGAGTTCTGCTCGGGACGGGAGGTCTTCTCCGGGCATACCAGAAAGCGGCCAAGGGAGCAGTGGAGAATGCGGGAATATCCGTTGTCCGCGCATGGACCAGAATGAGCATTCTCTGTGAATACTCCGACTATGAGAAGATCCGTGCGGAACTGGAGCAGCAGGATGCGGTGATCAGCGACACCGAATATGGTGAAAAAGTGACTCTCACCGTCCTGGTCCCTCAGGGACAGGGAGCATTTATTACGGAAAAACTGCAGGACAGGACCGCCGGAAAATGCATATGTACGGAGGAAGGTACCGTAAATCAGGCAGTCCCCACCTGATTTTTGTCAAAAAGTTGGAAAACAAGTGAATATCGATGGGAAAAGGTTGACTTTGCGAGTATAATACTATTGAGAAATTATCTCTTCGCATAAGTCAACTTTCCTTTTTGTGGGAGGAGTGTCATGAACAATCTGCGGCAGATTCGGGAACAGACCGAACATCAGATCATCGGGCCGTACGGTGTGCTGTCGGAAAACAGCAAAGGAAGACGGATCCCGGAGGAAGAAGATCCGATCCGCACCTGCTTTCAGCGGGACGTGGACCGCATCACCCACTGCAAGTCCTTCCGTCGGCTCAAGCACAAGACCCAGGTCTTTCTCCAGCCGGAGGGCGACCATTACCGCACGCGGCTGACCCACACCCTTGAGGTAGCGCGGCTTGCGCGGACGGTGGCGCGGGCCCTGTGTCTGAACGAGGACCTCACCGAGGCCATCGCTCTCGGGCACGATCTTGGGCACACCCCCTTCGGCCATGCCGGAGAGCGTGCTTTGAACCGGATTCATGAAGGCGGCTTTCGCCATTATGAGCAGAGTCTGCGCGTGGTCGATCTGCTGGAGCGCGACGGCCGCGGCCTGAACCTCTGTCATGAAACCCGCATCGGCATTCTCAACCACACCACCGGGGCACCGGATGACACGCGCGAGGCAACGACGGTGCGTCTCTGCGACCGGATTGCCTACATCAACCACGACCTGGACGATGCCATTCGAGCGGGTCTGCTGACAGCCGGGGAGGTCCCTGAGACGATCCGGTCAGGCTGCGGAGAGCGAAACAGCGAGCGCATCAACAGCATGATCACGGACCTCATTGAAAGCTCGACAGACGGCGAGATGAAAATGTCACCGCATATGAGCGAGATTTTTCAGTATTACCATGCCTTCATGTACGCCGAGATCTACACCAACCCCCTCGCAAAGGGGGAAGAAGGCAAGGTCGACGGCATTCTCGCGGCACTGTATGAGCGCTACTGCCGGGAGCCGGAGCGTCTGCCGGAGGATTTGGGCGGAGTACTTGAACGTGAG
>Ga0310695_10012643_pt1 | contig 11761 bp, 11 predicted proteins | sample RumenRJG_04DNA_FD_203882 | JGI IMG/M metagenome (GOLD analysis project Ga0310695, IMG submission 203882) | Bovine rumen microbial communities from Lethbridge, Alberta, Canada - RJG_04 (v2) (version 2) | ecosystem: Host-associated > Mammals > Digestive system > Stomach > Rumen | place: Canada... | reverse complement strand
GGATCGTGAACGGTGACCGCCTAACCACCGTTGCTTTCTTTTCCTTCAGGAGAATACGTACTTTGCGGTGGTCGTCTGTGGGCATAAGCGGCTGTCCGAACGGATTGAGCACATATACCAATGTTGCGCATCCTCCTTTTGGTTTTTGGAGGCTACAACGTATGAAAGCCTCCCATCTACGTGAGATGTAAGTTGCCCTTACCCAATGTTATAAGAGGTTTTTCCATGTGCAGCACTGTCCCTACCTCGCAGGACTGTTTAACCACACACCGCAGTGCAGTGGATTAGGACTCACGTCCACTGGTGCCTATTTACCCCAAACGGAGCATTCTCAAATAACGTAGTCTGCTATACGGTCCCATTGTTTGGCAACAACGGAACCCCTTGCAGATCTTAGGGTAGTCAATCCAGATACAGTTTCCTGTATCTATGACATCTTCCACTAACTCGCACCTAGTACGTGCAAGCCCGTGACTTCAGTCATGGGTTATTGACTTTTCATTGCCGGGGATGGTGTATCCCGGAAAGTATTTTTCTGCAAAATCCACGGACTGTACCTGAAAGGACTTTCCGTTCAGATAGGAGAGGATCCCGGCATCCGTTTTGAAGTCAAAGACAAGACGGTAGGAGTAGAGAGCCTGCCGTTTTTCGCCGTACTGGCGGTTGATACGTTCGCGGCCGTATTTGCCGTCTCCCAGCAGGGGCCATCCGGCATGGGACATCTGGGCACGGATCTGATGGGTGCGTCCGGTAAGAAGGTGACATTCCACCAGTGACAGTTCCTTTCGGGAAGTGAGGACCCGGTATTCCGTGATGGCGGTCTTTGCACCGGGCTCCGGACGGGACTTGACGAACACCTGATTCTTGGAGGCATCCTTAAACAGGAAGTTCTCCAGACGGCCGGACTCCGGCCTGGGCCTGCCCAGTACCGCACACAGGTAGTACTTTTCGATCTCCCGGTCCGCGATCTTCTCGTTGATGATGCGAAGTGTCTCCGCATTCTTCGCGGCGATGACGATGCCGCCGGTGTTTCGGTCGATTCGGTTGCACAGCGCGGGAGCGAAACTGTTCTCCGCCCGGGGATCCCATTCGCCGCTCTTAACGAGATAGGCCTGGATGTTGGCGATGAGCGTATTGTAATCCCAGGCGCCGGCACTGTGGCAGAGCACACCGGGCTTCTTGTCTGCAAGAAGGATGTTTTCATCCTCATACACCACCGTGAGACGGGGGTTGCCCACCTTCAGGTAGGAGTTCTTCTCCTGGGGTTTCTCAAAGAATTCATCCCGGATATAGAACTGCAGTACATCCCCTTCCCGGACACGGTCATCCCGCTGCGCACGCTTGCCGTTGAGCTTGATGTATTTAGTCCGTATGTACTTTTGAATCAGCGATTCCGGGAGCAGGGGAACGGCTTTTCCCACGAAGCGATCCAGCCGCTGTCCGGCATCGTTTTTCTTCACAATTATTTCTCGCATGGCCCCGATTATACCCTATAAAAATCCTGTTGACAAGCATCGGAACATACTCTATAATGTCAAGGCGACTTGCGAGGTGTATTATGCGTATCGATTTACGAAAAATTGCTGATAATCCCGGTGAAAGCGTCGCTTTTTCCTGCGATCTGGATACGGGAGATCTCGATTTTGACCAAATCACGGCATATGCCGAGAAGCCTCATGCAGAAGGTCAGATCCGAAATACGGCTGGCATCCTGGAGCTCAAAGGGGCGCTGAAGGCACCGATGACGTGCCGGTGCGACCGCTGCGGCGAAGAATTCTCTTATATAAAAGAGATGGACATCGTACGGACTCTGTTTGTCCTTGGTATGGAAACCAAGTTTCTGTGCCGACCGGATTGCAAGGGACTGTGCCCGACCTGCGGCAAGAACTTAAACGAAGGTCCCTGCAACTGCAAAAAAGAAATGGATCCAAGAATGGCTGTGCTTGAGCAGCTTTTGGATAATAAAGAGATCGAATGACAGCTGCTCAAAACAGCTAGGAAACAGGAGGTGTCAACATGGCAGTCCCAAAAGGAAAAGTATCGAGACAGAGACGTGATAAGAGACGTTCTTCCCACTGGAAGCTCACCAAACCGACGTTGGTTAGTTGCCCGAATTGCGGTGCTCTCATCGTACCACATCGTGCCTGCCCGGAATGCGGAAAGTACAACGGCCGTGACGTGATCAACGTTGAAGGGTAATACAAATTGAACGCTTTATGGGGGAAAGGTTGCGGCCTTTCCCCCTTTTCTTCATTTGAGGATTTGCTATGGAGAATGTAATCAAATCCATCGATACAGGAAGCAGGATGCATCATCATGCCTCTCCCGGGGATATGGTGGTCTCCATCAACGGAAATCCCATAAGGGATGTTCTGGACTACAAGTTCTACTCTTATGACCGGCGTCTCACCATCGTGCTCCGTTCTCCGGAAGGGAAGGAGCGGACGGTGAAGATCCGTAAGAACGAGGGTGAGGATCTGGGACTGAACTTTGAGACGTACCTGATGGACCGGCCCCGATCCTGCGCCAACAACTGTGTCTTCTGTTTTATCGATCAGCTGCCCAAAGGGATGCGGAAGACCATGTATTTCAAGGACGATGATGCCCGGCTGAGTTTCCTGCTGGGAAACTATGTGACGCTGACGAATTTCTCTCCCCGGGAAGTGCAGCGGATCATGGACCTGCGTATCAGCCCCATCAATGTTTCCGTCCACGCCACCGACCCGGAACTGCGCACGAAGATGCTGCGGAATCCCCGAGCGGGAGAGAGCCTGGAGATCATGAAGAGGTTTGCCGATGCCGGGATCACCATGAACTGTCAGATCGTATGCTGCCCTGGACTCAATGACGGAGAGCAGCTGGACCGCAGTATGCGGGATCTGGCGGAAATGTGGCCAAGCGTCCATTCCGTGTCCATCGTTCCGGTGGGCCTGACGAGATTCCGGGAGGGGCTGTATCCTCTGGAGAAGTTCACTCCGGAACACTCTCTGGAGACGATCCGGCAGGTGACCCGATTCGGCGACGAGTGCCTGGAGAAATACGGAAGCCGGATCTTCTGGTGCGGCGACGAGATGTATCTCCGAGCCGGACTGGAACTGCCTCCGGATGAGTTCTACGAAGAATATACCCAGCTGGAAAACGGCATCGGGATGCTCCGGCTCATGGAGACGGAATTCCGCTCAGCACTGGACCTGGCAGAGGAGGCGGACGGTGTTCCGTTTTCCGTTGCAACCGGCGCCGCGGCGGCACCTCTGATGAGGAAACTGCTGAAGATGGCGAAGGACCGGTTCCCCGGGATCCGGGGAGAAGTGTATGAGGTCCGCAACGACTTCTTCGGCCATGACATCACGGTGGCCGGACTCACCACCGGCGGAGACCTCATCGGACAGATGAAAGACCGGGATCTGGGAGAACGTCTGTTTATTTCCAAGACCATGCTGCGGCAGGACGAGATGGACTTCCTCGACGATATTACGCTGGAGGAGGCCTCCCGGCGTCTGGGTGTGCCCATCTATCCGGTGGGTGAAGACGGCTTTGAATTATGCGATGCCTTCACCGGCATCCTTCCGGAAGTGAAGATTCCGAAACGAAACAACGAAGAGACCGAGTATTATCGATATAATCAGAACTGATCTGCCGGGAGGCAGCATCATTTAGAAAGAGGGAAACTATGTCTACTAAGCCATTGGTGGCCATCGTGGGTCGACCCAACGTGGGAAAATCCATGCTCTTCAACAAACTCGTGGGAAAACGTCTGTCCATCGTGGAAGATACCCCGGGCGTCACCCGTGACCGTCTTTATGCGGAAGCGGACTGGTGCGGCCGGACGTTTGACGTGGTGGATACCGGCGGCATCGAGCCTCGCACGGACAGCGAGCTTCTGGCATTCATGCGGGAGCAGGCCATGATCGCCATCGAATCAGCCACTGTGATCATTCTGGTAACGGATATCCGTACCGGTGTCACCGCCGAAGACAAGGAAGTGGCGACAATGCTCAAACGGTCACGGAAACCGGTGGTCCTGGCAGTGAACAAAGCCGATTCCACCGGCGCAGTGGATCCCACCGTCTATGAATTCTATGAACTGGGGCTGGGCGATCCCATCGCCATCTCTGCAGTCCACGGACACGGTACGGACGAACTGCTGGATGCCTGCCTGGAACAGTTCCCGGAGGAAACGGAAGAGGACGAGGAAGACGATACCATCAAGGTAGCGGTGATCGGAAAGCCCAATGTGGGAAAATCCTCCCTCATCAATCTGATCCTCGGAGAAAAGCGCGTCATCGTTTCGGATGTGGCGGGAACCACCCGTGATGCGGTGGATACTCCGGTGGAGAATCAGTACGGCAAGTATGTCTTTATCGATACCGCCGGGATCCGGCGGAAATCCAAGGTGGAAGAGCGGGTGGAGAAATTCTCCGTCATGCGCGCCCATCTGGCCATTGAACGGGCGGACGTCTGTGTGATCATGATTGATGCCCGGGAAGGTGTAACTGAGCAGGACACGAAGATCGCGGGACTTGCCCATGAAGCGGGAAAAGCCTGCATCGTTGTGGCCAATAAATGGGACCTGGTCGAGAAGAACACCGGCACCATGGAAAAGGAACGAAAGAAGATCATGGCGGACCTGAGCTTTATGAGCTATGCTCCCATCCTCTTCATTTCCGCTATGACCGGACAGCGGGTGGACCGGCTCTTTGAGCTGATCAACTTCGTTTACGATCAGAACTCCATGCGTATCAAGACCGGTATGCTCAACGAGGTACTGGCAGATGCGACGGCACGTGTGCAGCCTCCTTCCGACAAAGGACGGAGACTGAAAATCTACTACATGACGCAAACCGGTATCCGTCCACCGAATTTTGTGGTATTCTGCAATCGAAAAGATCTGTTCCATTTCTCCTACCAGAGATATATCGAGAATCAGATCCGTGCCACATTCGGACTGGAGGGAACTCCCATCCGGCTGGTCATCCGTCAGAAAGGGGATAAGACACCGTGAATGCACTGCTGTTGTCCATCACTGCCATCATCTGCTATGTCAGCGGATGTGTGGATACTCCGGAACTGTGCTGCCAGTGGTTCCTGCATAAAAACTTAAGAGCCTACGGCAGAGGACAGAGCCGGTTTCAGGTTCTGTATCAGGAGGAAGGCATTCCCGGCCTGCTGAAAGTCTATCTGCTGGATGTGGTGAAGATCTTTCTTACCGTTCTCATCGGCGGATGGATCCTGGGAATCCACGATCATGCCGCCACCGGCAAGGTGTTTGCCCTGTTCTGTCTGGAAATGGGCCGGATGTATCCCGTGAACCGTCACTGCGTCGGATCCATGGGGATCAAGGAGCTTCTCATTGGCATGGTGGCCGCGGATTCCGTGACCGGTATCCTGGTCCTTCTGTTCTTTGTAGCCGGCGCGTATTTTACCCGCTACCTGTCTCTGGCAGGCCTCATTGCCGCACTGGGCGGCATTCTGGGAGGTTTCATATTCATCAAGGCACCGATGGGAGCGCCCTTGATGATCATCATCTTTGTGCTGATGTGCTTTCGGCATCTCAATCATATTGTGCGTATCATCCAGCATAAGGAACCGCAGCTGAGCCGGAAGACGGATCTCAGCTACAAATTCGATGAAGATTTCTAAATAAACCGAAAAAGACCACCTCTTTTTCAATGGAAAAAGAGGTGTTTTTTTGTGCCTGTATCAAATTCTACAGCTTTTAAAGAAATGGCAGTGTATAACTGGTATAGGAAAAGTACAACACAGGGAGGAATATCTCATGATTGAGCTACGAGATGTATGCTTCTCCGCCGAATCCGCCGGCGTGAAGAAGGACATCCTTCAGAACATTAATTTAAAGATCGACGAACGGTTCGTGTGCCTGACCGGCCCCAATGGCAGCGGCAAATCCACGCTGGCACGTATCATTGCCGGCATTGTAAAGCCCACATCCGGTCAGATCCTTTTTAACGGACAGGATATAACGAATCTCACCATCACCGAACGTGCAAAACTGGGTATCAGCTTCGCGTTCCAGCAGCCGGTCCGCTTCAAGGGCATCACCGTGAAGGATCTGGTCACTCTGGCGGCAGGTAAGAAACTGACTACGGCTGAGTGCTGCCAGTATCTGTCGGAAGTTGGACTGTGCGCACAGGACTACATCAATCGTGAAGTGGATGACAGCCTCTCCGGCGGCGAGATCAAACGTATCGAGATCGCTACCATGCTGGCCCGCTCCACATCTCTGACGCTCTTCGATGAGCCGGAAGCCGGAATCGATATCTGGAGCTTTGGCAATCTGATCGAAGTGTTCCAGAAGATGTATGACAAGATTCAGGGAAACATTCTCATCATTTCCCATCAGGAGCGTATTTTTGATATTGCCGACCGTATCATCGTCGTTGCCGATGGACAGGTCGTTGCCGACGGCAATAAGGACGAGGTCCTGCCGGTGCTGGCCAATCAGCGCCCCACCGTTTGCAGTGTCCTGACGGATAAAGTGAAGAAGGAGGGCTAAATCATGGCAATGGATACCATTCAGAAACGTTTGCTGCGGGAAGTTGCTGATCTTCACGGAATACCCGAAGGAGCATACAACATTCGCTCAGACGGAAAACTTGCAGGCAGAAATACCACTGCCAACATCGATATCGTGACGAAGGAAGATAAGCCCGGAATCGATATCATTATCAAAGACAACACCGTCAATCAGTCGGTCCATATCCCGGTCATCATTGCAGAGACCGGCATCAAGGACCTGGTCTACAATGACTTTTATGTGGGAGAGAACTGTGACGTGACGATTGTCGCCGGTTGCGGCATCTCCAACTGCGGTGGCCAGGAATCCCGTCATGACGGCATCCACAGCTTCCATATCGGCAAGAACTCCAAAGTCAAATACATTGAGAAGCATTACGGAGAAGGTACCGATACCGGCGGCCGTGTCATGAACCCCACCACCGAGATCGAGTTGGCAGAAGGTGCCTATATGGAGATGGAGACCACTCAGATCAAGGGTATCGACGATACCATCCGTAAGACCACCGGCAAGCTGGCCGACAACGCAACGCTGGAGATCCATGAGAAGATCATGACCCATGAGAAACAGCGTGCCGAGACCTATTTCAGTGTGGATCTGGACGGTGTGGACTGCAGTGCCAACGTCATTTCCCGTTCCGTGGCAAAAGGGGACTCCGTACAGGTGTTCTCTTCCATGATCAACGGCAACAACCAGTGTGCCGGACATACCGCCTGCGATGCCATTATCATGGATAACGCCAGTGTCGTGGCAAAACCGGAACTGACGGCAAACTCCGTGGAAGCAAGTCTGATCCACGAGGCAGCCATCGGCAAGATCGCCGGTGATCAGCTCATCAAACTCATGACCCTTGGTCTCACCGAGGAAGAGGCAGAGGAGCAGATCGTTGCTGGATTCCTGAAATAAGAATAATACTTCTTTTTATGAAAGACGAAGCCCTGTGCTTCGTCTTTTTTCGTATGAAGCGCGTGCTGTCAATCTGCAGTGAAGGCAACGGCAGGATGCTGAACGGGTCGTTGCCATCGATGAAGTCAAGAAATTCGTGGCGAAACTGGATCTAGAGAGCGAGACCCGTTATGTACCGCCCGTTGTCAAGGCAAAGATCCAGGGCAACTTTGAACAGAAGATCGCCATCATCGGAGCCGGCCTTGCCGGTATGTCCTGCGCATACTACCTTGCATTAGCAGGCTTTGTCAACGTTACCGTGTTCGACAAGAATCCGGTTCCCGGCGGCATGCTGGTCACCGGTGTTCCCAATTTCCGACTGGAGAAAGATGTTCTCAACGCGGAGATCGAAGTGCTCAAGGACTTGGGAGTAGAGTTCAAGATGGCTGCGGAGCCTCCATCGTGGACGAGAACAAGTGCATCGGATGCGGCATCTGCACCACCAAGTGCGAGTTTGACGCGATCCACCTGTTCCGCGAGCACCCCGAGTGCAGCAATATGATCGTTTCCGAGAAGAAGATTCCACCCATCCTCGGAAACTACGCCAAACGCGTTGCGAAGCTTACCATCAAGAAGGCAAAGGATACCGTGACGGGTAAATGAAGCCGGTACGGCAAAACACCACAGCAGGATAAGGAGCCGTCCCACTGTTTCAGTGGGACGGCTTTTTGAAAGACGGAGCGTTTTGTTCCGTCTTTTCATATAGGAGGATGTTTCCGTGTAAATCTGAGGTGAAAAAACTGGAAAGCAAGACGGTATATTATTCATGAAACCGACATGCATTGTTCACAAAAACGAAATATCCTCAGAAACGGTTTTTGCTATAAATAAATTGTATCCAAGGTAATTGAAAAGGGTCAGTTCGACCCGACGGAGACGCCCGGATCAAGGGCAGAAAGAGCAGGAGAGCAGGATTGGAAAAGTACATGAACCAGTGGAGATCTTCCGGAACCGGAAAGAAGATCCTATACGGCATCCTCAGCACGATGGTGATCCTCGTGGTGCTGATGCTTCTGTTCGCCCTGATCTGCATCATACGGGCTCCCAGTCTGGATCTGGAGGATGTGTCTCCCAACGAGTATTTCACTACGGTACTGGATGAGGACGGCGGGGAGATCCAGAAGCTCCAGGGCGGGGAGTCCAACCGCATTTACGTTTCGCTGGAGCAGATCCCGGATGATCTGGAGAGAGCAGTCATCGCCATCGAGGACGAACGGTTTTACCATCATCACGGTGTCGACGTGCGGGGCATCATCCGTGCGCTGACGAAAAACATCTCCTCCTTCAGCGCATCTCAGGGTGCCAGCACCATTACACAGCAGCTGGTGAAGAACAACCTCCTTACCGGCTGGACACAGGAGAAGAACATCTTCGATAAGATCCAGCGTAAGATCCAGGAACAATATCTGGCGCTCCGCCTGGAGCATAAAGTCACCAAGCAGTGGATCCTGGAAAACTATCTGAACTCCATCAACATGGGGAACGGGTGCTGGGGCGTGGAAACAGCCGCCAAAGGGTATTACGGCAAGGATGTCTCGGAACTGTCCCTGTCGGAATGCGCCGTTCTGGCAGCGGTGATCCAGAGTCCCACCAACCGGAATCCTCTGACCAATCCCGAAAACAACCGGAACCGTTATCAGTATGTGCTGTCCAATATGGTGGAGCAGGGCTTCATTACCCAGGAACAGTGCAATGCGGCACTGGCGGATGACGTATATTCCCGCATCAGCGCCAACGCCACCACCTCGCAGATGGATGTTCTGTCCTATTATGAGGATGCTCTGGTCAATCAGGTTGCAACGGATCTCCAGAAAAACCTAGGGTACTCTGAGCAGGATGCCTGGCTGTATCTCTACCGGGGCGGATTGACGATCCATTCCACCCAGAACTCTTCTCTCCAGAAGATCGCGGAGGAAGAAGTGAATCGGGACAGCTGGTACGGAGAAGGTGTACAGGCGGCGGCAGTCGTGATGGAGCCGTCCACCGGAGAAGTAAAAGCACTGGTGGGTGGCAGAGGAGAGAAAACCGCAAGTCTGGTGATGAACCGTGCCACCAACAGCCTCCGTCAGCCGGGATCCACCATCAAGGTCATCGGAGAATATGCGGCGGCACTGGATACCGGAAAAGCAACGCTGGGAACGGTATACGACAACGCTCCCATGACTTACTCCAACGGTACTGCACTGAAAAACGCCGATGGCAGTTACAGCGGACGTACCACCGTCCGGGACGCCATCGTTCATTCCTATAATATCTGCGCCGTGAGATGCATCCAGTCCGTCGGAGTGGATACCACCTGGAACTACCTGAAGAGCTTCGGCCTGAATCATCTGACAGAAAACGACAAGGTGGAGGCTCTGGCACTGGGCGGCATCGCCGGGGGCGTCACGCCCCTAGAGATGACGGCGGCGTATAATGCCATCGCCAACGGCGGCGTGTATCTGAGCCCCATCTACTATACGGAAGTTCTGGACCGCAACGGCAATGTGATCATGAAACCGAAACAGGAGAACCGGAGGGTCATCCAGAAGAGCACAGCGGAACTGCTCCGCTCTGCCATGGAGGATGTGATCACCAGAGGTACCGGCACACCGGCTCAGTTCTCCGGAACGGATATCGCCGGCAAGAGCGGCACCACCGACAGCTCACGGGATCTCTGGTTCGTGGGATTCTCTCCCAGTCTCTGCTGCGGCATCTGGGGCGGATATGACAACAACGCTCCCCAGGGAAGCAGCGGATATGTGAAGTCCATCTGGCGCGCCATCATGTCACGGGGACAGACCGGAAGCACCTCCTTTGAGTCCGCTTCGGATCTCAAACGCTATACCATCTGCACCAAATGCGGCAAACTGGCCGTTTCCGGGACCTGTGATCATACGGTGCAGGGGGACATGACCCGTGAAGAGTATTTCGCACCGAGTTCCGTTCCCACGGAGATGTGTGACTGCCACGTAAAAGTGACGATCTGCAAGGAATCCGGCCAGCCGGCAGGATCCTACTGCATCCACACGGAACAGCAAGCCTATCTCGTTTCCGGCACCGCGGGCACTGCGGACGCGGATGCGGTGAAACCTGCCAGCATCGGCACAGGGACCTGCCCCATTCACACGAACTTCTGGGATATCCTCAAACCCAAGGATTCGGAAAAGGACAACGACGATAAGGACAACCGGAAAAACAACTGGGGATTCGGATGGCTGGATGATTTCTGGTGATATGGATCGAAACCTGATGAGGAAGGCGCTGCCTTCCTCATTTTCTTTTCCGGCGCCTTGTTGTATAATGAATCCCAACTTAAGGGGGAATACGAAATGGAAGAAAATAATGTATTCTTAAATCAGGAAGCTCTCATGGATGGTCATGTACTGCGCATGTTCATCTCGCAGTTCATGCGGGAGCAGAGCAAAGAGAATCTGTTTAATATCCTGTACTGCCTGCGGGACAGTTACGTCTGGATCCCGGCTACGTACAATCTGACTCCGGAACAGGAAGCTCAGCTGCAGAAGATGCAGAAGGGGATCAAAGCGGGGGAAGGCGAAGGAATCGTTTTTCAGCCGGATATCCTCATGGATGGGGACAGCGCATTTCTGCCGGTGTTTACCAATGAGGATCAGGTGATCGAGGAATACGGGGAAAACTTCACCCGGATCCAGAAGCATTTTCTGGAAGCCATGGATGTGGCGGACAGCAACGCACAGCTCACCGGTATCGTGATCGATGCCTTCACCGTACCTTTTACCGTGATCAAGAAGAATTTCAATATGATCCGGACTCTGCCATCCAACATGGAAAATGGCGGTATACAGGTCAAGCCGCGGCAGTGATCGGCAAAAAGAAGGGGGAATTTCCCCAAAGTGCACGGAAAAAGGTGCAATCTGCGACTCTGTGTGATAGAATACAGAGAAATTAAGTACAGTATGAGAGGAACACAGGGATATGACAGAACAGATTTCCATCTATGCAGAGAATAAAAAGGGTGCGATGAGCACCATTACCGGTCTGCTGAAAGACGCAGAGATCAACATCATGTCGATCCTCACCAATGATTCCGGTGAGTTCGGTACGGTGCGGATGCTGGTCAGTGATGTGCCCCTTGCGAAGAAAGTGTTTGAGGATGCCGGATATCAGGTACATATCGACCGCGTCATCGGGATCTATATGGAAGACCGCTGCGGCGGACTCAATGAGATCCTCCAGTCCATCACGGACAGCAACATCAACATTCACTATATTTACATCTCCTATGACCGGGAGAATGCAAGCCCCATTGCCATTATGAAG
>Ga0310695_10012642_pt1 | contig 11761 bp, 10 predicted proteins | sample RumenRJG_04DNA_FD_203882 | JGI IMG/M metagenome (GOLD analysis project Ga0310695, IMG submission 203882) | Bovine rumen microbial communities from Lethbridge, Alberta, Canada - RJG_04 (v2) (version 2) | ecosystem: Host-associated > Mammals > Digestive system > Stomach > Rumen | place: Canada... | reverse complement strand
TAAACTGAAGCAGATGCCCTATTTCGGCATACCGGATATCGTAGCAGATTTGGAAACGTATCTTGCAGCCGTTCCCAAATGCACGAAACTGGCAGACGGGCGCGTGCTGCACTACGATTCCGTAAAAGTGATGGGCATCATCAACGTGACACCGGATTCTTTTTATGCTGATTCCCGGAGGAACGGTATCGATGCCGTATTGGAACAGGCGGAACAAATGCTGGCGGAGGGCGCTGCAGTGCTCGATATCGGAGGGGAGTCCACCCGGCCAGGCAGTGACCCGGTTATGGCGGAAGAAGAACGGAAACGGGTTTTGCCTGCGGTGGCGGCAATCAAAAAGAAATTTCCGGAAACCATTGTTTCTGTAGATACATATCGCGCTCAACTGGCAAAGGAAGCCATAGAGTGCGGGGCCGATATCATCAATGATATCAGCGCCATGACAGCAGATGATACCATGCCTGATGTGGTAGCTAAAACGAAAGCCCCCATCATTTTAATGCATCGCAAAGGCACTTCGAAAGACATGCAGCAGCAGTGTGAATATAAAAACGTAGTGCAGGAAGTTACGGAATATCTGCTGGGCAGGGCCGCTCTTTTGCAGGAGCGGCAGGTTGGTCCGGACAAAATCATTCTGGACCCGGGCATCGGGTTTGCCAAAAACGACGGGCAAAACTTACGCCTGATTCAGAATCTGAATGCCCTTACCGTAAACGCGTATCCTGTCTTAATGGCGGCATCACGTAAGACTACAATTGGAAATGTGCTGGGAGTAAAACAGTCCCTTCCGCCGGAAGAACGGCTGGAAGGAACACTGGCAATTACGGCTGCTGCTGTATATGCCGGCGCCAGCCTGGTACGCGTGCATGACGTAAAGGAAAACGTGCGGCTGATCCGTATGCTGGAAGCCATCCGGAAGGTGTAAAATGTCCATTTTTATTGCGTTGGGAAGCAATCTGGGTGACAAAGAGAGTAATATGAAAGAAGCCCTGCAACGGTTAGCCCAAAGAGGCGTAACCGTCTGCAAGGTTTCTGATTTTATGGCGACCAGACCTTATGGCGTAACGGACCAGCCGGATTTTCTGAATGCGGTTGCGGAAATAAAAACTGACAATTCTCCCACGGAACTGCTGCGGGTTTTATTGCAGGTCGAACAGGAGATGGGAAGGAAGCGTATCCGCCACTGGGGAGAGAGGAATATTGATCTGGATCTTTTGCTGTATGACGATCAGATCATCAATTTGCCGGATTTGAAAGTTCCCCATCCGGACATGCAGAACAGGGATTTTGTTTTGCGCCCGCTGGCGCAGATCGCACCGGATACTGTGCATCCGGTACTGCGGAAAACCATAAAACAATTGTGGAAAGAACTGCAAAACAGAGGAAGAAGCGAAAACGGGAACCGGTAACAGTTTAGCGTAGATAAGCGGTTTGTCAGGAATGGCAGGCCGCTAAGTATTTAGTGCATCGGTTCCAACAGTAAAAGCGGCCGTACCTGAAAAGGTACAGCCGCTTTTGTATTGCTGTGTATTACGTTTTATTTTGCCGCATTTGCTTTGATGCATTCGTTGATATCTTTGATCAGGGCGGGGACATCCAATCCGTGGGCACCGGCGCCTTCACCGATGGTTTCGAACTGCGCAGCCATACAGCCGATGCAGCCCAGACCGTAATCGGCAAATACCTGCATGATTTCCGGATGCGCCTGAACGGCTTCGATAATATTGGTGTCTGCCGTAATAACGTCAGCAGCGTTTTTAATGTCTTTTACTTCCATGTTATTCACCTCGTAGAAATTATATTGCAGTGATATTATAGCATTGTTGTATGAAAAGGAAAAGACAGGAAATAAAATTTCATTCTTTTTTCAAAAAACAACAATATAAGTATTGCAAAATAAGGGAAATGCCTGTATAATGGTGGAAAGTGGTGAAATGTGGGGCAAAGGGGTGAAGAAAATGTTTCTGGGTGAATACCGGCATTCTCTGGACGACAAGGGTCGTCTCTTCATTCCTGTCAAATTACGGGATGTTTTGGGAAAGCGTTTTTACATCAGCAAAGGCTTTGACCATTGCCTGATGATTTATGATGAAGAACAGTGGACGCTGTTTGCGGATAAATTGAATGCGCTTTCCATGGGACAGAAAAAGAACCGGGACATTAAGCGGTTTTTCTTTTCCGGCGCGGATGAGTTCTCCTGCGACAAGCAGGGGCGCGTGCTGCTGAGTGCCAGCCTGCGGGAACACGCAGGTATCAGTAAGGATACTGTAATCGTCGGGGTAGGCGACAAAGCGGAAATCTGGTCGGCAGAACAGTGGCAGGCACGGAACGCAGCTGCGGAACAGATGATAGAGGAAGGCCTGGATGACCTGAATCTGGACATTTGATGAGGCGCTTATGGAATTTGCTCATGTAAGTGTTCTTCTGAAAGAATGTATAGACTGGCTGGTAACGGATCCGGACGGTATTTATGTGGACTGTACGCTGGGCGGGGCGGGGCATTCTTCTGAAATAGTCGCGCACCTGTCGGATCAAGGGCGGCTGATAGGTATCGATCAGGACGATGACGCGCTGGCAGCGGCTAAAGAGCGACTAAAAAATGCGCAGTGCAAAGTAGATATCGTAAGGTCTAACTTTAAGGAACTGAAGGAAGTACTGCATAGGCTGGACATAGAAAAGGTTACGGGCATCCTGTTCGATCTGGGGGTTTCTTCCTATCAGCTGGATACGCCGGAACGGGGCTTTTCCTATATGCACGAAGGTCCGCTGGATATGCGGATGAACCAGGAAGGCGAGCTGACTGCGGACACCATTGTGAATACGTACAGTGAAACGGAACTGGCCGGACTGATCTGGCGGTATGGGGAAGAACGGTGGGCGAAACGGATTGCGCAGTTTATCGTAACGGAGCGGCAGAAGAAGCCGTTGCATACTACCGGCGAACTGGTGGAAGTTATAAAAAAAGCGATTCCCAAAGGAGCCCGTAAAGACGGTCCCCACCCGGCAAAGAGAACTTTTCAGGCTCTGCGGATTGAAGTGAATGATGAACTGAACATCCTTGATCAGGTAGTGGAGGATGCGGTAAATGCGCTACGGCCTGGCGGACGAATCGGAGTCATCACGTTCCAGTCATTGGAAGACAGGATTGTAAAGCAGAAACTGGTCCAGCTGGCAAGAGGATGTATCTGTCCGCCTCATATGCCCTGTGTGTGTGGAAGGAAACCGCTGATTAGCAAACCGGGCAGCCTGGTCCCCGGGGATAAGGAAGTAGCAATGAACCCAAGGGCAAGAAGCGCAAGGTTGCGTTTTGCGGAAAAGTTATAACGGGTTGACCAGACAAAGAAGGAGTCTTCAGACAGAAGTATTATATAAAAAGGCAGGCAAAAGCATATGTTAGCTAGAAAGTACAATTATGAGGACCAATGGACGCAGTCGGAGCAGGAGCGGCTCAGAGAGCTTAATGAACTGGAACAGCGCCGCCAACGCATCCGTAAGGCCAACTATAAACTGTTCCGCCGCCGTTTGTTTGTTACAGTGGGGCTGGTGCTGGCAATGTATTTCGCTACGGTTATGCGCAGCGCCGCTCTGGTGAGTGCGGGCAATCATCTGATCAAACTGCAAACCCAGGAATCCCAGCTGATAGCCAAGAATGCCGAACTGAAAATCGAGGTGGATCAGCTGAAAGGACCGGAACGCATTACTTCAATCGCAGAGAAGCAGTTGGGAATGAAAGTGGCTCGCAGCAACATTTATGTCAAAGCCGTCAATCAGTAGGTTAGTGTTAAGATAAGACAGTAACATGTCTTGAACTTATCATAGCCTTTTAAAATTTTGCGTAAGAATGAAAAAAGAATTTTGAGAGGCAGCCTTTACAGGCTGCCGTTTCAATTTAAGGGGGAGTGTGCTATGCAGAAAAAATTACAACAGTTGATTGAGTTGCTGCCCGAAGTAAATGTAATAGGTACAACGGACAAAACGGTGACGGATATCACGGCAGATTCCCGCATCGTGCAGCAGGGGAGCCTGTTCATCGCTTTAAAGGGCGCCCATGTGGACGGACACAGATTTCTGGGAAAAGCAGCAGAAGCGGGGGCAGCCGCCGCCCTGGTAGAAGATGTTCCTGCTGTAATTCCGGAAGGATTAACGCTGCTACAGGTTAAGGATGTGCGCGAAGCAATGGAAATCATCGCGCCGTTCTTTTTTGACTATCCCGGCAAGACCATGCGTATGGTTGGCGTGACCGGGACAAACGGTAAGACCACCAGCACAAACATCATCCGGCAGGTATTAAAAAGCGCCGGATTCAAATGTGGCATGATCGGTACCATCAACGTGTTGATTGACGAAGAATCTATCGTATCACATAACACTACTCCGGACGTAGTGGATTTGCAGAAATTCCTGTACCGCATGAAAGAAGCGGGCTGCCGGTATGTGGTGATGGAAGTATCTTCCCATGCGCTGGCGCTGAAACGCGTGGCCGGTATCGAATACGACACGGCGGTGTTGACCAATATCACGGAAGATCACCTGGACTTCCACAAAACCATGGAAGCCTACCGGGATGCCAAGAGTCTGCTATTTGAACATCTGACGGACGGAGAAAAACCAAACAAGACGGCGGTGTTTAATGCGGACGAACCTGCCAGTAAGATTATAGAAGCGCGGACGAAAGCGGCGTATCTTACTTATGGCATGGGAAAAGAGAACGATATTTATCCGCTTGCTTATGAAGTGGGCGCCAAGGGCATGCATCTGTGCCTGCACACGCCGGCGGGGGATATGGATCTGCATTTAAATATTACTGGTAAGTTCAATGTTTACAACGTGATGTGCGCAGTGGGCGCCCTGCTGGCAGAAAAAATCGACAAAGTCGAAATCGAAAAGGTGCTGAACGGTTTTGCCGGGGTGCCGGGGCGATTCCAGTTGGTGGAAGCGGGCCAGCCGTACACGGTAATCGTGGATTATGCCCACACACCGGATGGACTTGAGAACGTTCTGAATACGGCGCGCCTCATTACCAAAGGACGCCTGTGGGCGGTGTTCGGCTGTGGCGGCGACCGAGACAACAAGAAGCGCCCCATCATGGGCAGCATAGCCCTGCAGCTGGCGGATGACGTGGTTGTTACTTCAGATAACCCCCGCAGTGAAGACCCGGAAAAAATAATCGATCAGATCGAAGTGGCTTTAAAACCGGTACCGGCGGGGAAAACGGTAACACGGATAGCCGACAGGAAGGAAGCTATTCATTATGCGCTGGCCCATGCAGGAAATCAGGATGTAATCATGATTGCCGGAAAAGGCCATGAAAACTATCAGATACTGAAAGACAGGACAATCCATTTTGACGATAAAGAAGTGGTGGAAGAGTACTGGAAAGGAAAAAAAGCATGATTACATTACAGGAAATTGTAGCTGCTACGGGCGGCAATTGCGATTTTTCCGGTAATCCGGATTTTACCGGAATCAATACGGATACACGCACCATAAAAAACGGGGAGCTGTTTATTGCCTTAAAAGGCGAGAACTTTGACGGCCACGCCTATGTGATAAAAGCGGCGGAAAACGGCGCGGCGGGCATCCTTGCATCCCGGAAGGTAGACGTGGAAGGGATTCCTGTCATATATGTAAAAGATACTTTAAAAGGCTATCAGGACATCGCCCACGCGTACCGTATGAAATTCCCCAATCTGAAAGTCGTGGCAATTACCGGTTCCAACGGGAAAACATCTACCAAGGATATGGTGGCAGCGGTGCTTTCATCTCGGTACAACGTAGTAAAGACCCAGGCGAATTTCAACAATGAAATCGGCCTGCCCCGGACGCTGTTAAGCATTCGGCCGGATACGGAGATTGCAGTGGTAGAGATGGGCATGCGCGGGTTAGGTCAGATTAAAGCCATGTGCGCCATTGCCTGCCCAGATGTGGCAGTTATTTCTAATGTGGGATCCACTCACGTTGGTGAACTGGGAAGTCTGGATAATATAGCAAAAGCGAAAAGCGAAATTCTGGAGGACTTGCCAACCGACGGATTCGCGGTACTGAACGGAGATTTGCCCCGGGTGCGCGCCATGGAGAATAAGCTGCATACGAAAGTAAGCTGGTTCGGGTTTGACGATGTAAATGATGTACGGGCTGAAGCTGTAGAAATCACAGCTGGCGGGAGTCATTTTGTATGCAAAACCGCAGACGGAACGACGGCGTTTTTTATCCCGCAAATCGGCGAGCATAATGTGATGAATGCTTTATCTGCTATTGCAGTTGGCAGGCATTTTGGTGTAAAATTAAATAATATAAAAGAAGCTTTGCAGGGAACGGTATTGACGGGAAGCCGGCAGGAACTTTTGCATTTTGGCAGTTATACAGTGATTAACGATGCTTATAATGCCAGTCCCGCATCTATGGAAGCAGCCTTTGCCACGCTGGCAAGGCTGAAACAGAGCGCAAAACTGCCCTGCCGTACCATTGCGGTGGTGGCGGATATGCTGGAACTGGGAGATACGGCTGTGGAAGCACATCAGAGTGTCGGGCGAATGGCGGCCAAAGCGAAAACCGATATTCTGTTAGGGTATGGGCCGGAAACAAAAGCTACTGTGGAAGCGGCTGCTGCTGAAGGCGTTGCAGCCTGTCATTTTACTAACCGGCAGGGCGCGGCAGATAAGCTGGCAGATATCCTGCAGCCGGGGGATATTGTTTTGCTGAAAGGATCCCATTCCATGCAGGTGGCAGGAATCATCGATCTGGTTTTCAAAAAGTAAATGAGTATTGTAATTTATAGAAAGTAATGTTGTCCGGGAATGACAGGATATTTTGCCATTTCCCGAATCAATCAGGAAAGTCTGGTGCGCAGTATGGAAGTAACGGGCATGCAGGTCATTGGGGCGTTGCTGACGTCCCTGATTGTATGCGCAGCGTTGGGTCCGGTATTGATTCCGATCCTACATAAATTGAAGTTTGGGCAGAGTATTCGTGATGTAGGCCCGGCCAGCCACATGAAAAAAAGTGGTACGCCCACCATGGGGGGCATTATGATGCTGTGCGGGCTGTTTGTGGCCATGGTGGTTTGGAACCGTTTTACACCGTTGATCATCATTGCTTTTGTACTGACCTTCGGCCATGCGCTGATAGGTTTTTTTGACGATTATATCAAGGTCGTAATGAAACGGAATCTGGGGCTTACGGCAAAGCAGAAGCTGGCTCTGCAGATTGCGCTTGCAATGGCGTATATTTATTATGTGGAGCAGCACGCAGGGGCATCCGGCACGGATTTATGGGTCCCGGGAACCACTGTTTCTGTCCATATGGGCTGGCTGTATTACGTATTGGTACTGCTTCTTCTGGTGGGAACCACGAATGCGGTAAATCTGACGGACGGACTGGACGGGCTGGTTTCCAGCGTCAGCATACCAGTTCTGACTGCATATTCGTATATAGCATGGCAGGCAGGAGAAGGGGATTTGTGCCTGTTTGCGGCAGCCGTTTTGGGAAGCTGTCTGGGTTTTATTGTCTGGAACCGTCATCCGGCCAAAGTGTTTATGGGAGATACAGGATCACTGGCTTTAGGCGGCGCAGTAGCGGCGCTGGCCCTGCTGACCCATACAGAAATCCTGCTGGTGGTTTTAGGCGGAATGTATGTATTGGAAGCATTATCTGTTATTATCCAGGTCGTATATTTTAAACATACAGGGGGAAAACGCGTCTTCCGTATGACGCCGATCCATCATCACTTTGAACTGGGCGGATGGAAAGAGACGAAAGTTGTGACAGTGTTTACGCTGGCAAGCTGTGTTTTCTGTCTGGCCGGCTTAGGGCTGTGGTTCCTGGGAAAGGGTGGCATGTAATATGTCCGATATTCAAAACGTAATGGTATTTGGCGCCGGTATCAGCGGAAAAGGCGCAGCAATGGAACTGGCAGAGCAGGGCAAGACGGTTTATCTGTATGATGATACCCCGAAAAAGCTGGAACCTGAATTAGAAGAGTCGCTGGCGCGGCAGGGCGGTAGATTTGTCAGCGGAAACCTTGCGGAAATACTTGAACAGGTACAGCAGGTCGTATTATCCCCGGCGGTGCCCGTGAACCTCCCGGAATTACAGAAAGCCCGTGAAAACGGCGTGGAGATCATCGGTGAAATAGAACTGGCCTGGCGCAATTATGCAGGACACATGGTGGCCATCACCGGAACCAACGGAAAAACCACCACAACGACACTTGTCGGCGAAATGCTGAAGACGCTGCCCGTAAAAACTGCGGTAGGCGGCAATATCGGCCGTGCTCTTTCCAGAGAAGTGAAGGGACTGGATAAGAACAGCTGGGTGGCGGCGGAAGTTTCCAGTTACCAGCTGGAAGGAATCAAGGGTTTTCGTCCGGATGTGGCAGCGGTCCTGAACCTCACGCCGGACCACATGGAACGCCATAAAACCATGGAAGAATATGCCCGTTGTAAACGGAATATTTTCATCAATCAAACGGCAATACAGATTACTATTTTAAATTACGACGACCCGGAAGTTCGCACCTGGGGAAAGTATTCGAAAGGGACATTGTGTTATTTCAGCCGTAAGGCGGTCTTGCCGGAAGGCGTATATATGAAAGACGGCAGTTTCTTCATCAGGTGGAAAAACATGCTGAAAGAGATTTGCCATAAGGATGAACTTCAGATTTTTGGCGCCCACAATGAAGAGAATGTACTGGCCGCCATTGCCTGCAGCTTTTTTGCAGGAGTGACCCCGGAAAAAATGAGGGAAACGCTGCTGGGATTTAAGGGTGTGGAGCACCGTATCGAATATGTGACGACGATTCACGGCGTTCCGTACTATAATGATTCCAAGGCAACTAATACGGATTCTGTGATCAAAGCGCTGGAAGCGTTTCCCAGTGGGCATATCATCTTGCTGGCGGGTGGCCATGATAAGATGACCCCGCTGGAACCCATGATGAACCTTATCCGGGAGAAAACAGACCTGCTGATTCTTCTGGGCGAGGCAAAGGAACGGTTTTATAAGGCTGCCACAGCGGCCGGCGTTGAGAATATAGTTATAGTGGATTCTTTTAAAGATGCGGTTGACACAGCTTATGCCAGGGCGAAAGCACCTCAGGTGGTGCTGCTGTCACCGGCCTGCTCCTCCTTCGATATGTTCCATGATATGGGTGAACGGGGGCGCTATTTTAAGAAGTTGGTACATGAACTGAAATAAAGAATCAGAATGGAGATTAGAATCAAATGAAGATCATCGTATCCGGCGGCGGTACCGGAGGACACATCTATCCGGCGCTTACCATTGCGGATACAATCAAAAAACTTTATCCGGAAGCGGAGATACGTTTTGTGGGTACGACTCACGGGCTGGAAAAAGATCTGGTGCCCCGCGCGGGTTATCCCATTGATTTTATCGATGTGCAGGGGTTCAGGCGGAGCCTGGGGGTGGACACGTTCCGCTCGGTATATAAGCTGTTCACTGGTCTCGGGGACGCAAAAAAACTGCTGGCAGTCCATAAACCGGATCTGGTTATCGGTACGGGCGGTTATGTATGCGGGCCTGTCGTATTTCTGGCGGCTATGCAGGGAATCCCGTCCTGCGTTCAGGAACAGAACGCCCTGCCGGGCGTGACCAATAAGATACTGTCTCATTTTGTCAGGAAGATATTTTTAGGATATAAAGAAGCAGGCAAATATTTTAAGGGAAAAGCACAGAGGGTTTTTACTGGTAACCCAATCCGGGAAGAAATTTTAAGTCATACCCGCTGGGAAGCTCTGAAGTTCTTCAAACTGGATGTGAATAAAAAGACTATCCTGATTGCCGGCGGCAGCCTGGGTGCCGCTTCCATCAATAAAGCCGCGTTCCAGTTGGAAAAGGACCTTTCCGGGAGAGACGACGTGCAGATACTGCACGCCACCGGAAAAAACAATTACGAAGCCTATATGAAGCAGGTTGAGGAAGTCGGCGGCTTTAAACCGAATATTCACTTATCTCCCTATCTGTACGATATGCCCATGGCGCTGGCGGCGGCCGATCTCGCGGTGTTTCGGGCCGGAGCAATAGGTCTTGCGGAACTGACGGCAAAAGGGATTCCGTCTATCCTGGTACCGTTCCCGTATGCAACGGGCAACCATCAGGAATTCAATGCCAGGGCGCTGGAATCAGCCGGTGCGGCACAGGTGATTTTAGACAGGGAACTGACTGGAGAGGCTCTTCACGAAAAGGTTGAGCGTCTGCTGCTTCATGAAAAAGAGCTGCGGCAGATGCAGCAGGCTGCGGCGAAGGCCGGACGGCCGGAAGCCGCTATGGAAATAGCAAAACAGGCAGTAGCTTTGATAAATAAAAGGGAACCCTGACCGTATGTCGGCATGCCGGCAGGTTCGGCAGAATGGCCGGTATGGAAACATATAAGGGAACCCAAAAGAGGCGGAGGTAAAGCAGATGTTGGACAAGTACAGACATATCCACTTTATCGGTATTGGAGGAGCCGGTATGAGCGCGTTGGCTTATGTGCTGGTAAAACGCGGCTTTGATGTGACAGGCTCCGATCTGCAGGCCGGACATATGGCCTATGAACTGGCGGAAGCGGGTGCTTTGGTCTATATGGGGCATGATGATTGTCAGATTGAGGGAGCAGAGGCCGTGGTTGTTTCCTCTGCCATTCCCAAAACAAATCCGGAACTGGTTGCTGCCCGTAAGAAGAATATTCCTGTTTTACACCGCAGCGATGTGCTGATGGCGCTCCTGAACGGCGAGGGAACAAAAGGGGTCGCCGTAGCAGGCGCCCACGGTAAAACCACGACCAGCGCCATGATTGGTGTAATTGCCGCCGAAGCGGGTATCGATCCGACGGTTGTGATTGGCGGTGATGTGACGGCGCTGGGGGGGAATGCGCGAAACGGTGAAAGCGAATGGGTCGTGGCGGAAGCGGACGAAAGCGACGGTTCTTTCTTAAAATTTACCCCGTTTATTCCTGTTATTACCAATATTGAAGACGATCATCTTGATCATTACGGGACGGAAGAGAATATTTATCAGGCCTTTAAAGAATACCTTTCCCACATGAGAGATGGTGGGACGGCTGTTCTGTGTCTGGATAACGAAAAAGTGCGCCGCCTGTCGGAAGAAACGGAACTTCCTTTTATTACCTACGGGTTGACAGAGGATTGTGATTTTTGCGCAAAGAATATCCGGCACAGTGTAGAAGGTACGGACTATGACCTGTATCACGGGGGCGCGAAATTAATCTCTGTGCATCTGATTGTGCCGGGCAGGCATAATGTGCTGAATTCGCTGGGGGCTTTTGCGGCTGCCTCCCTGATGGGTATCTCACCGGAAGTCAGCGTGGATGCGTTGGCAAAATTCTCCGGAGCCAAACGACGTTTTGAAACAAAAGGTAAGGAAAACGGAATCTGGATCGTGGACGATTACGCACACCATCCTACCGAGATTATGGCAACGTTGCAGGCAGCGAAGGAAACCGGGGCAAAACGGATCGTATGCGTATTTCAGCCCCACCGGTACAGCCGGACGAAGCTGTTATACGAAGAGTTCTGTAAATGCTTTACCAACTGTGACAAACTGATTCTGACTCATATTTATTCTGCCGGTGAGGCTCCGATTCCCGGTGTCAGCGGCAGGGGGCTGGCGGAATCCATAAAAGTCACTACGGGGCAGGACGTTATGTATATTGACAGTTTTTCCAGAGTGGAAGAACATCTCTTTAAAAACTGCAAAGAAGGCGACCTGGTCATCACCATGGGGGCCGGGGATGTGTTCCGGA
>Ga0310695_10012641_pt1 | contig 11761 bp, 7 predicted proteins | sample RumenRJG_04DNA_FD_203882 | JGI IMG/M metagenome (GOLD analysis project Ga0310695, IMG submission 203882) | Bovine rumen microbial communities from Lethbridge, Alberta, Canada - RJG_04 (v2) (version 2) | ecosystem: Host-associated > Mammals > Digestive system > Stomach > Rumen | place: Canada... | reverse complement strand
TACGCAACAATGACATTGGTATTTGTGGTGTCTGTCATTGAGATAGTCTGGACGAGGCATTCAGATAGTTTCTTTCATTCATTCGGATAATCTCTATACCCCCTAAGGGATTATCTGAATGAGTTGTTCGGATAGTCTCAACGACTCATGGAGATTATCTACTACTTCAGTGCCAAGAAGCTACCCTTTGTCGTCACGGAGGCCGATCAAGTGCATAACCGCTATATAGAAAAGCTCATGAACCGACCAGACCCGATATTTGCGGAGCCAATCCAAAACTCCTAAACGTAGAAGAATTTGCGGGTACGCGTAGAAAAATTTGCGGGTACACGTAGAAAATTTTAAGTTCGGTATATAAGACGGCTCACTTCGCGATTGAACTTTTACCATGTGCTATAGCCTAAGGCTGTGCTATGGTTTTCGTACCTCTGAGACTTCGTCTCGAAGGTAGGCTGCATCTCAGATTTAGAGTCTCTTGACAAGGGACGGCTATAATGCAGGGATTAAAAATAGAATAAAAATTTGGTTTTTCATTCGATTTGCACTACTTTTGACCTTCGGTCTTAGATACTCACGCTCGAAAAAACTCAAAAATATTTTGGTTTTTTACTCGCTTAATCGTACCTTTGACCTTGGGTCTTAGGTACTCATGCTCGAAAAAACTCAAAAATATTTTGGTTTTTTACTCGCTTAATCGTACCTTTGTCGGCAAAACTAGATTTTGAGGATTATGAACAATAAGAACGATGTGCTGCTGAAGAACGTGAAACTGCTGTCGAAGATGACGGAGCAGGAGGTGAGCATGATGCCTGAAACGGATGCTCCCCTACCCTCAGTGGAACAGATAAAACAGATAGTGACGCTGGTGAAGAACATCATCTTCCCAGACTATTTTAACAAGCGACAGCCCGACGAGGCGATACGCTCGTACTACATTGGTGTACACATGGAGCAGTTGCAGCAGCTGCTGACGAAGCAGATAGCGCACGGACTGCAATTCTGCGAGGACTGCGAGTGCATGAAGACCAAGGAGCAGGTGTATCAGGAGGCTGGACGATTGGCTCTGGAGTTTATAGACGCGCTACCGGAAATCAAGCGGCTGTTGTATACGGACGTGCAGGCGATGTTTGACAACGACCCTGCCGCGCCCAACTATGGCGAGGTGATTTTCTGTTACCCGTCGATGAACACGATGACGCACTATCGCATGGCGCACAAGTTGCACGAGTTGAAGGTGCCCGTAATCCCCAGAATCATGACGGAGCTGGCGCACTCGAAGACGGGTATCGACATTCACCCAGGGGCTACGATTGGCGAGTATTTCGCCATCGACCACGGTACGGGTGTGGTGATTGGCGAGACGAGCATCATCGGCAATCACGTGACGCTGTATCAGGGTGTGACACTGGGTGCCAAAAGCTTCAAATATGACGAACAAGGCAATATGCTGAACGTGCCCCGCCACCCGATTATCGAGGACTATGTGACCATCTATTCAAACGCTTCTGTCTTAGGGCGCATCACCATCGGTCACCATTCAACAATTGGAGGAAACATCTGGCTGACCCATGATGTTCCCCCCAATTCACGCATCCTTCAGTCGAAGGCTGTGGATGTATCATTCAGCGGTGGCCTCGGCATCTGACGAGCGTACGAAGCGGACGGGCTTTTCAACAGCTGTGGAATCGGATGCAGCAGATCTGCGAGCTGGAGCATAATAGCCTGACCAAGAGTCGTAGCCCCAACGATAGCCGTTCCAATTAGGCGATGAGGTGTGGTAGAGTTCGAAGTCGACTCTCCGTCCGTTGTCATCAAGTACGCCATAGAAGCGGTTGTCGTCCAAATGATAGTCGGAGATACGAATCCAGGTGCCTTCCTCGACGAAATAAATCTTAATGGTACCGTAGTCTACCGTCCAATCGATGTGATTGGCGATGTAATCCCATGGGGCATCGCTGTAGTAGTCGACCCAATAGCCATTACCACTGGAATAAGCACCTGGGTCTTTCAGGAAAGTAATCTCAGAATAGGTGGAATTGTAGACATAGTCTCCATATCTGGACGAAATATACATGTTACCCTTCCAAGTGCCTTCGAGAGTGCGGGCTATTCTGGCATCTTCACAAGAAGTGAAAGCGAGGGATGCGATGGCGACGATGGTCATCAGCATCATGTTGTGGTAAATCTTCTTCATAATCGTAATTGTTTAATGAGTTATTATTTCTGCTGCAAAGGTAAGGGAAATAATCCACCTATGCAAGATGTTTTTCCTATTTGAATGTAGGGAATTTCCTATTTTGAGCGGGAGGAATTATGTTATAAAGCATAAAAAGAGAAAAATTGTACATTATCTCTTTGCCCGTTCATGAAAAGGGCGTACCTTTGAATCACGAAACGTAACTATTGAAATAGAAACGATTTCTTTTCCATTATTAATACTATCATTGGAAGTAAATAAGAGCGGCACGGTTGTGAAACCCTGCCGCTTTGCTTTTATTTCATTTTCATTGCTTCTCTATGCAACTGCTTCCTCCCTCTTCTTCCTCTTCATTTTTCTTACCAAATTCAGGGTCAATATCCAGGAACCAAGTGACGATATAGGTCAGCGAACAGGCTGCCACCACGATGAGGAAGAAGGCCTGATAGCCCACTGACTCCTGCAAGGCACCTGCAAACAAGCCTGGAATCATCATGGACAGTGCCATGAAAGCAGTACAGAGGGCATAGTGTGACGTCTTATGGTCGCCCTGACTATAATAAATAAGGTAAAGCATATAGGCAGAGAAACCAAAGCCATAGCCGAACTGCTCGATGAAGACACAGACGTTGATGATGAGCAAATCGCTGGGCAAGGCATAAGAGAGATAGACATAAACCAAGTCGGGCAAGGTGATTGCCATGACCATAGGCCAAAGCCAGCGCTTCAGTCCATGGCTACTGGCAGCAAATCCACCCAGAATGCCACCTAAGGTAAGTCCGATGACACCCACCGTGCCTTGAACCAGTCCGTATTCGCCATCGCTCAAGCCCAAACCGCCATTGCTGCCCAAATCGACAAGGAAAAGGGCACTGACCTTAGCCAGCAGTCCTTCAGGCATTCGATAGAACAGCATGAAGCAGATGCCTGCCCACACCTGAGGTTTCTGGAAAAAGGTAACAACGGTTTGCTTGAACTCGAGAAGGATTCCTTCGACGCTACGCTGTTGCTTATCGCCATCCTCAGAGGGCTTGGGCAATGCCCAGCTGTGATAGAGCCACAGGGCGATGAAAAGACCTGCCATGAGGTAGAACACCAGACTCCATGAATAGCGGATGTTGCGCGTAATGACTTGCAACGCACCAGCCAAACCCACCAGCAATCCTGAGGAGAAGATAGTGGCGATGCGATAGAAGGTGGAACGGATGCCCACAAAATAAGCCTGTTCGTGCTGGTCGAGACCCAGCATATAGAATCCATCGGCGGCAATATCGTGAGTAGCGCTACTGAAAGCCATTAACCAGAAGAAACTTAACGAACCCTGCAACCACCAAGGCCCCGGAATGGTGAAGCCCACGCCAGCCAATGCGGCACCAATGAGCAACTGCATGGTGATAATCCACCAGCGCTTCGACTTCATCATATCTACGAAGGGACTCCACAGGGGCTTGATGACCCAAGGCAGATAGAGCCACGAGGTATAGAGCGTGATATCTGTATTCGACAAGCCCAGACGCTTATACATGATGAGCGAAATGGTCATCACAGCCACATAGGGCACGCCTTCTGCAAAGTAAAGTGTGGGCACCCAGGCCCAAGGATTTCTCTTGTTCATTAGTATATACGTTTAATTTCAGCATTCTGATAATAATGGAGGAGGATTTGCTCGTAGTTATAGCCCTGCTGACCCATGACGGCTGCACCTATCTGGCAGAGACCAACGCCATGACCCCAGCCCTTGCCTTTAAGACGGAAACCAGTGGCGGTCTTCTCGACGTCGAAGGCGGAGCTATAGAGATGGGTCTCGCTCAAGGCTCTGCGAATCTCGAGTTCCTTACCGATGGTGAAGGTCTTCTTGGTTCCTACAATCTTGAGTTTCCAGATGCGTCCGCTCTTGCCTCGCTCTAGCGGAATGAGGTCGGTGATAGTGCCGAAATCAGCATTGAGCTTGGTGTTGATGAGCGCGGAAATCTCGTCAACGGTGTAATCGACCGTCCAGCGATAGAAGTCGTTGGTTTCCTGGTCGTAATCATTCAATACCTGCGCCAGCACCTCCTTGTCGTTAGTGTTGCAGAAGGGGTCATTCACGCTGACGAGGTAAGGCTTGGGAGTATCTTCCCAGCAATACTGGAATTCCTCGGTCACACCACCGCAACACTTGGAGAAACGGGCGTCGCAAATCTCATCGTCATAGCAGAGTATCTGACCACGCGTGGCTTTCAGCGCCTTCTCGACTGCTGGACTGGTCTGCTTGGTGATGCCCTGATAGCGCTGGCAATGGTCGTCAGCACAGACATCGAAGATGGTATGGTCTTCGCGATCGTACCAGCGAATGAGCTCATCGTCTTTCTTGATAAACGAGAAGAAGCCGTTCTTCTGTTCCTGATTCTCCTGACGACGATGCATCTGCGCCAACAGCCACGAACGGGAGATAACGGCATGGGCCTTCAGCAGTTCGACGCCAGCGGTAGCTTTCATCTCGCTACTGATAACACTGGCCAGATACTGTTCGACGGGCAATTCATTGATAGCCGTAATCTTGTCGGCCTCAACCACCAATTTGAGCGTGCCCAGGAACACCTGCGTCTCCTTGCGCTCCCAATGGAAATTGACCCCAATGGTGACATCATACAACGAGAACGAAGCATCAGGCTGCTGGGGCATGAAGGTAAGTTCGCGATACTGGTTGCCATTCCAAAGAATGCCGCCTTCAGAGAACTCGACGGTCTGGTCGCCCAATATCTTCTCGCCCTTAGCGATATAGGGAGCATTCAGCGAGAAGTGAATCTTCTGTCCGCTGACAATACCCACAGTGACAGAAGGTTCTTCCTTCAGTTTCACCGTCGACTCCTTATATTCTGAATTCTTCAGTTGTTCAACCACTTGCTGCATCTGTTCGTCGGTGAGCGACACCTCCTGATAGATGGTCATAACCACCTCAGCTGTGAGACGGCGGAAATCTTCCTCGCGAGGCGTGATGATGAGTCCGCCCATATCCACAGCACCTGGACTGATGATATACTGGGCATCGCCCTCAGCGGTATAGCAGGCAGGACGATGTTTCTTTCTGGGCAGAACCACCGTGATGAGCTCTTCGCCAGTAGTCCATGAAATGATGTTCATCATAGGTTCCGTATCGTCGGGAGCTGGGGGCAGACAATGGTAAAGTTGCTTGAACAGGCGTTCGCTGGTCTCGGCACTATGACTCTTGATGACCAGGGCGGCAGCCGGGTATTCGGCCAATTGCCAGATGCCTTCGTCCTCGTCTATCTTAAACACCTCCACGAGGTTTCTGCTCAATCGTTGCCAAGCACGCTGCAAGGGCAATACGCCACTCTTGACAGCCTGCAAGTGAGCATGGTCGGGAGCCGACGCACCGCAATGAGGTCCGTTATATAATAAGGTAAGGTCGCTGTTCTTCTGAGCCAGTCGCAACAAGTCGCCAATCATGGGCAGAATGCGCTGGGGCTGGTGTTTCAACGTAGGCAACGTGAAATGTACAGGCAGAATGGGGAACGGATTGACCAGCAACTCATAGCGACCGCCGATGATGCGATGCATCTGTTGGTTGGGACGATTCTTCGCACACAGGAAACAGGGACGCTCGGCTATCGACTTGGCATCAATCTTTGCGCCTGTAGAACGAATGCGGGCAGGATTGAACTGCGCCTCCATCTCGAAAGTGTCAGTAACCAGTTCCTTGGTTTCCACACGCTCCAAGTCACGATAGCGCTGGCGCACCTCGTCCCACGTCTGCAACTGACGATTGAAGAAACGCATGACGGACGAATCGCCCATCGTGTCGTTCCTGCCCTGCGACATGCGCTGACGGGCATGCAGTTCCATGGTGCGCAAACGGTCTTTATACAGGTTGTTGGCATTAATCTTTTCGACAGAAAGGGCTGCATCGGAATTTCCGCCCCAGCGACGGCACAGATAGAGTTCGGTATAGATTCTGCCGATGCGATAATGGCGCGAGAACATCAAACCCAAGGCATAGTCCTCGCCATAAGAGGTGTTAGGAAACTGCACCTGACGAAGCAGTGGTGTGAAGAAGGCACGTGGAGCACCTAAGCCATTGATGCGCAGGGCATTGTTGGGTCCGTTCTCATCGGTCCACTCCTTATGGTCGATGAGTCCTGGGGGCAGCGTGTTCAGATCGAAGTCGCACATGCGATAAGAGCCAATCACCATCGCAGCCTTCTGCTTGTAGAAAGCATCGACGATGGTCTGCAGAGTCTTGGGCGAAGAGTACAGATCGTCAGAATCCAACTGAACGGCAAAGCGTCCGCAATCCGAACTATTAATCGCCATATTCCAACAGCCACCGATGCCGAGGTCGGTGCGCTCAGGAACGATGACATGGAGCTTATTGCCGTGGCTCAGCAACAAACGAGACAGGATGTCGGAGGTTCCGTCGTTAGAGTGGTTGTCGACCACAATAACATTGTATTTGAAGCTGCACTTCTGGGAAAGGGCACTTTCAACGGCGTCCTTGACCGTCTTGACACGATTGAACACAGGGATAACCACAGAGGCTTCCACATCAAACTCCTGTTCGTTGAAATCGACGGTACGATACTGGTTGGGGTCTATCAGCGCCTTAACCTCACGCAGATGGGATGTGCAAGCTTGCTCCATCTCTATCTGTACCTCACGGTTGCGAGGATTGACATAGTCAAACTGCTTCACGCCAGAGGCACGAAGGTCGGTTTCTTCCTCGGTATAAAGATATTCGTTCAGGTGAAGAATCCTGCCCTCTCGACTCAGGAACAAGCGTAAGTCGTAAAGACCAGCAAACTGATATTCGCGCTCATGTTCCATCGTGGCATACTGATGCAACAGCGAGGCACGCACCAGCCAAATGCTGCCAAAGTCGAAATCATCGCGCAACGAACCTTCCTGATAGTCTATCACTGGGTGTGGCTTGCGCTCGCCCTGCTCTACCGTATATCGGTCGCTATAGACCATAGCGGCATGCTCGTCGCCAGCAACCAGTAAGAGTCGCTCCAGCATATTGCTGCCCAAAGTCATGGGCTGAGCCTTCAGACACAGCAGGGCATAACGACCTACCGTCAATTCGGCTACCTTCATCACAAACTTGGTTCTGCTCAGATTGTCGGTCACCAAAAAGGAACAGTCCTGAGGGGCCTCAGCCTCGTTTGCAAGTTCTTCACTAACCAATAAAAAAATATGCCTGACGGAGTTGCTGCGCCTTAACTGCTCGATGGCAGGTTCTACTTCGGCGAGTGTCCTACAGGCTATAAAACAATCTGTTTTCTGTCTCATTATTCGGTATTCATAATAATATTAGGTGCAAATTTAGATAAAATTTTCGAGATTATAAGCCAGTCGAGATAAAAATGTTCACAAATTGCCCCGAAAAGTTAGAAATCAAGGCTCACATATGCTCAATCCTATTCTTTCCGTGCTCTAAGTCACAATTCTTTTGTATATTTGGGAAGTGCTGTTTATAGCATGTAACTTTTATTGTTTAACCCCCAAATCATTAGGCTTATGAGAGCTGTATGTGGCCTTGACGTGCACAAAGATAGCGTATTTCTTTGTATCTTGTGCGAAACGGGCGAGATTTTTGAGAAAGTTTACGGAGTTTTAACGCATGAACTCCAGAGTATGTGCCGTGACATGAAAAGTCGTGGTGTAACCGAGGTGTCGATGGAGAGTACCAGCGTGTACTGGATTCCCATCTGGCGTATTCTTGAGCCGCACTTCCGGTTGAAGCTTGTCAATCCCTATTTCATCAGGCAGTTGCCTGGCCGCAAGAGTGACGTGAAGGATGCCCAATGGATAGCGGAATGTACGCTGAAGGACCTGATTCGCGGCAGCTTCGTGCCTCCGGAGCGCATCCAGCAACTGCGCCAGTACGACCGCCACATCTTCGACCTTGATGCGGAGATAGTGCGCAAGTTGTCGAAGCTCGACGCCGTGATGCAGCGCTGCAACATCCGCCTGAGCAACTATGTGTCGAACACGGACACCAAGAGCTACAAGGAGGTGGTGAGGATGCTGTGCGAGGGCATCAGCGCCCCAGAGAAACTCATTGGAGAAATACATGGGCGCATTGTGAACAAGCACGGACGGGAAACCATCCTGGCAGCACTGACAGGAGTAGTCTCGGACGCGGAGAAGGATGTGATGCGCCAGCTCAGGGATGAGCTTGACCTCGCGGAGAAGCACAAGCAGGAGTGTCAGGACAGGATGCTCCATATCTGCAAGACCTACTATCCGAATGAACTCAAACGGCTGATGACCATCCCCGGCATCAAGGAACGCGCCGCCACATCATTGATCGCAGAGATCGGAGTCGACATGACCAGATTCCAGACTGCGGCGCACCTTGCATCATGGAGCGGGCTGAAGCCCAGAAATGACGAGTCCAACAAGAAAATCAAGTCGCGCAGGATTACTCATGGCAACGTGTTCCTCCGTAAGACCATCATCGAGTGTGCATGGGGAGCAAGCCGGACCAGGGACTGCTTCTTCAGCCGCTTCTCCTTCCATCAGACGCAAGTCCGAAAGAAGAACAAGATGAAAGTCCTCGTGGCAGTAGCACGCAAACTGCTCATCGCAGTATGGCATGTGCTGCACGACGGGACCGACTACAAGGATTTCGGAGCAAACGATTGTGACGCATCCGCTGTCGAAAACAACGGGTGACACGATATACCGCCTATGGTAAGGCTATTATCTTTGTGGTGGCAATACTCCATCTGTAATGGATGGCGTAACCCCGTTTGCAAATTAACCAACAACATGGGCGGCAATGAAAGCCAGTCTATAGCTTAGAGCTCGAAGAGGAAAGTATTACTATAAACACGGAAATTGGAAGATGGCCGTGTATAGACTGTCATGTGCTTAATTTCCTTGTATTCAAGCATACAGTTACTTTAGCGGGGCAATTTGTTTCCCATTTATAGAGGAAAGATACAAATAAATTAGAAATTATTATGCGACAACAGCATTTTTTTCACTTATCACTTATCACTTTTCACTTATTCGTACCTTTGACCTTCGGTCTTAGGTAGGCTTCATCGGAAATATCCAAATAAATTTGGTATTTCGCTCGATTTGCACTACCTTTGCAGCATGAATCCGCAAAAGAAACGACTTTTGGGACTGACACCGACGGAGTTGAAAGCTGTTGTCGGAGGTCTTAGTATGCCTGCCTTTACTGCCAGGCAGATAGCCCAATGGCTTTATGTCAAGCATGTGAAAAGCATCGACGAGATGACGAATCTCTCGAAGCAGAACCGTGCCCTATTGGCTGAACAGTATGAGGTGGGCACAATGGCTCCAATAGATTGTCAAAGGAGTAAGGACGGCACCATCAAATACCTTTTCCCTATATGTGGCGACGAAATCGCCACACACGAAACAGGGCTGTTTGTGGAAACGGTGTTTATCCCTGATAAAGACAGAGCCACGCTCTGCGTTTCGTGTCAGGTGGGCTGCAAGATGAACTGCTTATTCTGTCAAACGGGCAAGCAGGGATGGCACGGAAACCTGACGGCTGCTGACATCCTGAACCAGATTATAGCACTGCCTGAGGTTGACCAGCTGACCAACATTGTGTTTATGGGACAGGGGGAGCCGATGGATAATCTGGATGCCGTTTTGAAGACGTGCGAAATCATGACTGCCGACTGGGGTTTCTCCTGGAGTCCTAAGCGCATCACCGTCAGTTCTGTGGGCGTTCGCAACAAACTGAAGCGATTCCTCGACGAGAGCGATTGTCATGTGGCTATTTCCATGCACTCGCCCCTCCATGAGCAGCGTCTGCAACTGATGCCTGCTGAGAAGGCGATGCCGCTGGAGGAAACCATCGCCCTGCTGAAACAGTATGACTTCACGCATCAGCGTCGCTGTTCGTTCGAATACATCTGCTTTGGCGGACTGAACGATACGCCCATGTATGCCCGTGAGATTGCAAAACTGCTGGAGGGACTGGAGTGTCGCGTGAACCTGATTCGTTTCCACGAGATTCCTGATGTGAACCTGCCTGGTTCAGACGAGAAACGTATGGAAGCCCTTCGTGACTATCTGACACATCACGGCATCACGACCACTATCAGAGCCTCACGCGGACAGGACATCTTTGCGGCGTGCGGACTGCTCTCCACAGCGAAAAGAAATAACGAAAAAATCGAAACATCGGAATAACGGAATATCGAAACATCGGAATAACGAAATATCGAAACATCGGAATAACGGAATATCGAAACATCGGAATATCGCAACATCGAAATATCGAAAAAATTATGGAACAAGAAAGAAAAATTCGCGTGGCTATCACGCAAGGAGATACCAACGGTGTCGGTTACGAGGTGATTCTGAAGGTCTTTTCAGACCAGAACATCCTCGAACTTTGCACACCAATCATTTATGGCTCGTCAAAAATAGCGTCCTACCATCGTAAGACGCTCAATCTGGAAGTGCCCTTCACCATCATCAATCATGCAGAAGAGGCTCGCGACGGACGACTGAACCTATTGGCCTGTTTCGACGATGATATCAAAGTGGAAATGGGTCAGCCTTCACAGGAAGCTGGTGCTGCAGCTTTGAGAGCTTTGGACAGAGCGATGACGGATTATCGCAAAGAGCTCTACGATGTACTAGTGACTGCCCCAATCAACAAGGCAACCATCCAAAGTCCCGGTTTCCATTTCCCTGGTCATACGGAGTACATCGAGGCCAGCGTAGGCGAAGGCGAGAAGGCGCTGATGATTCTGATGAACGAGACGTTGCGTGTAGCTCTCGTCACCACACACCTGCCCATCAAGGACATAGCCAAAGCCATCACTAAGGAAGGAATTATTGAGAAGGCAACCATTTTCCACAAGGCACTGAAGCGCGACTTCCGCATCTCCAGTCCTCGCATTGCCGTTCTCTCGCTGAATCCACATGCAGGCGACAATGGACTACTGGGTTCTGAGGAGAAAGACGTCATCCTGCCTGCCATCGAGGAATTGGCAGACAAGGGCATTCAGGCTTTCGGACCTTTTGCTGCCGATGGCTTCTTCGGCTCTGGCGCCTACGATCATTTCGACGGTGTGCTGGCTATGTATCACGATCAGGGACTGGCTCCTTTCAAGACCATTGCCCTGGAAAGCGGCGTCAACTATACCGCAGGCCTGCCTATCGTGCGCACTTCGCCCGATCATGGTACTGCCTACGACATAGCTGGCAAGGGAATAGCCGACGAGAACTCTATGCGACAAGCTATCTATACGGCTATCGATGTGTTCCGCAATCGTAAGTTCTACGACGAACCCCTGCAAGACCCGCTGCCCAAGCTGTTCCACGAGAAGCGAGAAGATGGCGAGAAGGCCCGTTTTGCTCGTCCCAAGGACCTGTTCAAGAAGGATAAAGAGGTTGCTGAAAACGAGCAGGACGAACACAGTACTGACAAGAAAACAGCAACAGAAAGTTAAATTTCTGCCATTATATGCCATAATGTCAGATTTTCTTTGTACCTTTGCAGCCAATTGTGCAGTAAAATGAAGACATCCGAACTGCAGAACATCAAATTGCGTTACAATATCG
>Ga0310695_10012640_pt1 | contig 11762 bp, 10 predicted proteins | sample RumenRJG_04DNA_FD_203882 | JGI IMG/M metagenome (GOLD analysis project Ga0310695, IMG submission 203882) | Bovine rumen microbial communities from Lethbridge, Alberta, Canada - RJG_04 (v2) (version 2) | ecosystem: Host-associated > Mammals > Digestive system > Stomach > Rumen | place: Canada... | reverse complement strand
GATTTCCTGATATAGTGAGATAAAGAATCAGTTTTTTTGCAGGAGGAAAAAGACTTGGCAGAGAAGAAAATGGACATGAAGGTACTGCTCGTCGGCGGAGGCGGCAGAGAACATGCGATCGCGGATGCGATCCTGCGCAGCAGCCGTGTGGCGAAGCTTTATTGCGCTCCCGGCAACGCCGGCATTGCACGTATTGCCGAGTGCGTTCCGATCGGGACCATGGATTTCGCAGCACTGACGGCTTTTGCAAAAGAGAAAGAGATCGATCTCACTGTCTGCAGCATGGACGATCCGCTCTGCGCAGGTATTGTGGACGCCTTTGAAGCAGAGGGACTGCGTATTTTCGGCACGCCCGCAAACGCCGCAATCATCGAAGGAAGCAAAGCTTTTTCCAAGGATCTGATGAAAAAATACGGCATTCCGACCGCGGCCTATGAGACCTTCGATGACGCGGACAAGGCGCTGGCCTATCTTGAGACAGCTTCTTTCCCCATCGTTCTCAAAGCTTCCGGACTTGCCCTGGGCAAGGGCGTCCTGATCTGCGAAGATCTGGCATCCGCAAAGGACGGGATCCGCGAGCTGATGATGGACAAGAAGTTCGGCGATGCCGGAAACAGCGTTGTCATCGAACAGTTCATGACCGGCCGGGAGGTCTCCGTGCTCGCTTTTGTTGACGGAAAGCATTATCAGCTGATGACTTCCTCACAGGACCACAAGCGTCAGGGAGACGGCGACACCGGCCTCAATACCGGCGGCATGGGAACCTTTTCCCCCAGCCCCTTCTATACACCTGAGATCGATGCCTGGTGCCGTGAGAACATTTACGACAAGACCGTCGCAGCCATGGCTGCGGAGGGACGGCCTTTCCGCGGTGTCCTCTATTTCGGCCTTATGATGACACCTGACGGCCCCCGCGTTCTCGAGTACAATACCCGTTTCGGCGATCCCGAGACCCAGGTTGTCCTGCCCCGCATGAAGACAGACATCATCGATGTGATGGAAGCCTGCATCGACGGCACTCTGGACCAGATCGATCTTGAGTTCTATGACAACGCGGCTGTCTGCGTCGTCATCGCTTCCGGCGGCTATCCCGAGAGCTATGAGAAGGGCAAGATCATCACCGGTCTCGAGAAATTTGACGGCCAGACACAGTATCGCTGCTACCATGCAGGGACCGCCTTTGACAAGGACGGAAATACCGTGACCAGCGGCGGCAGAGTGCTGGGCGTTGTTGCCATCGGCGGCACACTCAAAGAAGCCCGCGCAAACGCATACGAGGCAGTCAAAAATGTACACTTTGACAAGATGTACATGCGCAGCGATATCGGCAAAGCGATCGATGCTGTCTGAAGGTATCTGTATAAACCCTGTCAGGGCAGTCTGGTCAGTAATATCTGAACAGGAATACAAAAAAACGCCGGCAAGCTTAATCAATAAGTGCGAGAAATCTTTCCATAAAAGCGTATCTGGTGTTATAATGATAAATGGTGTTATCGCAGGGGACAGACTGTCCCCGGAGAGGATAAGACCGGAACCCTTAAACTGCCGGATCAGACCGGATGCAGGACAGGAATTATATGATCCCGGACTGCCGGTATGACCCGAACAGGGTATAGTTACTGTGAACAGCACCGCCGGAGTCATCTGCTCCGGCCCTGGAGGGAGATAATGAAAAACACGAAACTGGGACGCAGAAATGCCGGCAGACTTACAGCGGCAGCTGTGGCATTTGCGGCAGCCTTTATTCTGGCAGTGATGCCTGCTGCAGCCGCTACGATCAATGCCACGGATGTTACGATTCGTAATACCGCCGAGGACAAATCTGATTATTCTAATGCCATCGGCGTTTTGAACGAGGGAGATCAGGTAACTGTTCTGTCCAGGACAACGGATGCGTCCGGGATCGAGTGGTTCTATATTGAGCTTGAGAACGGAAACAAGGGCTATGTAAAAGCACAGTGGGTCAGCAATGACGGAGCTGCCGTTCCGGAGGAGGAATCCGCTCCGGCACAGGAGGCCGCTGAACAGGAAGCCGCCGAACAGGAAGCCGCCGAACCGGCAGCCGATGAGCAGGAAGTCGATGAAGAAGATATCATCGATGAGGAAGACCTTCTTGATGACGACTGGACTGAGGAAGATACAGCAGCGGGCACCCCTGCTTCAGATAATGATGCAGCAGCTGCCGCTGAAGATTCTGTCGCGGACGATCAGGATACGCCTGCTGTTGACAACGGCCAGGCCTATGATCCCTACACGGATCCCAATGCGCAGTATGTTATCAATTACATGACTGAAGAAGACGGAACCGGTGCCTGGTATGTATACAACTATGACACTGACAAGCGCATCCGCATGGGTGATCTGGAAAAGCTCAGCGACGCTCAGAATGCGGCACAGAAGAGTGCAGCTTCTGCCGGCAGGTGGCGCACGATTGCCTGTATCCTTCTGATTCTCCTGATCGTATTGCTTGTTTTTCTTTACATTGTTCTTCGCAGAAATTCCGGGGGCCCTGCTCCTTCCAGAAGAAACCGCAGACAGACAAGAGCAGCCCGCGATGACGATGATGACGAGGACGATGACATGTCTGACTGGGAGGATGAGGATGATTCTTCCTCCGAAGAGGACGAAGATACTCCTTCCAAAGCTGAAGTCGAAGAGGACGAAGAAGATTCCGATGACATTGAGGATGAGGAAGAAGAGTCCTACGACGATGATTCCTATGATGAGGATGACGAAGACGAGGACGACGAGGAAGACGAGGAAGACGGCGAGGACGATTACGAAGACGACGATGATGAGGAGGAAGAGGCTCCTCGCAAGGGCGGATTCTTCAGCATGCTGAGAAACATGTTCGCTTCGGATGATCTGGATGATGATTATGACGAAGATGAAGATGATGAAGACGAGGAAGACGAGGAAGACGACGACTTCGAGGATGACGAGGACGATTACGAAGAAGAGGATGATGAAGACGAAGAGGAAGAGGAAGCTCCTCCTGTGAGAAAACAGCGCAAAAAGCCTCAGGCCTCCTCCGCGAAGACCGGTTCATCAGCCCGCCGCAGGACCCGTCCCGCCCGCAAGATCGAATTCGACGAAGAGGCAGACTATCCCGAGGATGTGGATCTGATCCCTGCAGGCGGCTGGAAGAAGGAAGCAGATTCTGCAGCTGCAGAGACTGCCGGAAAAGCTGCTGAAGAGGCAGTTGAGGCCGCAGCTCCCAAAAAGGCAGCTGCTCAGAAAGCTCCCCGCAGACAGCCCGTTGTAGAGCCTGTCAATGATGACGATGAAGAGTTTTTCGCGGACGACGATGATGACATGGAATATTCCTTCCTCAACAGCTCATCCAGGCGCGGTTCACGCAAGTAAGTTCACGCCGTCATTTCATATGATCCGGTCGGTCTGTGACCGGTAATGATGTATCTTGACAGAGCATGTCACGTGTTATATTATACATATAACAGTACATGCTCTGTTTTATTGTCTGAAGACGGACAGACTTCGCTCTGCAGACTGCGGTTTTACCATCAATACCAGCACAGGACATCGACGGCAGGCAAAAGCGGCGATAAGGATGCTGTGCCGGGTTTCGCTTCAGAGCATGTGGAAGAAAATGGAGGGATATGCTATGCTAATCAAGATCGACTTTAGCAGTGATGAAGCGATTTACCAGCAGCTGTGCAACCAGATCATTCTGGGGATTGCGACTGCGGCTCTGGAGGAAGGACAGGCGCTTCCCTCGGTCCGGCAGATGGCGGATGAGATCGGCATTAATATGCATACAGTCAACAAGGCCTATTCGATTTTGAGACAGGAGGGCTTTGTCAAAATGGACCGCAGACGCGGGGCTGTGATCTCAGTCGATGTGGACGCTATGCGGGCGCGGACGCAGCTGGAAAAGGACCTTCGAAAACTGCTGGCACAGGCAAGGTGCCGCAATATGACCAGGATGGAGCTTCATCGAATGGTGGACAGTATTTACGACGACTATGAATGAGAAGTATAACGCAGAGAACAATACTGCAGGACAGAGGAAGAAAACGATTTCATGAAGGATAATTATACAAAAAATGCACTTGCTGCACTCAGGGCGGCCAAGAGCGCTTCAAAAAAGGCCAATCAGAATTATGTCGGAACAGAGCATCTCATTCTGGGCCTGGCGCAGGAGCCGGACGGTGTGGCATCCAGGATTCTCGCTGAAAACGGCGTGACGCAGAAGCGGCTGGAAGAAATGATCACCCAGTTGAATATTCACCCGGGCAGCCTCGCGCTTCTTGACCACGAAGGATATTCTCCCCGCTGTCAGAAAGTGCTGCATATGGCACGCGTTCAGGCGGGCAGGTACCGCTCTGACCAGACGGGAACCGAGCATATTCTCCTGGCCATCATTCTTGAAAGGGAGAATGTTGCCCTGAAGATTCTGGAGGCCATGGGGATCAATATCTCCAAGATCTATTTTGAGATTCTGGCGGCCATGGGAGAGGATCCTGCTGCGCACAGGGATGACCTGCAGGGCGGGGCCGGTTCTCCCGAGCAGCGCGGTATTCTCGAGCAGTTCAGCCGCGACCTCACTCAGATGGCCTATGACGGCAGGCTTGATCCTGTGATCGGACGTGAGGATGAGATCCGCCGCGTGATCCAGATCCTGAGCCGGAGGACCAAAAACAATCCGGTTCTGATCGGTGAGCCCGGCGTCGGCAAGACCGCGGTCGTAGAGGGACTTGCCCGCAGGATCGTGTCCGGTGACGTGCCGGCTTCAGTGCGCGATAAGCGCCTGCTGACACTGGACCTCTCCGGAATGGTCGCGGGTACCAAGTACCGGGGTGAGTTCGAAGAGAGGATCAAACGCGTCATCGAAGAGGTGACAGCGGATAAAAATATCATATTGTTTATCGATGAGCTGCACACCCTGATCGGAGCGGGCGGCGCCGAAGGTTCTCTGGATGCTTCCAATATTCTCAAGCCCTCGCTCTCCCGAGGTGAGGTACAGCTGATCGGTGCTACGACGATCACGGAATACCGCAAATACGTGGAAAAGGATGCCGCGCTCGAGCGCCGTTTCCAGCCGGTCCAGATCGAGGAACCGACGCCGGAACAGACAGTTGAGATCCTCAAGGGCATTGTCCACATTTATGAGGATCACCACGGCGTAAAGGTAGAGAAAGATGCGCTGCAGATGGCGGTCGATCTCTCTGTCCGCTATATCAATGACCGCAATCTGCCTGATAAGGCGATCGATGTGATCGACGAGGCCTGTGCGGCAGTCCGGCTCAGTTCCGGGGACAGCGGGAATAAAATGATCGCTCTGGAGGAGAAGATCCGCGATACGGATGCCCTTCTGGCCAAAGCCTTTATGGAGGGCGACCTGAATAAAGCGCGCTCTCTGCGCATAGAACAGGATGCTTTAGTCAAAAAGCTGGACAGTCTCAAAAACAGAAAGGAACGCGGACAGAGCGGAAAGGCGGTTCCTGTTACGGCAGAGGATGTCGCTTCCGTTATCTCCATCTGGGCAAAGGTGCCCGTCACCCGTCTGACAGAGCGGGAGAGTGCCAGACTTCTGCGCCTGGAGGATGAGTTGCACAAGCGTGTCATCGGGCAGGAAGATGCTGTGGACGCCGTTTCCCGCGCCATCCGGCGCGGACGTGTCGGACTGCAGAATCCGGACCGGCCGATCGGGTCCTTCCTCTTCCTTGGTCCCACCGGTGTGGGCAAGACCGAACTGTCCAAGGCGCTGGCCGAGGTCATGTTCGGCTCGGACAAGGATCTGATCCGCATCGATATGTCCGAATATATGGAGCAGTATGCGGTCTCCAAGATCATCGGTTCCGCACCCGGCTATGTGGGCTATGAAGAGGGCGGCCAGCTCTCGGAAAAAGTCCGCCGCCACCCCTATTCGGTCGTACTGTTTGACGAGATCGAAAAAGCCCATCCTGATGTCTTCAATATCCTTTTGCAGATTCTGGACGAGGGCCATATCACGGATTCCCAGGGCCACAAGGTCAATTTCAAGAATACCGTGATCATCATGACCTCCAATGTCGGAGCCCAGAGGATCATAGCTCCCAAGACGCTGGGATTTGCGGACAAGCCTACCAAAGAGCAGGACTATGAGCGCATGAAAAAAGGCGTCATGGACGAGGTCAAAAAGATCTTCCGGCCTGAGTTTATCAACCGTATCGATGAAATCAGGGTGTTCCATGCTCTGAGCCATGAGGAGATGGGGCAGATCACCATGCTCCTTGCTTCCGACCTCATCAAACGGGCTAAGTCTCAGCTCGGCATCGATCTCAAGATCACAGCGGCCCTGCGAAATCACATCGTAGATAAATACTCCGACGACAAGATGGGCGCCCGTCCTCTCAAGCGCGCGATCCAGTCTGTCATCGAGGACCCGCTCTCGGAGAAGATCCTGGCGGAAGAGTTCACTGCGGGCTGCACAGTCACTGCAGGTTACCGCGGGGGCCAGGTGACCTTTACCGGCTCGAGGAAGAAAAGCGGAAAAGAAACGGCAGAAGAAGACAAGGGGCAGGAGCAAAGGGAAGAAACCGAGGAAGAGAAAAAGGAAGCCTGAGCTGCTGTCTCAGTAAAGATAATGAAAAATGGCAAAGAAGATCAAGACAGTTTTTTTCTGCAGCAGCTGCGGACATGAGTCAGCTAAATGGCTTGGTCAGTGTCCAGCCTGCAAAGAGTGGAATACAATGGTGGAAGCCCCCGCGCCGGCAAAGACGGCGGGGGCTTCTGCTGCGGCCTTGTCCGCGGCACACACGGGGATCCGCCGGAAACCTGTGCCTCTTTCCGCGGTCGAAGAGACGGGGGAGGAGCGCTTTTCCACCGGCTTTACCGAGCTTGACCGGGTGCTGGGAGGCGGCCTGGTCGCCGGTTCCATGGTTCTTTTGGGCGGCGACCCCGGCATAGGCAAATCCACCATCCTGTTGCAGGCCGCCCGCAATCTGGCGGCCTCCGGCATCGACATCATCTATATTTCCGGTGAAGAATCCCTGCACCAGATCAAAATGAGAGGGAAAAGGATCGGAGATATTTCCGACCGCCTGCGTTTTCTGTGTGAGACAGATCTGGATTCCATTACCGCTACGCTCCAGGAGGAGAGACCGGGCCTGGCGATCATCGACTCGATCCAGACCATGTACAGCGCCCAGGTACAGGCGTCCCCTGGAAGTATCGCCCAGATCCGTGAGACCACCGGAATTCTGCTGCGCCTGGCAAAAGAGACCGGCATCACATTTTTCCTGGTGGGGCATGTGACAAAGGACGGAAATGTGGCCGGCCCCAGGGTGCTCGAACACATGGTGGATGCAGTTCTCTATTTTGAGGGCGACCGCTATGCTTCCTACCGCATTCTGCGGAGTGTCAAGAACCGTTTCGGGTCAACGAACGAGATCGGTATTTTCGAGATGCGGGGCGACGGACTTTCGGAAGTGCTCAATCCGTCGGAATTTCTGCTCAGCGGACGCCCCCACGATGTGGGCGGGAGCGTTGTCACCTGCTCAATGGAGGGAACCAGGCCGCTGCTCCTGGAGGTACAGGCACTGGTCTGCCACACCAATTACGGCTACCCCAAACGCCAGTCCACCGGCACGGATTTTAACCGCGTGAGCCTTCTCATGGCTGTGATCGAGAAGCGGCTGGGCATACCCATGTCCCAGCACGACGCCTATATAAACCTCGCCGGAGGCATCCGGCAGACAGAACCCGCCCTGGACCTGGGGATCGTGATGGCCATTATGTCCAGTTTCCGGAATCTGCCTGTGGACGACCACATGATCGTTTTCGGAGAAGTCGGCCTCAGCGGTGAGGTGCGCGCAGTTTCCATGGCTCAGATGCGCGTGCAGGAGGCGGCCAAGATGGGCTTTACCGCCTGCGTCCTTCCCCGCAGCAATATGCGCCGGCTGCAGGTGCCCCAGGGCATGCGTCTCATTCCCGTCAGTTCTCTGGCGGAGCTGATCGATGTCTTTTGATCTTGTATTGAGATGACAGTAATGTGAAACGGTTTTTTAAAGATACAGCTTTTGGAAGTAATAGTTTTTTAAGATAATAGAGATACTATAGATGATTTAGAGAAAGGAAAGAGAAATGGCCATTAATCCCATGCAGCTTGTCAAGCTCAGATCACAGCTCAATGATTTCCGGAAACGCCATCCCGGATTTGCCGCTTTTGTCCGTGCGGTCAGGAAGAAAGGCGTTCCTGAAAATTCCGTTCTGGAAGTGAAGATCACAAGACCTGACGGAGAGGATATGACCACTAACTTCCGGGTTACTGCCGAGGATCTCGATCTAATCCGAATGATCAGCGAACTGGGCTGATGAATGTATACTGCAAGTAAGAGTCAAAGGGGATTAAATACCTGACTGCAAGGAATAAAAAAGCCCTGCAGCCTATCTGTGAGATTTGCAAATCAAACAGATGGCTGCAGGGTTTTTTGTGTTTTCAGAAATCAATCCCCGGTCAGGCTATGCCTTGTTTGCGGCCATTCTTTACCAGCCGGTGATCAGGCTGTATCCGATTACAGGTGGATCGCTGTCCCCCTTTGTTCAGGCTGTGCCCGGCTGCCGGTCAGAAGTTTTCGGCGTGGATCTCGAAGTAAGCCTGAGGATGGTTGCAGACAGGACAGACATCGGGAGCGGAGGGGCCGACTACGATGTGGCCGCAGTTGCCGCATTCCCAGATACGGTCGCCGTCTTTGGAGAAGACAAGGCCGCCCTTGACGTTCTCAAGCAGCTTGCGATAGCGTGCTTCATGCTCTTTTTCAATGGCCGCGACCATCTCGAACAGATCAGCGATCTCGTTGAAGCCTTCCTCGCGGGCGTCCTTTGCGAAACCGGGATACATCTCGGTCCATTCCTCGTGCTCGCCTTCAGCTGCGATCTCGAGATTATCAGCAGTGCCGTGTACGCCTTCAAGAATCTTGTACCAGATCTTGGCGTGCTCTTTCTCATTATCGGCGGTCTGCAGGAAAAGCTTGGCGATCTGCTCATAGCCGTCTTTTTTGGCCTTGGAAGCAAAATAGGTATATTTGTTTCTGGCCATGGACTCGCCTGCAAAAGCTTCCATAAGATTGTCGAAAGTCTTGGTTCCGATCAGGTTTTTTCCGAGAGATGCATAGTAATCAGTTGCCATAGTAGCCTCCTTTACAAAAAAACGTATTATGAAAGCGTTGCGTGTAAGATCCCTGAGTTCAAGGATCTTATACGGTAACAGTGTTGGATGTTTCATTGATATGATATCACATTCATACGTGGTTAATAAATGCTAACTGACTGCGGGAAATAAGATTCGTCTGTTTGGAGTTATTGCTTTTCGGCTGTCCGGAAACCACAAAAGAGAGGGGGATTTTGCGGTTTTTTCTGCATTGATCCGTCGTGTATCTCGTGTTTCAGGCGGGTCTGTACAGATAAGCAATTGACGTTACTGTACACGCCTTATCGAGGGCGTGTACAAGTAACGTTGCGAAAATCGCATTCCAATGCGCTGTGCGCGCGATTTTCGCTGTTTAACTCGGGTTTTTCGCGAAAAGCGCGCGAAAAACACCTCGTGTTTCAGGTGGGTCTGTACAGTAGCCAATTGACCGCATTATGGGTGCGGACAAAAGAAAAGGCTTTTCCCGAAAGAAAAATAGATGTATGATATTAATGATTGTTTTTTTGACTGATTTGTCTGCGTGAGTCCTGCGTTTTGTGTGCAGGAGGAGAGCTTCCATGGTTTTTTATGACAATTTGTATGTGAGTCCCAGGATCCGCAAACCGCGGCAGATCAAAAAGGACCTGCTGCGCGGCAAGGGCCATCTGTCAATCTATGTCCTTCTGCTCGCAAAAGGACCCGAGGGCAGGCCGCAGCTGGAGATCATGCACTGTGCAAATCTACAGACACAGTATTATCGGGTGCATGAGCCCTTTATCGTGGGAATCGCCGAGGGCAAGGCCGATGCCGTGGATATGGTGGATGCCCTCACAACAGAATCTTTTAACATGACCGGACAGTGGAATGCCGCAGAATACCTGGCGTCCAGGGCCGGTTTTGAGGGGTGACGGATATTTGCGTATCCGGCCCGTAGTTTTTCATCATACATGTTCGCAGTCGCGAGACCATGGCCGCATGTATGGTTTAGAAAGTAGTTGGGATCAATAGGAGAGAGGTGATTGATGGCAGTTTTGTTGACTGTACTGAAAGTGCTGGGGATCGTGTTCCTGGTGCTGCTGGCAGTGCTCATCATCCTGATGCTGTGCGTTCTTTTCGTTCCTTTCCGCTACTCGTTTTCAGGTGCGATCGATGACCCGGAGGGAAGCACCCGTGTTTTCCACCTGGACCCGAAAAAAGATATATCCGCAGCCGGCGAGGTGCGATGGCTCCTGGGAGCATTTCATTTTACAACGGCTGTGGGCGGAGGTGATGATCAGACCGGTCTGGTCCGCATGGATCTCCGCATCTTCGGAAAGCGGGTTCCCCTCGATCAGTTTTTGAAACGTGCAGAGCATGAAGATGAGGAAGAAAAGAAAGAGGAAACCGGGACACCCGGAGAAAAGAAGTCACTGGAGGAAAAGATTGAGGCTGTCCTGAGGCGTGTGGAAAAGCTGTATCTCAAAATGGAGGATGTGCTCAATGTCCTTCACTCGCAATACGGTGAGCGGGCCAAAAGTGTGGTCTTGTCCCGCATCCTGCATATGATCGAAAGCGTGCTCCCCTCCGAATGGGGAATGACCGGTGTCATCGGACTGGGTGATCCGGCCCGCAGTGCCAAGGTCTTTGCAGTACAGGGTTTCCTTTATCCGGTCACTGCCGGACATGTCGCAGTTGGAACGGATTATGAACTGTACCGCTATGACCTGCGCGGCGCCGCACGGGGAGCAGTGCAGCTCTTCCCCTTCCTGTACGGCGGTATACGGATTCTGCTCTGTAAAGATGTGCGCCGTGTGATAAGCAGGATCCGCCGCGGACCCTCATCCGGCCACAGGTACGGAAACGGCAGCAAAAACGGGGAAAAGAAGGGCTGATTATATGCTGATACGGCATGAAGCCAGACAAAGGCGTTCAATATAACTAAAATGCTCTGTTTAAACAATCAATAAAAAAACACTCAATTTAACAATAGAGATTATTTCAATAGAACTTCATACAGAAACAGAAAATACAGAACAGGAAGAACAGGAATAGATGTGGAGGCAGTAAAGCTCTAAGCCTTACAGGCATGAAGCCGAAACAGTCAGGAACATCGGGATATTTTCAGGAAAGGATCGGATAAAGATGGAAGAGAGGAAGAACGGCAACGGAAACGGACTGAAGCTGAACGGCTCAAAGCAGAACAATTTCAGTCAGGTTCTCGAATCGCTGATGGAGGGAGCGCAGGGTGTGCTCACTTCCCGCACAGTGGTGGGAGAGCCGATCACTGTCGGCGATACGATCATTATTCCGCTCTCGGATGTCAGCATCGGCGTAGGCGCAGGCTCCAACGGCGCAGACCGTAAGGACGGCGGCATGGGCGGCTTTTCCGCCAAAATGACGCCTTCTGCTGTTCTGGTGATCAAAAACAATATGACAAAGGTGGTCAATGTCAGGGATCAGACCAGCCTCACGCATATCATGGATATGATCCCCGAAGTCATCGACAAGATCCGTTCCCGCAACACCGAGATGATCTCGGACGAGGACGCGGCCAGGGCTGCCTTTCCTGACAAGAACACACCTGCAGAGAAGAAATAGAAGCATACAGGCATTCAGGAACACAGGATCATAGGAATATAGAATTATAGTA
>Ga0310695_10012637_pt1 | contig 11764 bp, 10 predicted proteins | sample RumenRJG_04DNA_FD_203882 | JGI IMG/M metagenome (GOLD analysis project Ga0310695, IMG submission 203882) | Bovine rumen microbial communities from Lethbridge, Alberta, Canada - RJG_04 (v2) (version 2) | ecosystem: Host-associated > Mammals > Digestive system > Stomach > Rumen | place: Canada... | reverse complement strand
GTATCAGTCGCCCCGTTCTGTCGTAGAAGTAGTGGCGCTGCTGCGACTTCTCGCGCAGATAGCCGTCCTGCTCCGACTCGATGCGGTTGGCATTGTCGTACCAGTACTGGATGGGGTCGCAGCCTGGCAGCTGCTTCCAGATGCAACGCCCCCTGTCATCGTATTTGTAGCGGTACCAGTATTTCGACAGCGTGGAAGTGTTGCTGACTCCCTTGCACATGGGAGGGAGCACATAGCTCAGACGACCATACTGGTCATAGACATAGTAGGTATCATTGTCACTGCCCCTGCGTTCAAGGACGGTATTGCCATGATAATCTGTGAAGACCGTCATGCTACGGCCGTCCTCGTCGGTAGTTGTGACGCTGGTCAGCAGTCCATAGGGATAATAGCTGTTGTTATCGATAACGAGGTTGCCGTTGGAGTCGACGGAGTATTTCCTGACCACCCCTGCTGGGACCATATTACGAGTTACAGTGGCAGGATGCTCAATCCATGCATCTCCAGGCTTTGTGCTGGCTGCCAGCTGGAGGAAGTCGTCATAGAAATACTCGCTGTATGGCGAATCGTAGTAGCCGTAAGCTTCTTCAGCGGCATCGGCTACGCCGTATCTGTCAATATAGTCCAAACCAATGCTGGGTACTGGAGTCCACTGATACATCGGCTTCAATTGTCTGTCGTAATCAGTTTTTATTTTTATTGGTGTATTTGTAGTGTTACCTCCTACATCCACAGTCTCTGATATCATACCCAATTCGTCGTAGTAGTCAATATGGCGAAGGAATGACGTACCGTTGGCATCAAGGAATGTCTTCGTCTGGACATAATTCATCGTGCTGCTCTGGGCAAAGGCGCCGGTAGCAGGTAGCAGTAGTGCTAACAGAAGAAACAATATCCGTATCATCATATATCTTTCTAAACGCATTTTATCCATAATTATTGTAGGTTAACGGACTTTATGTACTTCTTGTCTGTTCCCGACAACCATTGTCAGCATGACAATGCTGTTGATAGGGCGGTTCTTGAGCACCATTGTCTCATGATGTTCACCCTCACTAAGCGAAAGATGGGTAACACAGCCCAAGAGTCTTCCCGCCATATCACAGGCATAGAATGTAGCGTCAGTCTCTTCTGAGACAAAGTAGTCCAGCGTTATTTCCGTATGGTTGGCCTGCAGGGTTGCTGACATCGTTATTGGGAATGGCTTCTCGCCCTCATCGTCACTGCCGCCCTGACCAGAAGACTGTTCAAGGGCTTCTCTTTGGGCAATAAGCTCACTGTTGTCATCGTCGTAGGGCAGCTCAGCGAGTTGCACCTCCGGCAGATACAACGATGTAAACGTAGTATCGGCAATGATTTCCCCGTTAGACTTGCTGGTGATAATACGGGTATCCATGACGGGATATCTGCATCCAGGATAATACCACACGTATTTGTCCTCGGTAACCTCCGATACTTCAGGTATCGCATTACCATCCTCCACATTGTTATATTCGGAGATTGTCGTGCTATGGTGGTGAACCCTCAGCACATCCTTCAGTATCTCCTCCCCATCGGTAAGGACACCCCTGCCGTCACATACGGTGTAGCAGCTGCCATTCTCTCTGACGATAAACGTATTGTAATAGGTAGACGTACGGGAAAAGGTGTCGGAAATGCTGTCTCCGTAAGCAAACGGGTATTTCAGTTCCATTGAGAGTGTGTCCTGTACGCTATACATGTCACGTGTCTGAAACCCACGTATGAACAGTCCTTGGTCTGTCGCTATATAGTGAAGCATGAGATCTCCTTCGACAATGGTGAGGCTGTCGTTCCTCAGATATACCGTCTGCTTGAAAAAGTTGTCGTCTTCCTGTACAGCAGGAAGTTCCCACACGCAACTGTCTCCTCTGTTGCCCAGTGTCGTATCATTGGCAACGATACGATACAGCTTGTCATCATCGCGGTATCCGTTGTATTGACTTGTTATTGAGGCCTGCGCAGAGGCGTCAACAGCAAGCAGGAATGCAATGGCTATTGAAAGAATTATCTTGGTTCTCATGTTTATTGTTGCTTATAATGATAGTTGTATTCTTCTTTTTTCCGATAGTTCACATCAAAGATGGCAAGAAGTCTGCCAAAGGTGTCGTAGGTATATATTTTACCTAAATTTGAGCCATCAATTTCTGAAGTCATGCCAAAATACGGGTCGTAAGTATATGTGGTGACATGCACAGAATCAGGAAGATTGCTCCGTATGGCAGCATTCTTACTCATCAGTTCGGTACATTTAGCTTCCGTATCTATCTTCTTATAACTCTCCAACTGTAGTATTTGAGATTTCAAATTAGCGAATCTTGCATCATCTATATTGTCAATAACGGCAATCGGGAAGCGGCCTCCATAGCCCCATACATAGTATCTGTCCTGACAGTCATTGAGCCTGACATGTTCAGGATTAAGGTTTTTATCATACGTAATTATTTCTCCTTCTTTGTACATTTTTGCTTTATAATCAATGGTATCACCATTGACGGCAGGATATGCACTATAGTTTTTTACGTGCTTCATCTTATATTGTGATTTGAGCAGTGGTATGCTGTCCGAGATGGTCTGATAATCCTTGCATTCTCCGCCAATGATGATGTCATTACGGCTAACAGTAGTCTTAATTGGCTCTGCTATCATGTTTTTCTCTATCAGCCTTTTCGTAGCTGCTAACTCAAGAGATGGAGATGTATTATTTGCAGTAATGTCCTGAATATCATCAGGATAATCATAAGAAATGGATTCTGTATTAGCGTTCATGTCGATTCCATTGCTGCCATGACTAGATTTCGTGAAGCTTCTACGTCCTTTGTTATAACCTATAATAGTTTCTTCATGAGTAGAATCACACTTCTCATCATTATAATAGTAATTGGTCGTTGTCGTACTAATCTGATGAGTCCTGCGTATGTAATATTCCGACTTACTGATTAATGTATAGTTGGCATTGGGAGGGGTTACTATCTTATACCCGTATTTCTTTTCTATATTCCAGTTTGCGGTGTCATAGCCATAAAGTTTGACACTTCTTACAGTATCATTTTTACCAATAAACACCTCTTTCAAGGGCTTGTCTACAATAGCGGCAGTGTTGCAGAATTCACCTACGGGATAGGCTATGTAACAATTGTCAACGTCATCGGCACTTTCCATTCCGTGGCTATATCCCGTCTTTTTCCCAAAAATATAATTGTCAATTCGTATTAACGTCGTGGGAGCAGAATTTGGATGATAAAGTAAATAGTTAACTGGCGGAGATACTATTTGGGGTTCAAAATAGTGGATGGTCCTGCTAAGAATTTCATCGTCATATTCACCCTTTTCAACTTCCTCAACTTCTGTATAGCAAACAGGTGGTCCCATAAAGGAATTGAAGGGCTTGCCTGATGATATTCTTGAGGCACGAAGTCCCCAACCATAAAAAGGAATCATCCCTGGGGTGTAATACGTTGCATTGTGAATACTTGGATTAGTCAAGACACCGCTACATGATTCTTCTATGATGTCATAATTGGTATCATGAAGTTTGTAAACATAATCAATTCTCTGGGTGACATCTGCGCCATAGTGTCTTTTGGATGCCAGACGACGGCCTTGCACCTTGGCAGAATAACCAGCCCTTGTATGGTTAATCTTGCCATACCGATGTGGCTCATAATAGAAAGAATCAATTGCTCCGTTCGGATATTTAATGCGGTCAAGACAAAAGTAGTCTTCCGCTGTTGTAACATCTGCATCCCCAGAACTCCAAGTATATCCTATGTTATTCTCGGAGTTGTTGGGGTCTATAGTGCAACAAGGGGAACTACCGCTTGAACTTCCTTGTAAGTCGACATATACTTGAGTGCCACTTTTGGATGTCCAAGAATCGTATGGAGTTTCGTAGTCGGTATTGATGTTATGATAATATTGAAGGTATGATTTAGACAAACAGTAGTCGTAGGTAAACTCATACGGAGGAAGTCGGTTGCCGATTGCGTCATATTGAGTGATGGAAGAAAGTTTCTGACGGCAATTATACCAATCGTCATTAGGATCTTCCCAGCTCTCGTCGTTTAATTTGAACGTATCTGAGTTGTTCAGTTCGTACCCCTTTATTAAATTACCATCATTATCTCTCAATTCAATCTTGTTAATTCTCATAGGCTTATTGGCTCCATCTATAGTCCAACAGCCAATGTTCCCCCTGTCATTCCTATTAGTAGCGTTAAATGTTATATACCCAAAACCAATTGATTCGATTTTTGTTATTCTCTTTGTATGATACATGTCATATTCTTTTTTGGCATCTCTTATCATCGAAAGGTCATAATAATCCTCATCTGCATACTCAAAAAGGAATTGACCACCTTTTATAGTCTTGATTTCTGTGAGAAAGTAAGAGGTCGATTTGTGAATTTCAGGTTGTGAACCAATTACTCGACTCTCTACTGCTTCGAAATAGAATTTGGTCCCATCGTCTGCGGTAATGCAATATCCATGTTTGGTATCCTTAATCTTATACGATTCGTCTGGAAACAGAGTCTTTTTTATCGTATTATTCTTGTCTAAAGAGATTTCTATCGTTCCACTATGTCCAGGAATCGAATAGGTATATTCGTCAGGCATGGAATTCTGTCGGATTCTATCAAGTGAATCTCTCCAAAAAACATGCTTTACTGCATTTTCTACATATTGATTATCTGTAAAGTGGTTGATTTTCCCGTATTCGGTAAGGTCATCAATATCATCCGAACCTTTTATTGTTGCCGCAATAACACCACCAGCCATTAATGCCCAGCCCAGTCCAATGGGAGAGGCCTCTGTACAAGCATTGACATCTCCGTTATAGAAAGTAAGGGAGATAGGCAAGTCATACCCCTTGCCTTTAAGCGTCATAAGTGGGATATTCACAGAAAGCTGTCCTTTGTTAAGGGCAGCCTCAGCCTTCGACGCAAAGCCAAACTGTTCTGCATTGATACTTGGACGGTGTATTTCGGCTTCAATCTGCGCAGATGCCGAAATTGACAATAGAGAGATGAGTACTGCTAATATACAAGATTTCGTGTTCATAAAGTGTTACGGAGTAAACTCGTTTACAATTCTATCTCTCCTACAAATGCCCAATTGCCAAAGATGAGGCGGAGGGTGTAGTTACCACTGAGAGTGGCAGGGAGCTGCCAAGTCAGAACATCTTCGGGAATGACGGCAGTATAGACTACTGTTCCTTCATCACCCATAGAGGTGTCAATCAACTCCAAGGTATATCCATTATTATAGGAGAAACTTAGAGTATGGTCTTCCAAATATACTTCGGGGGCATGCATGGGCGCCTTGGGCTTGTGAGGAAAAGTTGGCACGGGGTTGTCATAACCATAGATGGTTTGAAGGAAGATCCTTGCTCCTGAATTGAGGTTTGTTACATTTGCGAAACTAACAATGGTGGCCATCATAAGGCCGATAACTAATAAAACTTTTCTTATCATAATTCTGTGATTTTGGTTTTCGGGCTGCAAAATTATGACAATAGTGTGAAAAGGACAAATATTCGGAGTACACTTTGTAAACCTAAAATCGCATCTCCTTCAATTTTAGTGGTTTACAAAAACTGTGTAAAAACACGGATGTTACATTTGACAAAGTAAAAATGGGGTGATTAGACAGCAGTGTTTCCATAGTTATCCTTTTTTATATATACAGACACTAGTGTCCGAAACTAATAAAACCACCGCTGATTATTCCTTTTCGCTTATATTTTTTTCTTCATTTCCATCAATAGTTTACCCGAATTCCATACCGCTACTTTGTAATTCGTTTAATAATCTGAAAAAATAAGTAAATGCCATTTGGGAAAATAATAGGTAAGCAGGCGATATAGCCAAGTGAAGCATGAAAAATAAAAAATGTGAAAAGCGTGAATGCACACCATGGAATATTTGCCAAAACCAATTGTTTCCAAGAATAAGATGGAATAGAATACACATCACAGGCTATTTTCATAGCAGGCAGAAGAGAGCGCATGATACAATACGATGCAATTACCATTAGGTAACTTATGCAAATAAAGCAACCCCATATGTAATCTTCACCTTCATATACTGGCCAGATAAGCACAATATATATGAAAGCTATACTAAATTCTAAAATATGAATAATTATTTGTACACTCATCGTGGCAGAAGATGTTTGATTGTTGATATCTTATGAGCATTGAAAGAATTAACAAACGGACTTGAACTTGAATTTTGTACATGGATATAGTTGGTACTACCAGGGAGATGCATTCTTGTTATGTTTTGTAAAACGGACAAAGGCTCTCCTGCTACAACATAATTTGTGACATTTGCGCTAACTACGTTTTGTATTCCAAGTTGAGCTTTTGTATGTTCTGTCATTGCGGCAGGATTAAATGTTATGGCAGGAATATCAGTGGACATTGATGCTGCTGTGGCTAATCCTCCTCCTAACGAATGCCCTACAATGGTTTTCTCATATCCGTCATATAATGATGCAAATTGTCTACCTAATGAGATAGCATCACCATATTGTGAAGCAGAACCTGTTCCTAAAAATTGAGAAATGTCTTGTTGTATGTCTTTATAGTCGTTTGTGCCCGCAAAAGCCAATACATACTCCATGTCTCCATTCTCCATTTCTCGTTGATAAATTCCATACTGCAATCCATTAGAATTAGAATTCATATAATAAGGTTGCCATCCACCTATTAACTCATCTGTTTTTCCATATACATGATCAGCAATATATGCAGCTTCTTTACTTGTTGGCTCTTCACCATATGGATCAATAAACTTTATAGGATTCCCCAAGCAATATGCATAAGGCGAAATCCATGGAAAGGCATTTGCACTAATTGTAATCCAAGAAAAGAATACTAATAATATAATCCTAACTTCTCTCATCGTTTCTTATTAATTATCTTATGATTATGGTTTTCTTTCTTAACTCTTCAAATTCTTCTTTAGTAAGATCTTTCTTCTTCCGCATTTCTTCCGTTTCAGGAGTCCAATACGTTGCTTTTAATTGATTTACACATTGCCTGAGTTGAGCGTCATTCCAATCTGTATAGGCATCTTTATGATAACCATTCTGTTCAAGATGCTGTCGTAGAAGAGTATCCAAAGATTTAGCCTTTATAATAATGGCATTAGGGTTCATTGGATAGTATTTAAGGGATTCATCTGCACATTTAAGTGTAAACTCGTCATAACGTTTGTTCTTATGGTAGTAACCAAAGGCTAAATCTGCTAGCTGGCAAGCTACAGTTTGGATATCTGTAATAGGGGTTAAATATGTGCCAACTACTACTGCAGAATCGGAAATGTCATTTTGTTCCTTAATGGACCAAGTTGGTAAATACTGCTGAGATGTGGTTTCAACATTTACCCAATCTTCCGGAAATAGGTTATCTTCGTCCTTGTACATTATGAAACAATGTCTTGGAGCATGGGTTAAATAGACTTTCGCATTGAGTTCCTCTGCGTAGAGTTTATATGTCCAAGGCAGAGAATGACATTGTCCGATATGTGTTTTAATCGTTCTTGATACAAGTTGGTAGTGCCAGTCATCCTTTGGAAACTCCTCACTAAAATCATATCTAAATGGCTTTTGCCCATTGCCAGAGCAAGCATAAAAGAAATAATTACAGAGTGCTATTTGCTTAGCAGTTTTATATCGCTCCCAATGATTAGTCTCAATCATTCGTCTTAGATAGTCTGCCCCTTTTCTAATTGGTTCACAAAAGTCTTTTTCATAGTCTAAATTACCATTAAGAAATGCCCATTCCGCCAAAAAGACAGCACGTCTAATAGACTGAGGAATTCTTTTTTCTAGCATATCGGTAATCTCCGAATATGCTTTTGTGTAATATGAATCTGTATCACATTGTTGTGCATTCGCTCCTTGTACAGAAAATGTCACAAGACAAGACAATGTTAATATGATTTTTCTTCTTATATCCATTAAATGCTCAATAGTATTTTCGATTCAGTGTGCAAATACAGACTATACATGAATCCTTTCAATCAGATTGTTTAATAATTTGCGAAAAAGAAAAAAGTCAAATACTAGTAGAATACACTATATAATCTCAAAGTCCTTTAGAATAAATAATTGTGATATATGTATATATGTCCCAAGTATGGCTATTAAAAGGAAAATACTATTCAACCATTTGTTCTTTAATGCCTTGGCGTCAAAATTATAAAGAACAACAAAAATAATAATTGCTAATAATGAGCAAAGATAAGCTGTAAATTGAAAATAGTGGTATAGTACATCTATCGTGTGCTCTGGTCTATTTTGGTTTAGTGCACTAAATATAAAGGGAATAAATTGCACAATAAAAGACAAAATGGCAATCGTATTTATAAATATCTTTTTTATCATAGTTATCCTTTTTTATATATACATATAGAATCCAATGCATTTGTCTTGCAGAGAAAAAACTGTCATTCTTTCTCCTACGCATAACAACACAACACCAATGTTTTTGTTGTCTTTCTCAATTATTGGCCAATGATAACTGAAAGTGGAATTCTCTCCGAAACTAATAATACCACCACCGATTATTCCTTTATTATTCGTATGTTTCCAGGTATGCTGAGTTATATATGCGTTACCATGAAAGTAAAAATATATAGCCAGCAGAACTATAGCCAAACTGATTCGCTTATATTTTTTCTTCATTTTCATTAAAATCTTCTTCCTGGTTGAAAATAACTACTTACTCCTCCTCTTCCATTCATACTACTACGCATGGGGGATGCAGGAGAGAAAGTTGGGAGTAGTTTTCCAGAAATCCCCAAAGAGTTCGCCCCGACCATATATGTGGGATAAGAAAAAGTATTATTCAACATACCTTGTGTATTTTGTCGAACATTGGTGTAAATTGAAGGATATGCTGAAGTTGTTTGTCCATGAACCACCACATCCCTAAAGTTGGGATTTGAGGACACTCGAGTCGCAAAAGAAGCTCGGCTACTATTGCTAGCCCCCGTCTTGCAGCCATAAAAGTTGGCAGAGGCTCCTTCCGTCCAGTTAAAATCAATATTGCTCCATCCTTCAATAGACATTTGGTAATTATCAATAGCATTTGCACTTGTAGGAAGTGTTCCTGTTGGCCCATCAATGCCAGCATGAGACCAAATGCTAAATTCTGCTGTTTTGCCAAAAGTATTTCCATATGACTCAATTGCGCTAGTAACTAAAGACTCGATAGAACTTAAATCCTGGATGCCACACATAAGCACAATATCTTTAGAGGCGTCATAAGAATCACTATGTTCGATGTCATATTTCCTTGTCTCTGCCGCAGATTTGAACATATCGTCACCACGTCTATTGCCTGTTGTATAAAAGAGCATGAAAATGTCCCTTCCATCTGGATCAATGCATCCTACAGGATTCCCCAAGCAATATGCATAAGGCGAAATCCATGGAAAGGCACTAACATTGGTCGTAATCAATGAAAAGACTAATGATAACAAAAAGACTTTTATTATTCTCATATTTCTATTTTATGATTATTGTTCACGGTGTCTTATATACATTAAAAGCTCATTTAATTCAGTGTGCAAAAGTACAACTTTTCTAAGAGATAGCCAAGAGAATTGAGTACACTTTGTACACCAAAAACACTAAGTCCTGTCTTTCAAAAGTTTACAAAAGCTGTGTAAAATGCAAATGTTACATTTGACAAAGTGAAAGAATGTTGTTGTTGAGGGTGGCTGCACTATTATGATGGAACAGCTTCTGGTTAATGTTGCGCTTGATGTTGTTGATGCGTTGCTTGGAAACACCTAAAAGGGCAGACAGTTCACCTTGCGAGAATTGCAGACGGATAAGAATACTTACAGACACTTCCTGTGGTGTAAGCATAACGTCCTTATTGTTGATGGCGGTGAAGAAGTCGGGAAGTTGTGCTTCAACGAACTCCCGCAGTTCTTTCAATTGCATGTTGGATGCCATCTTGGCCTGACATGCGATGTGATGCAAATCTGAGATGATGCTGTTATCGAGCATAGCCTGCTCTATGTGCCAATGTCCTGATAAAAGGGGTGTTTCCTGATAAAATGACAATTGCTGTATCAATTGGCTAATCTCCCGTTCCTTTTCATCACGGAATTCGTCAAGATTCTGCTGTGATAGCAGCATGTCTTGTTGAAGTCGCTGATAATAAACAAGCAACGTGTGGTATTCCTTGTTGGCGTTGATTAATGCTTCCTTTTTGCGCTGTTGTTGCTTCTTGACATACCGATAGCCCGCATATCCGGCAACACACAGTATGACAATCAGCATAGCGGCAGTCAGTTGGTATCGTTCGGCTTCCCGTGTCTTCTTAGCTGCTATGCGCTCATGTTCCTCATAATTATAGAGTGCCTGGGTACGCGTCAGTTCGTCGGCCGAGTGCTGGAAACTGGCTGAGTCGTTGGCTTGGCTGTAGAGCTCAGCGTATTTGGCGATGGAGTCTGCATTACCTATTTGTTTATACAGCGAAAACAGTCCTTGATATGCAGCAGTCGCATTATCATTATCATCACAATATCTTAATAACTTCCTGTAATAATATTCTGCAGAATCTTTCTCTCCGCTTTTATCATACAACAAACCTTTGAATTTGAAATAGATTTCTCTTCCTCTTTCTATCTCACCATGATTGTCAAAGAAGCCTGAATGTTGTTCGTATTCACTTAATGCCGCTTTGGCTTTTGACAAATCGGATCTACGTAGGTAAACGTCTGCGGAAGCAACTCCAAAAGAAGCAGAAATAGCTTCCTGTCCGATATCCTTGCAGATATGATTGAGTTCTTCAAGAATGATAAGGACGGAATCCATGTCATTAAGCATGTGATATGGACCACATAAAGAACCATAGAAGATGACTGCTGCCAAGGTGTCTTTTGTTCTCCATGCATATTCAACGGCTTTCTGCTCTGCCTCAATCTCTAAACGGGGCGCACGCTGACGATTAAAAAGGTCGGCAATCTGTCCATAAATGCGACTCAAGCGATGATAGTCACAGTCATCTGCTGTGGTATCGGCATAGCCTACAGCATCACGATAACAGCGAAGAGCCATAGGAGCGTTGTTTTGGTCATGAAAGACACGCCCTTGCAGGTAGTGGGCTATCATGCGCTCATTAGCCGTACCCCACCAGTCCAGATAGTCCACGACTTTATCTATCGTGGTAATGGTGTCAAGAGGTACATCGCACTGGTTGAGAGAGTCCACGCGATGCAGTTCCTGACGAATACTATTCCCCTGACAAGCGCAGAGTAGCAGGAGAATGATATAGGCTAGCCATGGTTTCACGATTGCAAAATTACACAATTATCTAACAATAAGCAACTATTTTACAAGGATTTTGTATTGATTAAACAAGTAATCAGACGAGATGACTTAGGAAACAATCAAAAAGTCGTTGAAAAATGATTATTTTTTAATGGTTTTACTTCAAAACATGCAAGAAAACTGTTAAATTTAACACTTTCTTGAGGCCTTTTTGTCGCTTTTTTGGTCAAAAATGAGCGATTTTTGCTAAAATCTACCATCTATCACAAATCTACCACCATACCGCAAAGCCTTTATTTATCGGCATTTCAGAGGGGTCGTGGTAGAATGGTAGATATTTTTCGAAAATTAAAATTTTTAGAAACGGGGTAATAGCTTCAAAATACAAGGGGGCACTGCTGTGTGGTAACAACGTCATCTTCCACCCGTTCCGATGGCATCTTTGAGT
>Ga0310695_10012636_pt1 | contig 11764 bp, 8 predicted proteins | sample RumenRJG_04DNA_FD_203882 | JGI IMG/M metagenome (GOLD analysis project Ga0310695, IMG submission 203882) | Bovine rumen microbial communities from Lethbridge, Alberta, Canada - RJG_04 (v2) (version 2) | ecosystem: Host-associated > Mammals > Digestive system > Stomach > Rumen | place: Canada... | reverse complement strand
CTGTCACAACCACACGGCAGGGCTGTCCGATGCGGTATACCCGCCCGGTCATCCTTCCGATGAGTTCGCAGCGCGCCTCGTCGAAGACATAATAATCATCATAGAGCTCGTTCACGTGGACAAGCCCTTCCACCGTATTCGGCAGTTCCACATAGAAGCCCCAGGAGGTGACGGAGGAAATGGTGCCGTCGAACTCTTCACCGACATATTTTTCCATATACTCCACCTTCTTGAGCTTCTCCACCTCCCGCTCGGCATCCTCGGCCCTTCGCTCCAGCGCCGAGGTCTTTACCGCCACCTCCGGGAGAATCCGCTCGAAATGGGACACTCTCCTGCCGTTCATGCCGCCCGCAATGGTCTCCTTGATGATACGGTGTATCTGCAGATCCGGATAACGCCGGATCGGCGAGGTAAAATGAGTATAATACTCTGCAGCCAGACCGAAATGCCCTCTGTTTTCCGGCGAATACTTCGCCTGCTGCATGGAGCGGAGAACAATCCGCTTTACCAGGGCTTCCGACGGCTTTCCCCCGGCCTTCTCCAGAATCTGCTGGAGTTCCTTCGGGTACACCTTTCCCTGGCGGATGTGAAGCACGAATCCGAAGTTTCCGAGAAACACGGCCAGACTCTTCATCTTCTCTGAATCCGGGTCATCGTGGACGCGGTACAGAAACGGCGACTGCCGCCAGAAGTACTCCTCGGCCACCGTCTCATTGGCGGCCAGCATGAAATCTTCGATGATTCGCTCGCCCTCGCCCCGCATTCTCGGGTAAATGTTTACGGGACGGCCACAGTCATCCAATTCTATTTTACTTTCCGGAAAGTCAAAGTCAACCGATCCGCGAATTTTTCGCAGATTCCGCAGCTTCTGTGCCGCCTCCTTCATGAGGAGAAGCAGATCCTTATAGGGGAGATAGTCCTCCGGGATTCCGGAACCATCATCCAGTACCTGGTTTTCCCGGTCGCCGGCCTGTTCTGCTGCCTGCCGGTCGGCATATTCCAGCACCTGGTTGACCTTTCCGTAGGTCATCCGCTTATTTACCCGGATGACCGTCTCGCAGATCCGGTGTTCGATGATATGACCTTCTTTATCCAGGTCCATCAGACAGCTTAAGGTCAGCCGGTCCTCACCCATATTCAGGGAGCAGATGCCGTTGGACAGCTTCGGCGGCAGCATGGGAATGACCCGGTCCGCCAGATAGACGCTGGTTCCGCGGATCAGTGCTTCCTCATCCAGGGGGCTCTTCTCCTTCACGTAGTGGCTCACGTCGGCGATATGGACGCCCAGGCGGTATCCGCCCTCTGTCCGCTCGATGGTCACGGCGTCATCCAGGTCCTTGGAGTCGTCCCCGTCGATGGTGACAGTCACAAGGTCCCGGAGGTCCAACCGTCCCTCCGTCTCTTCCGGAAGGACCACATCCGGGATATCCCGGATCTCCTCCAGCACCGCCTCCGGGAATTCACCCGGCAGGTGATGGGCCTCCACCACCGACTGTACATCCACGCCCGGCTCGTTCAGATGGCCGATGATGCGGATGACCTCGCCGCTGGGATTCTCTCTTCCCCGGCCGAAATCCGTGATGTGAACGACCACCTTGTGACCGTTCTTCGCCCCCATGCTGCATCCCGCGGGGATAAAGATATCCCTTCCGATCTTCGGGTTATCCGGCAGCACAAATCCGTAGTTCTTCGTCTTTTCATAGAGTCCGACGATCTCTTCGTTGGCGTGTTCCAGCACCGCCGTGATGTGCCCCTCGGCCTTCCCACCGGGTGTCGCCTCCCGGTCGACAACCAGCTCCACCCTGTCTCCGTGCAGGGCGCCGCCGGTATTCTCCATGGAGATAAAGACATCCCCGTTTCTGCCCTCAATAGTGACAAAGCCGAAGCCCTTCGCATTGCCCGAATAGACACCGGTCTCCTTCTCCGCGCCCGGCAGGACGTACTTTCCTCTGCGGTTTGCCTGGATCAGTCCGTCCTCCTCCAGGGAGGCCAGAACCTCCGCCAGGGCGTCCTTCTCCGGTCCGGAAACATTCATCAGAACCGCCAGATCTCTTCTCCGCATCGGGCGATAATTCTTATCCTTCATAATGGCCAGAACCGTCTCCCGCCGTTCCAGGAACTTTTCCCTGCTCTGGAGCCGCGGCTCATAGCCTGTAACATGCTTTTTCATTGGTTTTCACCTCCTCTTTTCAGATTAAATTTAAAGGCGCCTCTGTTTCCAGAGGCGCCTGTTTCGTCATTCATTATCCCAGTACTTTTAAATTCAGAACAAATGCAAGAAGCATCCAGAAGAATGCTGCCCACTTTGTGAGCTTTTCCAGTTTGCCTTCCATGGTACGGCTCTTATTGCGTCCCCAGTAGGAATCCGCCATGCCGCTGATGGAGCCGAGGCCAGCAGACTTTCCTTCCTGAAGGAGAATTACTGCTGACAGGAAAATGCATATTGCTACGAAAATTACGGTAAGAATAATCTTAATCACTTTTACACCTCCCAGCTAAACAGAACGATTATAGCATAAGGGAATCTGCAATACAAGCAGAATTTTATCTTTTGCAGAATTAGCCTCTCAGCTGGATGCCCAGGCTGTCAAGGCCGTTCAGGATCTTCTTCATAACGGCCGTTACTTCCGCCTCTTCCAGGGTGTGATCCTTTGCCCGGAAGGTCATGGTGTACGCCATGGACTTATAGCCGGTCATGATCTGTGCGCCCTCATAGAGGTCGAACAGCTCACAGCTCTCCAGAAGCTTTCCGCCGCGCTGAAGGATCATGGCCTCGATCTGGCCTGCGGTAATCTCCTTCTTCACCAGCATGGACAGGTCACGGGTCACCGCCGGATACTTGGCGATGCCGGTGTACTTGTGCAGGAAGCTTACGAACTCGCAGACGGCCGGGAGATCCAGAACTGCCACAACCGTGCGCTCGCCGATCTCATAGTTATCTGCGGTCTGCGGATGCAGCTCGCCCAGATATCCGAGAACCTTGCCCTCGTACTCAATCTGTGCCTGGCGGCCCGGATGCAGGAACGGCTTTCCGGATGCCGGATTATAGGTGAAATGCTTTGTCAGGCCAAGCTTTGCAAAGATCTCTTCCACCACGCCCTTCATGGTGAAGAAGTCTGCGTCGCTGCCGAACATGCCGAGGGTCATCTCTACTCTCTCGTCCGGAAGCTCGGTGAGGGGCAGTACCTTCGGCAGATAAATCTTAGCCAGCTCATAGAGGCGGACGTCCTTATTTCTCCGGTTGTAGTTGGTTCCCAGAGAGGTCAGAAGGCCGTTCAGCGGAAGGGTCCGCATGACGGAGAAGTCCTCGCCCAGCGGGTTATTGATCACGACGGTCTTGCGGAGGTCGTCATTTTCCGGAATCAGCAGCTTGTCAAATACCTTCGGGCTCTCGAAGGAGTAGGTCATGCTCTCGGAGAAGCCGCAGAATTCGGCAACCTCACGGCACACATCCTCCACCTGCTTCTCGAAGGAAATCCGTCCTGCGGTCTTTGCGCCCGGAAGGGTGGTCGGAATCTTGTCATAGCCGTAGAAACGGGCTACTTCCTCTGCCAGGTCGTTCATGCAGTGCAGATCCTGTCTCCAGCTGGGAACAACGACTTCCTGCGTCGCCTCATCAAAGCCGAGATCCAGCATCTTGAAGTAGCTCTTCATAGTCTCCGCATCGATATCGGTTCCCAGAAGGTGATTGATCTTCTCCGGCTCGAAGGCAACGCGGTTTCCCTCGGCCTTTACCGGGTAAATGTCGATGATGCCGCCTACAACTTCGCCTGCACCCAGCTCTTCTACCAGCTGGCAGGCGCGGTTTACGGCTTCCTCTGCGGTATTCGGGTCAAGGCCCTTCTCATACTTTCCGGAAGCATCGGTCCGAAGGCCCAGTCTTCTGGAGGAAAGGCGGTTGTTGGTGCCGTCGAAGCAGGCGCACTCGAATACCATGGTCTTGACGTCATCGGTGATCTTGGAATTCTCACCGCCCATGATGCCGGCGATGCCGACCGCCTTCTCGGCGTCGTTGATCATCAGCACGTCATGGTCCATCTGGCGGACCTGGCCGTCCAGGGTCTGGAAGGTGTCGCCGTCATTTGCCCGCTTCACAATGATGTGATGGCCTGCAATCAGGTCATAGTCAAATGCGTGCATCGGCTGGCCGTACTCTTCCATGATGTAGTTGGTGATATCGACAATGTTGTTGATGGGACGGATGCCGTTGGCAGCCAGTCTTCTCTGCATCCACTTCGGGGACGGAGCAAGCTTGATGTTCTTGACCATTCTTGCGCAGTAGCGCTTGCACAGGTCGGTATCCTCCACGGTTACCTTCAGGTAATCATTGATATCCTCGCCGTTTCCGGTCTCTTTGACAACCGGCGGATGGAAGGGCTTGCGGAAGGTGGCCGCTGCCTCTCTCGCGATGCCGATAACACTGTAGCAGTCCACACGGTTGGAGGTGATTTCATACTCGATGGTAGCATCATGCAGGCCCAGAGCCTCAATGGCGTCCGCTCCTACTTCAGCATCCTCCGGGAAAATGTAAAGTCCCTCTTCCGGTGCCTCCGGATAGAACTCACGGCTGGATCCCAGCTCTTCGATGGAGCACATCATGCCGTAGGACTCCACGCCGCGCAGCGCGCCGGCCTTGATGCGGATGCCGTCCTCCGGCATCGGACCGCCGTCGTGGCCGCCGGCTACCTTGCCGCCGTCCAGAACTACGGCAACCTTGTCCTGCTCCTTCATATTGCTGGCGCCGGTGACAATCTGGATGGTCTCCGTGCCGATATCCACCTGGCAGATGACCAGCTTGTTGGCATCCGGATGGGGCTTAATCTCTTTAATCTGACCGATGACAATCTTCTCCAGGTTCTTGTCCAGAATCTCCACCGTCTCAACCTTAGTGCCGGTGAGCGTCATCGCATCCCTGTATTCCTGCGGCGTCACGTCCAGGTCCGGAACATACGCCTTAATCCATGATAAAGATGTATTCATATGAGGTGATCTCCTTATTTATTTCATTTACATGCATGATTACGAATGTGGTTTTCATTTGATTACGGATTGCTCCGTGCTGCGCACTCCCGCAATCCTCCCGCAATTCGCAATTCACGGGGCCCCTGCCCCGCTTCTTGCTCATTGTGGGGCGTTCCGACCGCTTTCAACCTCCCCTGCGTGCAAGCACGCCGTGAGGTCTCAAGTGCTCGTCACTGTAATCAAAACTGTTTGAGGAACCGTACATCGTTCTCATACAGCAGGCGCATGTCGTCGATTTCATACTTCAGCAGGGCGATTCTCTCCAGGCCGACGCCGAAGGCAAATCCGGTGTACTCTTCCGGATCGATGTTGCACATCTCAAGAACGTGCGGATGTACCGTGCCGCAGCCGAGGATCTCAATCCAGCCCTCGCCCTTGCAGAACCGGCAGCCCTTGCCGCCGCACTTGAAGCAGCTGACATCCATCTCGGCGCTGGGCTCGGTGAACGGGAAGTGGTGCGGGCGGAACTTAACCTTGGTTTCCGGTCCGAACATCTGCTTTGCAAACTCTGCCAGGGTTCCCTTCAGGTCTGCGAAGGTGATGTCCTTATCCACCACAAGTCCCTCGACCTGATGGAAGGACGGGGAATGGGTGGCATCCACTTCGTCGGAGCGGAATACGCGGCCCGGCGCAATGATGCGGATCGGGGGCTTGGTCTTCTCCATGACGCGGACCTGCACGCCGGAGGTCTGGCTGCGCAGAAGGATGTTCTCGTTGATATAGAAGGTATCCTGCTCATCTCTTGCCGGATGTCCCTTCGGAATATTCAGTCTCTCGAAATTGTAAATGTCATACTCTACTTCCGGACCATCGACTACTTCATAGCCCATGCCCGTGAAAATCCGCTCCAGCTCTTTTCTGGCAACGGTATTCGGATGGCTGTGGCCGATGATATTTCTCTTTGCCGGCAGGGTGACATCGATGGTCTCCCGCTCCAGCTGTGCTTCTCTGGCCTTTGCCGCCAGAACCGCCTTGGTCTCCTCCAGCCTGTCTTCAATGAGCTTTCTCGCATCATTGACCATCTGGCCGACCTTCGGACGATCTTCCGGAGCCACGTCCTTCATGCTTCTGAGAACGGTGGTCAGCTCGCCCTTCTTTCCGAGATACGCTACGCGGATATCATTCAGCTTCTCAAGCGCGTCCGCGGAACCAATGGCCTTCATGGCCTCTTCTTTGATTCTTTCCAGCTGTTCCTTCATAAACTTCTCCTTACAATGTTTCCTACTGTTAACCTGCTGCCAGGTGAGCATAAAAAAAGCCCCCTGCAGCTTGCACTGCAGGGGACGGGACTTCAGTCTCGTGGTACCACCCCGGTTTCCGCCTCAGGCGGACACTCCTCCTATACGTAACGTGTACGACACGTCCCGGCTTACTTAACACATTTAACACATTCGCGGTTCAGCCAGGCAGCTCCGGCGGGAAATTCAGAACATTGCCGAACCTGCAGGGATTTGCAGCCTGTGATCCCCACTCTCTGAGAGGAAACAATGATCCTACTTGCGCTTTCAAAGCCTTTCTCATCATATCCGACACCGCATCCTGCCATACTTGAAAGGAAACAGCATCAAATTGCATTTTACGAAACCCCGCGGCATTTGTCAAGAGCCTTGGCCAGAACAAAGCTTGCTTTATTCCCGCCGCAGGCACTGCCCTCCCGCCCATTTTGTTGTATAATAGCCGTAACACTCACAAACCCCACACCGGAGGTTATTCATGTACAATTGTCCCAACTGCGGCGGGCACATCCGCTATGACATACCTTCCGCGAAGATTCACTGCGACAGCTGCGATTCTTCCTTTGATCCCTATGAGCTGGATAAGGAACAGGGCGAAGGCAAAGATGCGGAGGAGCAGAAAACCTATGAGACAACGCTTTTTACCTGTCCGCACTGCGGCGGCGAGATCACCTCTACCGACGTAACTGCGGCCAGCTTCTGCACCTACTGCGGCTCGCCGGTCGTCCTGGGAAGCCGGATCAGCCGGGAGAAACGGCCCGCGCTGATTATCCCCTTTATGAAGACAAAAGAAGAATGCAAGGAAGCCTACCGAAGAAAGATGCAGCAGGCCTTCTTTGTCCCGAAGGAACTTCAGGATCCGGAGTATCTGGAGAAATTCCGCGGAATCTACATTCCCTACTGGCTTTTTGACGTGCAGTTTCACGGTGTCTCCTCCATCATGGGCTCCAAGGAGCACCGGGAAGGCGACTATATCGTAAGGACCGAATATGAGCTGCGGGGAGACCTGGATGCGGCCTATCCGAACATCTATTACGATGCTTCATCCTCCTTTGACGATTCCATCGGCGAGACCATCGCTCCCTACGAATCGGAAAACCTTAGGCCCTTTACGCCCTCCATGCTCTGCGGCTTTTTCGCGGATACCTCGGATGTCGAGAGCTCCGTCTATAAAGGCGATGCTGAGACATTTGCCAGGCAGGAGGCCGCACTGGCCCTTTCAAAGCAGCCCGCCTACCGGAACTTTTCACCGGGTTCCAGGCAGCCCTTCCGGGTCGATGCGGAGATGCAGAAAGCCCGGCTTTCCATGTTCCCGGTCTGGTTTCTGACCTGGCGCAAGGACGACCGGGTGGCCTACGCCATCGCCAACGGACTGACCGGCAAGATTTCCGCCGATCTGCCCATCGATTACGGCAAGTACACCGTCTTTTCCATCCTGACGGCCGTACCCATATTCCTGCTGCTGAATCTGTTTCTGACCGTATCGGCAGCCCACACGCTGCTTGTGACGTCGTTTCTGGGGCTGTTCTCCCTGATTCTTTACCAGCGTCAGCTGGGAATCATCCGGGACAGAAAGGAACACACCTACGACAAGGGATACCAGACGCTGCAGAAGAGAAACCAGACGAACCGGCACCTGAGCGGGACCGCATCGGATCCGGAGGAAGGCGATTCCCGACGGAAGTTTTCCCGCCTGTTCCGCGGTCTGAATACAGAGATGAAGGATAAGAGCTCATCGGTTTTTATCGCTGCCATTGTGCTCATCGTCATCGCCGTGCGGTTCCTCAGCATCTCGTCGGAGCAGCACCTGCCGCTGGTTCTGATGGCGGTCGCCACGGCAGCCACCCTGTTCTGCGCCATCAGTATCCGCATTGTTTATTCGGCAAGGGAGGTTCTGCCGGGGCTCGGCACGATCCTCTCCTCGGTTCTGGCGCTGGTCATTACCATCCTGTGGCCGATCGGGGATCCGTGGTACTATCTCGGGGCCATCTGTTCCCTCATCGGCATCGGACTGAATCTCTACGGCATCCTCCGAAGATACAATGACCAGACCATGCGGCCCCTGCCGGACTATGTCCATCGCGAAGGAGGTGATATGCGTGCATAAACGATACTCCCCCGCTGTCCTTTTCCTTGTGCTGCTGTTTCTGATAAGCTTTCCTCTGAACAGCTACGCAGCCCTTATCCGGACGTCATCCGGACACAATGTCGGCTATCTCTCCTGGAAGAATCCGGAAACCGGATATGCCGCATATTTGGATGATACCTGCGACCTTCTTACTGCAGAAGAAGAACAGGCCCTCCTGGAGGACATGAAGCCGATTTCGGAGTACTGCAATGTCACCTTTTTCAGCGGCGACGACGGATACGGCACGGCCATGCAGTATGCAGAAGAAACCTACCGGGTTTACATGAACTATGACTCCGGCGTTCTCCTTATGGTTGACATGTACAATCGGGAGCTGACAATATACACCGACGGGGAGGCCTACAAAGTCATCACCCCGGCAAAATGCCGCTCCATCACGGACAATATCTATCGGTATGCCGTGAACGGCGAATTCTACTCCTGCGCATCGGAAGCATTTGCCCAGAGTTATCTGCTTCTCTCCGGCTCCCGGATTGCCGAGCCGATGAAGTACATCAGCAATCTGCTGATTGCCCTCTGCCTGGCCTTCCTGCTGACCTACCTCTTTGTCAGCACCCGTTCCCGGGCCATGAAACCGACCAGGGAAGAACTGCTCCGCTCCATCGGCGCATCCTTCCGCCTGCAGAATCCGCGGGCCCAGGCAGGAAAAACCACCCGCATCCACAGTCCCAGAGTCATCGTCAGCGGCGGCTCCGGTTCCCGGGGCGGCGGGGGCGGTCACTCCGGCGGCGGAGGCGGTCACTCCTTCTGAGTCTCTCTTACGCCCCGCACCAGCAGGCGGTGGGAATTGACCCCGTAGGGCGTGCAGGTCACCAGCGTACAGTAATCCCCGTCCGCCTCGATACCGAGATTATCACTGTCATCAGGCAGAACAACCGCACACTGGTCTACCCGGTAGGTCAGCGTGCGGTTTAATACATGCAGGGAAAATGTATCCCCCATCTTCATTTCATCCAGTGCCGTAAAAAGCTTTGCGGACGGCAGTCCCCGGTGACCGGAAAGGACCGCGTGCGTGCCTTTGCCGCCGACGGGGAGAGAGCTTCCCGGCATGTGCCCTGCCGCAATCTGCAGGACGCCCTCGTCCACGCCGTGATAGACCGGCAGCTTCACATGAATCTTCGGAATCTCCAGATAGCCCATAATTCCGGTGCCGGTGACATCCAGTTCCCGGTAATACCGGGCAAGCTCCGAATCGTCCGGGTGAAACCGATCCGCCGCCTCATCCCGCAGCCAGGCATTGTAGATATGGGCGGACCGCCACATCTGTTCCAGCCGCTCCTCCTCCATCCGGTCCACCTCTGCGGTATAATCCGCAACCACCCTTGAGGAATGCAGAAGATTCCACTTATCGCTTACAAAGGGGTAGAGCAGAAGGCAGAGTCCGCCGAGAATCAAAAGCTTCGATGCCATCTTTTTTAACGTCATAATCTCTCCTTTCCTGCTGGACTTTCTTCTGCCTTCCATGATAACATCGAAAAAAATCGGGCCTCAATACGCCCGGGCTCAGACCGTCGTTCTGCGAAAAGATTCGGAAACCTGCACAGCAGACGGCGCCGGAAGGACCCCCGCGGCCCCGCAGATTTGTGCAGTTTTTCCCCTGCACTTCGGCATATTTCACGAATTCATATCCCAGATACCCGTGACCTCCGTCAGGTCTCATTGACAGAAAGGAGCACCGGCAGATGATTCTTCAGACCGGCAACCGGACCGACATTCCGGCCTTCTATTCGGAGTGGTTTGCAAACCGCCTGAAGGAAGGTTTTGTTCTCGTGCGCAATCCCTTTAATCCGACTGCCGTGACAAGATACCGGCTGGACCCTTCCGTGGTCGACCTGATGGTCTTCTGCAGCAAGAATCCGGCCCCGATGCTTCGTCATATGGACCTTCTTTCGCCCTTCCGGCAGTACTGGTTTGTCACCATAACCCCCTACGGAACAGACATCGAACCGAATGTTCCCGACAAAAAAGAGGTCATGGACACCTTCCGCACACTCTCCGGAATCGTCGGTCCCCATCGGATGTGCTGGCGCTATGACCCCATATTCCTCGATGAAGTCTGGACTTATGACCGCCACATCGAGTGCTTCTCTTCCATGTGCGAATATCTCTCCGGTACAGCGGATACCGTCGTCATCAGCTTTATCGACCTTTACGAAAAGGTGAAGCGGAACTTTCCAGAGGTGCGCACCGTGCCCTTTGAGACGCAGCTTGCCCTCACAAAGGCCATGGTAACGATTGCCGGAAAGCACGGCATGACCCTGAAACCCTGCGGCGAGGACCCCCGTCTGGAACAGGCGGGCGCCGACTGCTCCGGGTGCATGACCCAGAAGGTATTTGAAACGGCCGTCGGCGAAAACCTGATACTCCCGCCCAACCCGAAAAACCGGGCCGAGTGCGCCTGCTACATCACCGGCGACATCGGGGCCTACAATACCTGCGGCCATCTCTGCCGCTACTGCTATGCCAACGCAGACAAAAAGGCCGTGCTGCTTGCCATGAAGCAGCACGACCCTGATTCTCCCATGTTAATCGGCCATCCCGGCCCGGACGACATCATCCGCGATGCAAAGCAGGAAAGCTGGATTGACCCTCAGCTGCGGATGAATCTCCTTTCATATTCCAGATGATACCCCGCGGATTCCTGCAGAACGTATCAATCAGCAGAACCATCTGGTCCAGTCCCCGGCAGATGCCGGGGACATATTCAGAATACATTACGCTCTTTTTCAGGCCCAGTATCCTCTCCGCAGAGAATCAATCCGGGTATTCTCGTACACATAACGGTTCACGGCGCAGATTGCCCACGCACGGTAGAAGCCGCAGGTAACCAGTGTCAGCAGAAGGTTTACAAAATAGATGCCGAACAGTCCGCCGCCGGTGCCGGTGTAAGTAAACCGGTCGCCGCAGATGCTCATTCCCTTGGTCTCATACTGCACCACCATGGTCTGTCCCCAGGCGCCGGCGATGCCGCAGCTGCAGACCGTGATAAGGCCGGACAGAATGCCCGTTCCCACATACTCCGCCACGGTACCGTCAAAATAGGAAGACGAATTGCCGTCCGGCATGTACTGGCTCTGTCCCTGGTAGAAGGTATGCTTCATCTCCCACTTCAGATAATCGACCCGTGCAAAGTACAGGTAGATACCGCAGGTGACAATCGACAGCAGGAACCACTTGATCCAGTGTCCGAACAGCTCTCCCGCCGTTCCGTCAAAGTCCAGCCGCTTTCCGTTTAACACCGTGTGGGTCTTGCGCCACTTGAGCACATCCACCAGAATCCACGGAGTTGCCAAAGAGCACGTAATCAGGGACAAAAGTCCCAGAAGAAGCAGCTTTACAAACAGCTCTCCGCCCGTAC
>Ga0310695_10012634_pt1 | contig 11765 bp, 8 predicted proteins | sample RumenRJG_04DNA_FD_203882 | JGI IMG/M metagenome (GOLD analysis project Ga0310695, IMG submission 203882) | Bovine rumen microbial communities from Lethbridge, Alberta, Canada - RJG_04 (v2) (version 2) | ecosystem: Host-associated > Mammals > Digestive system > Stomach > Rumen | place: Canada... | reverse complement strand
GGTCTTGCGGTCGAGTGTCACGACGTTCTTCAGCACCTCTGTGAGCTTCTGGTCGACGCAGCGGTCTACGAAGTTGTCCACCATCTCACGCTTCTTGAGCATGTCCTGAGCATAGTTCTCGAGATACTCGTCGGGCACATTGCTCATACCATACTGAGCAAACTGAGCGCGGGCAGCCTCCATAGCGGTGTGCTTGATGTCGTCGTCGTCGATCTTGATCTGGTTAGCCTCTACGAGTTGCTCCTTGATGAGGTGCCAGTTGAGCTCCTTGATGCTCAGGTCGAAGTTCTTCTCCACATAGTCGTCGCCCTTGTCGCGGTTGTTGTTCTTCATGATGCGCTTGAGCAACTCTGTGGGATAGGTCTGCTCGCCCACCTTCTGCTCGCAGTAGCGACGCACATCCTGCAGGAACTTGAAGTCGCTGTTGCCGACCATCGTGGTCTTGAGGCCCTCGGCAATCTTCTCGCGGAAAGCCTTCTCGTCAGCGCAATTGCCCTCTCCGAACACCTGGTCGAACAGCTTCTGGTCAACCTTGGCGGGAGTGAAGCGCGAGATTTCCGTCACTTGGTAGCTAAAGTCCGACTCCACCTTGCCAGCCTCTTCGGCATCGTCCATCTTGAACAGTCCCTTCAGCTCGGCATTGCTCTCGTAGGCCTTGCGGGGGTTGAAGGTGAGGATGTCGCCCAGCTTGCAGCCTTCGAAGATCTTCTTCTGGTCTTCGGCCTTGATATATTCGGGCATGACGAGTGCACTCTCTACGGTGATGCCACCTTCGAGCGTATTGCCCTCGGCATCGAGCTGGCGGAGGTCGCCCTTCAGAAGGTCGTTGGCCTCGTAGGTCTCAGCCTTCTCGTAGTTGCCGGCACGCTGAGCGTAAGCCTGCACCTGCTGGTCGATGAGCTTGTCGTCCACCTCTATCTCGTCGTATTCAATCTTGTCTTTGTCGGTCAGCTCGATCTTGAATTCGGGAGCCACAGCCACGTCGAAGACGAAGGTATAGGGAGCCTCAGCCTCAACGTCTACGGGCACCTGCTTGTCGCTGGGCAGCGGTTCGCCGAGCATGTGGATATGATTGTCGTTGATGTACTTGTACATTTCCTGTCCCATCACCTTGTTGATGACGTCCACCTTCACGGCGGTGCCATACTGGCGCTTGATCATCCCCATGGGGACCATGCCCGGACGGAATCCCGGCACCTGTGCGCGCTTGCGATAGTTTTTCAGCTCTTTCTCTACTTCTGCCTTGTAGTCAGCCTCTTCCACGGTGAGCGTCATCAGGCCGTTTACCTTGTCAGGATTTTCAAATGTTACTTTCATTTTCTGTCGATATTTCTTTATTATTATTGATTTCTGGATAAAACCGTCTGAACGGCAGAAGCGACGCCCGGAAGTGCCGCCTCCTATTTTGGGCTGCAAAATTACGAATAATTTCCCTAATAATAGTATATTAGGTGTAAAAATACGTTTTTTTAACGTCACGCCAATTCGGCGTAACAGCTACTGTTCGGCTTCCTGCTGCCGCTTGCGCTCGTCGATGAGCTGGAAGTCTTTCTTCTGCAGTACGAAGTTGGAGCCGAGATACTTCTCTTTGACCACGGGATTGGTAGCCAGTTGCTCGGGATTGCCCTTGAAGAGGATGCGCCCCTCGAAGAGCAGGTAGGCACGGTCGGTGATGTTGAGCGTCTCGTGAACGTTGTGGTCGGTGATGAGGATGCCGATATTGCGATATTTCAGCTGCCAGACGATGTGCTGGATGTCTTCCACGGCGATGGGGTCGACACCAGCGAACGGCTCGTCGAGCATGATGAACTTCGGCTCGATGGCCAGACAGCGGGCTATCTCCGTGCGTCGGCGCTCGCCGCCGGAGAGCTGGTCGCCCTTGTTGCGGCGCACCTTCTGCAGGCGGAACTCGTCGATGAGGCTCTCCAGCTTGCGCTCGCGGTCTTGCTTGGTCAGCCCCTTCTTCATCTCGAGGACGGCCATAATATTGTCTTCGACACTCAGTTTGCGGAAGACGGAAGCCTCCTGCGGCAGGTAGCCGATGCCAGCCTGCGCACGTTTGTAGACGGGATAGTCGGTCACTTCCTGGTCGTCGATGTAGATATGTCCGGCATTGGGCACGATGAGACCCGTCGTCATATAGAACGAAGTGGTCTTTCCGGCTCCGTTGGGTCCGAGCAGACCGACTATCTCGCCCTGCCTGACGTTGATGTTCACGTCGTTGACTACGGTACGCTTGCCGTAGCGCTTGACCAGTCCCTCGGCACGTAGCACCGACTGCTGTGGCTGTATGTTTTCTGTCTCTGTCATTCTATTGTTCTTATTTCATTCTTTTTGTCAATCGTGTAGGGCTCATCCGCATGTCCCAGAAGTCCATCACATGCACCGTGTCTGTCGGCTCGTCGTAGTAGTACACCATCTTGAAACGCTTGCGGAGGGTACATGAACGATACTCATGGGTACGCCCTTCGAGGAGTGTCTCTGGGAAACCAGACTTGGGATGTTTTTCCAAACGTTTTCCGATTCTCTCTACTTCGTCTATGATTCTGTTGGCGGTTTTTAGACCGAACTCACAAGCTCCCTGTTGGGTGATTTTTCGAAGTTCCTGGATTGCAAGAGGTTCAAAATCTACGAAAGCCATGGAAATTCTGCCTTTAGTTCTGCTTCTACTTGCGACCAAGATTTTCCTAAACCACGACGCACCGATTCTTCGGCCTCGTCTATCCGGGCATAAAGTTCCTCCAAGGTGTAGGGTCCTACGCCTGGATCGAAGTCGTCGTTGAGCCACGGGTTGTCATCCCCATCTGCTTCAGTATCGTCAACGGGTACAGAACCCCATTGGCGCTGCTGTTGCTGAGCGGCGATTGTAGGCTCGCCGGCTTGGTCGGTTTGTTCATGCTCTATCTCTTTGTATGTCATACCCTATGGATTTCAGCGTGCAAATTTACGAAAGAAAATTGAATGAATGCTCATTCCACTGAAGAATTTATGTTTTCTTAGTGGAATGAGCATGAAAAGGACTCTCCCGGACGGGCTATCGCAGCACCTTCTTTCCGCCTATGATGTAGACACCCTTCTTGAGCGTAGAGTCGCTGATGCGCTGGCCGCTGAGGTTGTAGACGGGCGTGCTATCAACGTCCGATTCTGTTTCAACGCAGTCGATGGCGGTAGGCGCACTATCCGACTTGCTTTTCGAGATGTACACGTATTTGGCCACGTTGCCATCCTTGTCTACGATGGCTCCGCCGTAGCTCTTTCCGTCGGTGGGCTGTATGACATAGCTCGTTCGCAGCGTGATACCACCTATGAAGTCGGCGATGCCCTTTTCTGTCGAATTGACAGTCACATTGGCACGGGTTAAGGTGAGTTTCTCCTTGGTCGTCTCGCCCGTACCGACGATGCCGCGCTTGGCGTTCACCTGCAGGCATGCATCTTCGAGAGTCAGCTTCTTACCATCGCTGACGTAGATGCCACAGTCGTTGGATTGGAGCGAGGCTTTTTTGCCATCGGAGCTCCACATCGTGGTGTTGCCGCGCAGCCAGAATACAGGCACATCGCCTGTGGTGAGCGTTGCCTCCTTGCAGACGACGATGTCCAGCCCATCCTCTTCGCTGTAGACCAACGCTTGGATGCCGTCCATCGTCGAGACGTCGACATCTTTGTTGATCTGCAGCTGTTTGCCACCATATGTGATGGCACCACCAAGCATGCTGATAGGACCGGCACTATACTGCATCTGCTCACCGGCAATCCAGACCTTATCTGGTGTGTTGGGAACAATCTGCAAACTCGTCAACAGACCGTTAGACCCATACATATTGCCTTCAACAGAAAAAGTATGATATCCGAGGTTGATGTAGTGGCAGTCGGTCAGCACCACTTCCTTCACCTGTCGGATGACGCCTCCGTCGCTACTTGACGAGAGACTGACAGTAGAATTGACGAAACGAAGTGTTGCTCCGAGTTCGTTCTGGCTGTAGATGCCGAAACGGCCGTTGGCTGTAAGGTTGGCATCCTTGACCGTTAGCGTGATGTCATTCGGCAGATAGATACACATAGAGCCCAGGTCCTTGAGCGTCAGCTTGCCTGCTCCGGTGATGGTGGTATTGGCACCGAGCACCATGCAGTCGCCCGTCGACAGATAGACATCGTCGTAGAGATGAGTAGACTCTACGGTGAGCTGACTGTTCTCGTCGACGCTGATGGTGAGTCCTTCGATGTTGCTGTTGATGATGGTCTGGCTGCTGCTGGCGGTGTAGTCGCCCTTGACATGCAGCGTATTCTCTTCAGGGTCGTAGCTGAAGACACCATCGCCGAGGATGTCCTCGCAGTTGGCACCCGACACCTGCGTGCCGGCAATCTTCAGGTCGTAGACATCGCCAGAGCGGATGTCGGGCGAGATAGATACCGGACCGTAATAGAGCTGATAGCCACCGCTATCATCCCAGCAGATGCCATTGCCATCTTCAAAGAAGAAGTATTCAGCCCCGTAGGTGATGTTGCCGACAACGACATCGTTGTAGTGAGCGTCTGTCAGGGAGAATTCCTCAAAGCCGTTGATGGTGGGCAGCTCCTTACCGGTCGACGAGGCCGTCAGCCGCGAGTGGTTTACTTTCATGAAGTTGGTGTAGTAGCTGTTGATGGCGCAGTCGGAACCTGTCACCTCCACATCGGCATCCTGAAGCGTCAGTGTGCTGTTGAAGTTCAGGGCGATGCCTGCTTCACTGTCGCTCACGAGAGAGAGTCGGCCCGTGCCAGTGATGGTGGTATTGCAGTCATAGAGATAAAGAGCCTGTTCGGTTGAACGCAGACTACAGTTGCCGTTCACCTGGATGGTCAGTCCATCAATGCCCGAACCGTAGTTCCAATACGTACCATTCATGATGCATGTCTCATTGAGGTACATCTGCAGATTGTTGAGCACCAGCGTCTTCGTCGCGGCATCATAGACCACAGTGCCATCGCCCAGGACGTCGTCGGCATTGTGGTTGGTCACTTCTGTGTTGCCTATCCACAGGTTGGTCTTCTCCAAGGGTAACTCGATGACGACCGACTGGTTTTTGATGAGATTGCCATAGCTATCAACGAGACCTTTGTTAGGATCATAGGTAGTTCCGGCGGGGGTGGTGAACTGCTGTCCGTCGAGCAGATTGATGCGAAGGAAGCCCTGCAGCACCTCGTTGGGCGAGAAGGCCTCCACACGCGTTCTGATACCGGCGATGGTCAGCACGGCGGGAGTGCTCTCGCTGCCGATGGCGAAGTAGCCATTGCTGCCGGCATTGGCTGTCAGGGAGAGTCCTCCGTCGATGCGAGTATACTTGCCTGTGAGCGACATACATTCCGCGTTGCTCTCCATCGACACCTGGCCCGACCCTGTCAGGGTGATGTCGCTCTGCAGCGAAAGGATGTTCGCACTGTTGCTACGGAGCGTATTCGTACCCTCAAAGCGAACAATCAGTCCCGGCACCTCGCTTCGGATGTTGTCGCCATTGCCGCTGATTGCGGCATCGATGAGCGTCAGCGTCTTTGCGCCCACATTGTATTCCACCTTGCCGTTGCCGAGGATGTCGTCCTTGTTGTCGCGCGTCACCTGCGTCCCACCGACCCAAAGCGTTGGGGCCTTGTAGGTGAAGTAGCCGGGATTGGACAGACCGCCGTCGATGCGGGCATAGTCGGCACTGGTGCAGGTCGCGTCAAAATGGGATCCGCTGCCGCCTACCAACGAGGTGCACGCCACAAACATATCCAACTTACCGTGTGCCGTGGCACTCGTCGTGACAAACTCTTCGCTGGCGTAGATGGTGGTGAGATATGAATGTTGGGGAATATCGAACATATGGGAGAAATCTGCCACGTTCGATGTATTGAAACTGCTCAAGTCGACCGTTTTCATATCCATACATTCATAGAACATGTGCGACATGTCGGCGACATTCCGGGTGTCGAAGCTCCTGAGGTCGAGATTCTCCAGTTCGGTTGCCCACCCAAACATCCATCGCATGGTGCTCACGTTGCGGGTATCGAAGTGGCTCAGGTCCAGCTCCTTGAGATCCCAACATCCGGAGAACATACTTTCCATCGTTGTCATCTCGCTCGTGTTGAGGTATTGCATGCCAACAATCTTCTGCAGACTTTGCAACCCAGCGAACAAGTGATAACCACCCTTGAGCCGTGCATCCAGGAACGAAGGATCGATATTGACCACTTCTACGTTTGAAGCATTTTCGGTATCATACCACCCAGGATCGACCGTGCCGTCGCCAACGTCGTATGTCGCCAGTCCGCTACGTGTAGCTTTCTCTGTGTCGTAATAGAGCGTCAGCACGTTGGCCTGAAAGTTAACGGCATCAAAGTCGTACACGGCGTAGGCTTCACGCTCTTGGCTGCTCATGCTCAAAGCCACCGGCAGCAATGTCATCAAAAAGGTTAATCTCTTCATACCTATTATATATATTAGTTCCCGGTTGCAAAGATACGAAATATTTTTGAAACATCTGCCTTTGTTCTTCGTTTTTTCATAAAAAAGGCTGAGTTTTTTGGGTATGTCGCGAATAATATGTAATTTTGCGCCATCAAAAAAAAACAGCGCAGCATGATAATCTATCGATTTCTCACCGCCTTCGGGCGCTACCTTCTCTTGATGGGCCGCACCTTCTCACGCCCCGAGCGGATGCGTATGTTCCTGAAGAAATATGTCACGGAGATGCAACAGCTGGGTGTCGACTCCATCGGCATTGTCCTGCTCATCTCCTTCTTCATCGGTGCCGTTATCTGCATCCAGATGAAGCTCAACATCCAGAGTCCGTGGATGCCACGATGGGTGAGCGGCTACACAACCCGCGAGATCATGCTTCTGGAATTTTCATCGAGCATCATGTGTCTGATTCTGGCCGGCAAGGTGGGGTCGAACATCGCGTCCGAACTGGGCACGATGCGCGTCACGCAACAGATTGATGCCCTCGAGATCATGGGTGTCAACTCCGCCGAATATCTCATCCTGCCGAAGATAACGGCCATGGTGTCGATGATGCCCGTGCTCGTCATCTTCTCCTCCGCCATGGGCATCGTGGGTGCCTATGCCACAGCCTACATCGGCCATGTGCTGCCTCCCGACGACCTGACGTTAGGACTGACGCACGACTTCGTGCCCTGGTTTCTCTGGATGAGCATCCTGAAGAGTCTGGTCTTCGCCTTCATCATCGCCAGCGTCTCGTCTTTCTGCGGCTATACCGTCGAAGGCGGTTCGGTAGAGGTGGGCAAAGCCTCCACCAACGCCGTCGTCTCCTCCTCCGTGCTCATCCTCTTCAGCGATGTGTTCCTCACGCAGTTGCTGTCTTGATTTAGGAGTACAGGAGTTCAGGAGTACAGGAGTACAGACGATACTGTTTGAAGTATAGAGACTCAAAAAAACGAGCAAACAATACTCATTCAATAGAAACGTACATTTTATACATACATGGACAATGTCTACATATAGTTTTGAAAATCTGGTGGTATGGCAGAAGGCACACCAGTTTGTATTGACCGTTTATACAACAACAAATCATTTTCCAAAGGAAGAATTGTTTGGCCTCACCTCACAATTCCGCCGGGCTGCTATATCCATCGAGGCCAATATAGCAGAGGGTTATAAGAAATTAGGGAAAGCCGACAAACTACGCTTTCTCAATATTTCAGAAGGAAGCATTGAGGAGTGTAGAGACTATGTCATACTCTCAAGAGACCTCGGCTATATAGATGGACAGCAATTCGACGAGCTATTCTACTCCGTCGAGGAAACAAGCAAGCTTCTCGTAGCTTACAGCAAAGGTATTATCAACAATAATGGCATTAAGGATTAAGTAATGTCTGAACTCCTGAAACTCCTATAAAATGTAATGTCTGAACTCCTGAAACTCCTGAACTCCTGAAACTCCTGAAAAAAAATGATCGAGATACGCCACCTATACAAGAGCTTTGAGGACAAGGAAGTCCTCCACGATATCAACGCCACGTTCGAGAACGGCAAGACCAACCTCATCATCGGACAGTCGGGCTCCGGCAAGACGGTGCTGATGAAGAACATCGTCGGTCTGCTCGACCCCACCCGTGGCGAAGTGCTTTACGACGGTCGCGACTTCGTAGCAATGTCGAAGCGCGAGAAGGTGCTGCTGCGGCGCGAGATGGGCATGATCTTCCAGAGTGCCGCCCTCTTCGACTCGATGTCGGTCCTCGAGAACGTGATGTTCCCCTTAGACATGTTCTCGTCGAAGAACCTCCGCGAGCGACAGCAGCGAGCCCGCGAATGTCTCGACCGCGTCAACCTTCTCGAGGCAGAGAACAAATACCCCGGCGAGATCTCCGGTGGTATGCAGAAGCGCGTCGCCATCGCCCGTGCCATCGTTCTCGAGCCGCGCTATCTCTTCTGCGACGAGCCCAACAGCGGCTTGGACCCCAAGACATCGCTCGTCATCGACGACCTGCTGCACGGCATCACCAAGGACATGCAGATCACGACCATCATCAACACCCACGACATGAACTCCGTCATGGGCATCGGTGAGAACATCATCTTTATCTATCAGGGAACGGCGGCCTGGAATGGTTCGAAAGACCAGATCATGACCTCTACCAACGAACGGCTCAACGACTTCATCTTCGCTTCCGACCTCTTCAAAAAAGTCAAAGAGGTGGAACAGGAAGAAGGGACAGTCAGCAAATAATCACAGTGTTGTCGCGGATTCATCACAGTGTTGTCGCGGATTCATTACATTGTTGTCGCGGATTTGAAATCCGCGACCTTCCCTACAGCCCTGTATTGCGGTGCAGACGCTCCATGTTGTCCTCCCATATCTCGACGAGCGTCTCCGTGTCGCCGTCGTGCGCCACGTCGGTCACGCTGAGCATGTAGTCACCCGTCAGCTCGTTGCGGTCCATGCGCAGCTCCCAGTAGTTGCCGCTCTCCTCGTCTTCCTCCCAGATATAGCGGCTGTAGGTCTGCGGCACCTGTTCCAAGATGCGTGCGTGCTTGATTTCATGTGCTTGCCAACGGTTGCCCCAAACAAAGGTGAGCTGTTCGCCATTGGCCTCCACCTCGTCGGCTATCCACTTGGCCAAACCTTCCGGTGTACTGATAAGGGCCCAGATGATACGTGCCGACTTCGACTTGAGTTCTCTTTCCACACTGATGATGAGCTTTGACATAAGGCAGATGTTATGAGGTTCTACATGTTTGATAGAGGCTGAAAAGGTCGCCGTTTTGATTTTTCTGCGACAAAATTAGTAAAAAAATATGATATGACAAAAAAATATTCGTTTTTTTTTTGGTGATAAGAAAAAAAGTCGTACCTTTGCACCCGCATTCAGAAAATGGATGGCGAGGTAGCTCAGCTGGTTAGAGCGTCGGATTCATAATCCGGAGGTCGTGGGATCGTGACCCACCCTCGCTACAAGAAGCCCTGCAAGCCAAATGGTTCGCAGGGCTTTTTGTTTTCTCGATAAGCTTTTAGAGCCTCTTGCTGTTGTCCCGAAAAGCTTTTAGAGCCTCTTGCTGTCGTGGATTTGCAATCCGCGACCACCCTAAAAGCTTTGCAGCCACGCCTTTATTTCCATCAGCATCTCAGCATGCCACGGGAACGACTCGTTGATGCCGAAGCCATGCCCACCCTTGGGATAGATATGCAGGGCGGCGGGGACATGATGTTGCTGGAGGGCCTGATAGTAGCCGATGGCATTAGCAGGAGGCACGGCGCGGTCGTCGTCAGCCAGGACGATGAAGGTCCGCGGCGTCGCGTTCGACACCTGTCGCTCGTTGCTGAAACGGCCCACCAGCTCTTCGGAAGGGCTCTTGCCCAGCAGATTCTCACGCGACCCCTGATGGGTGACGCCTTCCTCCATCGTGACAACGGGATAGAACAGCAACTGGAAGTTGGGGCGCGCATCGTCTTCGGCCTGTGTGGCAACGGTGGAAGCCAGATGGCCACCGGCCGAGAAGCCCATGATGCCCACATCGGCAGGGTTGACATGCCAGTCGGCAGCATGCCGACGCACCAGCCGGACAGCCTCTCGGGCATCCTCCTGCGGCACCTGCCACCGTCCGTGCGGCATCCGGTATTTCAGCACCACCACGGCGATACCCATATTGTTGAAGACATCAGCCCACCGTGTACCTTCTTTCTCGAAGGCCAGATGGGTATAGCCGCCTCCGGGGCATACCACGATGGCACGTCCCGTCGCCTTCTCTGCAGCAGGCAGGAACACCACAACCCGTGCCGTGTCCTCAGCTTCGCCATTATCAGTAGGAGCTCCGCTCGGCCAAAGATTGATCTGCAGCCCTTTTGTCTGTGCCGATGCCGCCACAGCAGCAATCATCAGCATGCATACGAAAAACACTTTCTTCATTTCACTTTATTTTGATTTGATCGTATCTTCGGTGCAAAGGTAGCACAAAATCATAAGACGAAAGAAGACTTGCACGAAAAAACAATTTATTTTTTTTGCCATCCCTCCCCTACTTAAATTAAAAAATACTTAACTTTCTGCATGTTTTTACACTTTGATTTTGCCGTATGGGGTTTTATTCGTACTTTTGCACCTCGTAAAAAAGTTTTGTAAAAAGATGTTTTTAGAATAAGAAGATTATGGCAAAGAAAGCTTTATTGATGATTCTCGACGGATGGGGCATCGGCAAACATGGAGCCGGTGATGTGATATACAATACCCCGACACCCTATTTAGACTATCTGACAGCGGTAAGCGCACATTCGCAGTTGCAGGCATCTGGCGAGGATGTCGGTCTGCCCGACGGACAGATGGGCAACTCCGAGGTGGGACACCTGAATATCGGTGCCGGCCGCGTGGTTTACCAAGACCTGGTGAAGATCAACCGTGCATGTAAGGATGGCAGCATCATGGAAAACCCCGAAATCAAGCGCGCTTTCGGCTATGCGAAGGAGACGGGTAAGAAAGTGCACCTGATGGGACTCACCTCCAATGGTGGTGTTCACTCCTCTTTGGATCATCTGCTGAAGCTGTTAGAGATTTCCAAGGAGTACGGACTGAAGAACACCTTCGTCCACTGCTTCATGGACGGACGTGATACCGACCCGAAGAGCGGCATCGGCTTCATCCGCCAGCTGACAGACGAATGCCAAAAGAACGATGCCGCCATCGCCAGCATCGTGGGACGCTTCTACGCCATGGACCGCGACAAGCGCTGGGAACGCGTCAAGGAGGCCTACGACCTGCTCGTAGAGGGCAAGGGCAAACAGGCTGACGACATGGTGAAGGCTATGGAGGAGAGCTATGCCGACGACGTGACGGACGAGTTCATCAAGCCCATCAACAACAAGACGGTCGACGGCACCATCCAGGAAGGCGACGTGGTGATCTTCATCAACTTCCGCAACGACCGCGCCAAAGAGCTCACCGTCGTGCTCACACAACAGGATATGCCCGAGCAGGGAATGCACACCATCAAGGATCTGCAGTACTTCTGCATGACACCCTACGATGCCAACTTCAAGGGCGTACACATCCTCTTCCCCAAAGAGAATGTCGACGACACACTGGGCGAATACCTCAGCCGCATGGGCAAGAAACAGCTGCACACCGCCGAGACGGAGAAATACGCTCACGTGACCTTCTTCTTCAACGGCGGGCGTGAGGCTCCCTTCGAGAACGAAGACCGCATCCTCGTGCCTTCTCCCAAAGTGGCCACCTACGACCTGAAGCCCGAGATGAGCGCCTACGAGGTGAAAGACAAGCTCGTCGGAGCCATCAACACC
>Ga0310695_10012632_pt1 | contig 11768 bp, 6 predicted proteins | sample RumenRJG_04DNA_FD_203882 | JGI IMG/M metagenome (GOLD analysis project Ga0310695, IMG submission 203882) | Bovine rumen microbial communities from Lethbridge, Alberta, Canada - RJG_04 (v2) (version 2) | ecosystem: Host-associated > Mammals > Digestive system > Stomach > Rumen | place: Canada... | reverse complement strand
CGTCATAGCCTGTTCCCGGAGAGACGACGCGGACGCCGGTGATCTTTCGCGTATCCTTGTCAAAAAGCGCAATTGCCGCCGCCCCGCATCCCGTGCCTGCGATCGTCACCTTTGCCGGACCTATGTATTTTCCCTGATCGGCAAGGAAAGCCTCCTCCGTCGGCAAAGCGACCGACGAAACTATCTTTCCGACCGGTGCCTCGAACGCCGCAGGCCACGCTACGGACGGCGTTGCCGATGTCGTGAAAGTCATACCGCCCTTCTGGACGAGCACTTTCTCCGGAGGATACATACCATTGTCGAAATTTGCATGTGTTATTTCGACATTGCCGCCGTCCACGCTCATTACAAACGAAACATCCGTCTTTTCTGAAGGCGAAGAGAGCCGCGCGATTCTCGATGCGGACAATGTCGCGCCGTCATTCACGGCCAAAACGGCATCCAGCGCCGTCGGCGCCTGCAACCGAAGTCCGTAATAGCCCTCGGTTCCGTACACGGAAAAAACAGTTCCCTCGCCTTCAACCGCAACCAGAGCACTGCCGCCCGAAGGAATCGGTTCATTCGCCTGCGGCCCGATATTGATCCCGGGAACGCGGTTCGTCGCCGCCCCCGTCTGATAATAGACGCTCTCGCCCGACCGGCTCTGATCGGCGGTCAATGATGCGCCGTGGCGCCCTCTCGACATGGAAATGGGCAGATTGAACTCTGCCGCTCCACCGTCAAAATACGCCGACGCGAAACCCCGCACGCGGGCAAGTTCAAATTCGACATCCGACTTCAGCGAACCTCCCGACTTGCGGAAATAACCGACTCCCTGACCGTTTGCGACGGTAAAACGATCGGCCGTCGCATTTCCCGACTTCGGTACAAACAATTCACCCGCCACCTGATACAGTGCGCCGTACCCGGCGTTGCCGGATGTATAATACGCACCGACGCGAAACGCATTCGTAACGACACTGCTCTGAAGCTCCGCAACTGCCCATGACGAAGCTCTTGCGGCGATGAACATCACATCCGATTGTCCGTCCCATACCGAATCGGCGATCGTCATCTTCTGCGGCGTTGCCTGCGAACCGTTCAGATACGTGCTGTCCGCATGAGTTATTTTCACCTCGCCCGAAAAGTCAAACTGTCCGCAATCTTCATATTCCGTCCGACCGATCGGGCCGGCGAGCACTTGCGTCTTGCCGGAAAATCTATTGGTTCCGGCTTTCGGCGCCAGCAGACTGCACCCGGCAGCCGTCGAAACCGGACCCGAGAATTCAATCGTCGTGGCCGCGGACTTGTGATTCAATGTCAGATTCCCGTCCGCGACCTCCAACGGTCCCGCCCATTTCACATGGCTGGCCGTTCCGCTCGCAGTTTCATCATAAACCGTCGCGTTTCCGGAAACGCGCAATGTCCACGGGCATACACTGTTTTTCGACTGGGAGACCGTATAAAGAGAGGTTCCGCTTTTCAATTCAAGAACATTCTCCGCACTTCCTTCGGCGAAGATATAATTCTGAATTTTGACGACACCTTGCTGAATGACGATTTTACCTTTGCCGCCGTCCCCGTCCGGCACATATTTCTGTGCACACATTGTAAACCAGTCTTGCGTGCCGATTTTCGTCAACGTATATCCGTTCAGCTTCACGATGCCCGGATTATGGAGAATGGCGAAGTTGATTGTCGCGTCGCCGGTCAATAAAAAACCGTGATTTGAATCCGACATACACGCGGTTCCGCTCGAACGGATGAACGCGCCTTTTCCTTCGACACCTGCACCTTCAATCGTGACGCTCGCGAGATTAAGCGCATTGGCACCCCATGTAGAACCGCCGCCCGCCGATTTGAAGCTCGCACCGTTTTTGACGACAAGCGCCGGCTTGCCGGCCGTGTTCGCGGGAGCGGCGACCAGCATTCCCTCTTTGACGAGAAGCGTGCCCGTGAAGGTGTTCGCACCGGACAAGGTGAGCGTTCCCGCCCCTGTTTTCGTGACGGTAATCCCCTCGCCTGCAATCACCCCGGCGTACGTCTCGTCGGATTCCACGTGAAGCGTGACGTTGCCGGTAGCCTCATCGACAACGGGCGTTACGGCCGCCGCAGTCAATCCCGCAACGGCAGAAATGATTCCAATGATGTATTTCATGTTAATCTCCTTAACGGTTGGATGTGTTGGATGAAATCTCGATTTTCTCCGGCGGCGGTCCATCCAGATAGCCGGCGAAAACCGTCTTCGCCGGCGCCTCGCGCCAACCGGACGGTTTCTGGACGCGATATGAAAACGCTCCCGGCATCGAACTCAGACGCGTGCGGCCCTCTACGACGGTGAACGGCGCCGAGCCGATCGCCTCGCCGGCGAAATCAAGCGCAGTGACGGAAACGGCCGCATACGGCAGTTCGCAGACCGTCCCCGTCCGAAGGAAGACTTCCTCGATTCCGTCCTTGCCGTTCAAACGGTACATGCGCCCGTCCGTGCCGCCCCACGGTGTCGTCGACAGCGCGCCGTACGCGTCGAAATAGACATAATCGGGAGAAACCGACATGTCAAGCCGTCCGCCGCCGCGCCATGCCGCGCCCGACACGACGGCGGCCGAGCCGTCGCCGGACAACGCGAGAAATCCGTTGGGCGGGAGCGTCAGTCGACGGTTGCCGAAGCACAGCGGCATCGGTTCATTCGTCGACCCGTTCACGACCGTCCGTGTGCCGTCGGTGTAAACGGTGACGATCTGCGAACGCTCCCACGCTCCGGATGCGAGCGCGGCGGACGTATCGAGAAGATTGCCGTCCCCATCCTGATAGCGGATCGTTTTCACGTCCGCTTTGCAGTAATGCGCCCCGGTGCCGAGCAGCATGAAATAGCCGTGTTCTTCATCGCGCGTATCCCCGTCATGACTCGACGGGGTCCAGAAATATCCCTGATGCCCGAACGCGACGGTCGCGGCAAGAAAACGGTCGGCGCGCAGGATGGGATCGGTGACTTTGTATTTGCGCTGCCAGAACATCGTCGGATACCCCATCCCGAAATTGTTCGCCAGCGGATGCAGCCGCAGAAGATCGAAATCGACAAGCCAGGGTCTGATATGCAGCTGCGCCGGACGGTCCTGGGCGAAATTGCCGTCGACCAGTCCGCAATACATGTAATGGCAGCCGCCTTCGGAATAGACAGGACCGTCCCACGCCTTTTTCTGCAGAAGCATCAGTTCGCCGTAGGCGTAGAAAGTCGCGGCGAACGTCCCGGCACCCGGCACACGCGCGTCGTAATCCGTCCGCGTCCAGGGCTTCACGGCCGTCATCACGTCGCAGTAGCCGGAATTGAAGCGGAATTTCCGTTGAAGTTCCGTCGCGATCTCCTCGCTCGCTTCGCAGACCCAGGCCGGCTTCGGCGAATAGCAGCGTGTCCAGGTCGGCTGCAGATTTCCGTCGGGGCGGCGCGTCATCCGGTCGGCATGCCAATAACCGTTCACGGGCGCAAAATCGGCATAATTGTTGTAGGGACCGTACAGATAGCCGAGCGTGTCGATCATAAACCGCGTAAAATCGGCCTGCCCGGCATCTCCGCCCTTGCCGGGCGCAGGTCGCGTGCGGAACGTGAAACTTTCGTTGCCGTCGCGCATGCATCCTTCATGATCGCCGGCAAAGACTTTCGTCAGCCCGCGGCGCCGGCGCGAGCGCCAGAACGCCTTGTCTTTCTCGCGGTTCGACGCGAAGGCGTGGCACCACTGATAGCCGGCCGTCAGCTCGCGGTAGGGCGACGGGGGATTCGGCACCACCGGGAGCACCTCGGCGAATACGGGCGAAAGCGACCAGACGAAACGCTCGAAGACGGGATTGCGCCGCCCGTCCGTTTTGCAGAGATAGCGCGTCCCGCCCGGATGCACGCCGTCGGTGAACACTTCCGACGCATTCGACTGCGTCCAATCGACCGAGGCGAGAAGAAAGAACGGCCGACCGCCCTCTTCGGTCACGACGGCGTGGCGACCGTAATACGGAATGCGCACATGCCGCGTTTTTCCTTCCGCCAATCCGTCGGGGACGCCGAAGCGCACCTCCGACACCTGCAGGCCGTCGGCCTGCAGATCCAGAACGAGCGACTGTCCCACGACGCGGAAGGCGAGATGCACACGCGCGGACGCGTCTGCGGCACGCACGGTGCCGGTATAAACGGCGCCCGTCGGTGTAACCGTGCGGACAATATCCTCGAACGTGGCACGCACGGGAGTCTGCCCGCGCAGAAACCACAAACCTCCGCCGCGCGCCAATGTGCGCCAGGGTCCGCTTCCGACGCGATAGGCGAGATCATCCCAGTTCCCCGCCTTTTCCGGCCAGCGGAAGGACAGATCGCGTCCGCCCGTCGGCGGCGGAACGATCGTCTCGGTACGGTTCGGGAACGGCAGGCGCCCCTTTCCCGTATTGAGTCCCGGCGACTGTGCGGAGAACACACGCACGCCGCGCTGCGGACGGGGCTTGAACGAAAGCGGCTTCAACTCCTCGCGATAAGCGGCGAAACTCGTCAGTTCAATCGTCTTGAACGACTTGTTCGTGCCGCCGGTGATCGTGAAGCCCGTGAAGACGCCGCCGCGCCGCGCACGGGCGATCTCGGCGGCGGAAAGACGTTTCTGGGCGAGAAACCATTCCAGATGGGCAAGGCGGTAGATGTCGACGGAAAACGGCCGGCCGTCGGCGTCGAGAAAATCGGCGGTGACGAGAACGCCCGGCGTCGGATCGGCGGGATTCTGCCGATAAGGCATGTTGCCGTAGATCCAGATGCTGAGCGTATCGAATCCGGCGGCCACCTTAACCGGTTTCGAGGGCAGGATCTTGAGGACGGGCGCCCCGCCCAACGCCTTATGTGTGATGCGCATGACGCCGTCGCCGAAAAGAAGATGCTCTCGCGCCGTTTCGACGCGACCGGTCGCCTGCGACCACCGGCAGGACCACCCCTTGGCGGATTCCAGCGGCAGAAGCACCGGGCGGTCGTCGCGCGTGCGATCCGCCCACTCGAATTCGTAAGGACGCACACCGCCGAAGACGGAAGCACACAAACCCAGAATCTGCACAACCATGCAGAACGCCCGCGGCAACAGTCTTTTGCAGAACAGAGACCCGCACCTCGACGTTGCCGATGCGTCTTCCCCATCGCCCAACCGCATATGCGGATTTCCCGCATACGGCTTTCCATTGTGTACATCTCTCTTTGTCATGGCTTTCGACCCTTCTTATCGCTTAGAAGTTTCTTGTTGGGTGAGTGTCAGTCCATTTAATTTGAAACATCGAGACCAAGCGCCCGCAGAGCCGCCGCGTTTCCTTTGTCCTCTGTCGGCGCACTGCTACTTTCACGGCAATTCTCATTGAGATGCGTGACCGTAAGCGCAAGGGAAAATTCCCGGAGCGTTACTGTGCGTGACTTTGGAACAAACCTTACCGTACGCGGACGGCCCGGCAGCAACGTGAAAGAATTGTCGGAAAACTCGCCGCGTATGCCCGCCGCGTTGAACCAGACATAAAATGCCGGGCGGTCGGTCTCGACGGTGACATCGAACGCGCCTTCCGGCGCAGAAACAACCGAGGAAACGCACACCTTCGCTTTCGCGAGCGAACAGTTTTTGTATTCCGTGAAAAATCCGTCGTTCACGACCGATCCCAGCGACAGAGAAAGAAAAACGCGGTTTGTGTCCGCACCCGCCGAAACGCGATCGAGTTGCACGGCGCGTCCGGGCGGCAGCGTCACCTCTTTGCGCGTGCGCACCGTGCGCGGTGCCTGAGCGTCAAACTCCCACTCTTCAAGCGTGAATGTGCGCGTCACCGGTTCGGGCCCGTCGTTCACTGCCCAGATCTCGAGATCGGCCGCACCCGTCTTCCGGACGGCCATCACCGCAACCGGTTCGAAGAAGCGTTTCGCGTGATAGTGAAGGTGTTTCCACTTTCCGCCGTACTCAATGGAACTCCATGACGACACGGGCCAGTTGTCGTTGAGCTGCCAGTAGAGCGCACCCATGCACCACGGGGTGAGACTGCGCCATGCCTCGATCGCCGTCTTGATGGCAAGCGCCTGCTGAACCTGCGAGAGATAGAGCATTGAATCAAAATCGACAGGATCGCGAAAATACCGGCGCATCGTGTTGCGGATACGTCTGTTACCGCCCTCATTCTTCTGATGGTGGTTGAAAACGGGAGAATCAAGACTGAGATCCCCCTCCTTACAGAATGTAAGACACGTTTCCTTTGACGGATAACTCTGGAAGCCGAACTCGCTGCAGAAACGCGGCCGCAGCTCGGTGAACCGGTTGAACGGATCACCGCCGTGCCATACGCCCCAGAAATGCAGATCGCCTTTGATCGCGTCCTTTTCTTCTTTTTCTTCCATGCCGGACTCGTTCGGTCCGTTGCAGGGAGAGGTCGGCCAGAACGTCCGCGCGGGATCATAATCCGCGACCGCGGCGTCAAGCAGATCGATGCGTTTGCGGAAACGCGAGAAATAATAGGGAATGTCGGCAATGACATAATCCCACAGTGCGCGGAAGCAGCCGCGGCACTCGTTGTCGCCGCACCAGAGCGCGATCGAAGCATGGTCGCGCAACCGTTTGATCTGATGGCGCACTTCATGGCGGACGTTTTCAAGGAACGGACCGTCAGGATAATTGGCGCAGGCGAACATGAAGTCATGCCAGACAAGGAGCCCCAGTTCATCACAGATGTCGTAAAAGCAGTCTTTTTCATACTGCCCGCCGCCCCAGACGCGGATCATGTTCATGTTGGCCGCTTTCGCGCTTTCGAGCAGATCGCGGTAGCGCTCCGGAGTCTGCTCGTTCTCGAAAGCGGAGCAGGGTATCCAGTTCGCGCCTTTCGCGAAAAACGCCCGTCCGTTCACACGAAAAAAGCAGCTGCGCCCCCTCCAGCCGGAAACGGGATCGACGTCGGTCTCGTTGACCATTTCGATTTTCCTAAGCCCTATGCGTTTTTTGATTTTACGCCCTTTCAAATCGAGCGTCACCTCGTGGAACGCCTGTTCACCCATTCCGTTCGGCCACCAGAGACGCGGCTTGTCGATGACAAAGCGGTTGGTGACGGTCGACTTCGCGCCGTCTGCCGCCGTGATGTCGGCATAGACGCGCAGTTCACATTTCGAATAATCCGCGCTGAACGCCTGATCAGAATAAATGTAATCGATGCGAAAGTCATCCGTCGCCATAAGTTTCACCGGCCCGCAGAATCCGGTGATCATCTGCGCGATGCCCCAATCCCATCCTCCGTGGCATTGCGGTTTACGGATGTAATTGATGGAATAGACGACGCCGTTGGTGTAGGCGGGAAAATGCTTTTCGTAATACTGCGGCTGGACATCGGCGACATGCCACGATGAGCGGAAACGGCCTTCGATCGTGTTGCGGCCAGCCTTCAGATAGGGTTTCACGTCGAATTCCCAGCGGCGGAAGCGGTTGGACGTCTCGCCTACGGCCTTTCCGTTGACAAGAATAACGGCAAACGTATCGACGTCCTCCAGCCGGAGAATCACCGACGGAGCCCGGAGAAACGCTTCGTCGACGTCAAACGCGCGGGAAATCGTCCAGTCCCGGCGGCCGACCCACTGGACATTCGTCTCGTTGCAGCCCCAAAACGGATTTTCGATGAGATTTGCCTTGTAAAGCGCATGATGGACACCGCCGGGAACGGCGATCGGACACTCGATCGCGGCGCCGGTCTCGTTCATGCCGGAAAGACGCCAGTCGCCGGAAAGATCGATTTCGGCGGCGGCAAAGAGAATCGGCAGAATCGCTGAAAACATTATTTTTTACCTCGGGTTTTTCGGGCTTTTTTACAGGAATTTGTCGATCGGCGTTCCTCGAGTCTTGCCGAAAAAAACACCTCACGCGGCTGGAGATCGGGATTCGCCAAACGCTCGAACATCAGCGAAACGGCCGTCGTGCCGATCTCGTAGCACGGCTGAACGGCCGTCGTGAGCGGCGGGTCCGCCTCCGCCACGTCCGGATCGCCGTTCACGCCGGCAAGGAGCACGTCATCCGGGACACGCTTGCCGATCGCCGTCAGCGTTTTGAGAAGCTGCAGCGCTACAAAATCGTTGACCGCGATAATGGCGTCGGGACCGTTGCGCCCGGCGAAGACGCGCGCGGCGGCGCGGGTGTCGGTGGGATCGACGAAATAGACGTTGTTCCTGTTCCAGGGGAGCCCCGCCTCGGTGACGGCGAGCCCCACGCCGGTGCCGCGCTTGAGGGAGGTCGGCGCGGGAAGCGGATTGGAGAAATACATGATCCGCTTCGCGCCCGCGGCGATCACATGCTTCGCGAGCGTATAGCCGATGCCGGTATTGTCCACGCCGACAAGATCATATTCGCTGCGGTTCGGCGGCGCCACGAAATCGCTGTCGAGAAGAACGACCGGGATGTTCGCGTTTTTGAAGAACGTGAGAATGCCGCGGTTGACCTTCTCGCTGTCGGTGATGAACTGGAGCGGCTGAAAAAAGACGCCCGACACCCTTTCGCGGATGCACTCCCCGGCGAAATCGACCGCCCTCAGCGCGCGCTCGCGCATGTTGCCGAAACCGAGCGACACCGAAAGTATCGTCCAGCCGCGCTTTTTCGCGGCGTCGGAGACGCCGCGGCAGATGCGCTCGTAGAACGGATAGTAGATGTCCGGCACGATCATCGCGAACTTCTGCGCGGCTTTCGTCCCGGCGAGATCGGCGAGGAACGTGCCGTAGCCGGGCCGACGCTCGACGAGCTTCTTGTCCAGAAGCTCCCTCATCGCGGCCTGAACGGTGGCCCGGGCGACGGAAAACCTCCGCATCAGCATCCTGTCGCTCGGCAGCTTGCGTGTACGGTCGTATTTGCCGCTCACGATCTCCGCGCGCAGCACCTCGCCGATGCTCTTTCCTTTGCCGATAGTTCCCATGGCAAACATTATAGCATATGCAAAATGCCGTCTACAAGATGGACTAGTCCACTTTTTAGCCGTAATCGGCCACAGACGGGCACTGTTGTCCGCGAGCGGTTTTCATGCGTGCGCATGACGGCATGGCGCGCTACGGCATCCCGCCTTGGACTGCCGCAACGCCATTATCAGAAACGGCAGGTGAGCGTGCTGCCGGAGGGAGGAGAGAGAGCTTATTGATACACTTTTTACCTAATTGCCGAAGAGATGCATGGCTACGCTCACCACAACCGGCAATGTAACGACCGAGAGCAACGTGGAAATCGCGACTAACGCCGTCGGGTAGGCGGCGTCCTTCCCGTGGGACAAAAGGGTGTAGAGTAGAGCGGAGCGCCCCTTGTTATCGGGTACGCCCGCTCGGTCTTCGACTACCCTCAAAACGGACTTCGCCGTTTTTCGGCGGCTACCCCTCATCGAACCGTACGTGCAGTTTTCCCGCATACGGCTCTCCGCGTGGGACCCGTGACGTGTCACTTCCGCCTCCATTGGAGCCTGTGCAGCCCCATTGCCTGTAATTCCGAGTAGAAGTTCGGCGCATATTTCAGAACATAGCCCCTTTGTCTCTTCCTGTTGAAGTGAAGGTACAGGCGGTTCCGCAGAAACTTGAGGAAACTTGAGGGACAGACCCCACGAAAGGCCCATTTTACAAGGGTTTGCGACTCTCGCCGCCGGCAGCGCTCATGGTAGCATTGCCAGCAGCTTGGCGATCTCCTTCGCGTCGCGGGTGGTGTAGGAAGTGACGCGACGGTCGAGGCAGTTGATGGACGAGCCAATGCCATGCAGCTCGATGTTGTCGATGACGAGGAACCGGTCGTGGAAGTCGTCGGAGTAGGCGACGGTGGAGTCCACAGTGTCAGACTTCATTGCCACAACCACCGCAAACAACATACAGCAATGCGAAATAAATGACAGCCAATTTTACGAAGCGCACAAGCAAGAAAACCATGCGACTCGCCCTGCCTGGCCGACGACGCCCTTCTTTCGCCGGCGGACTACTTGCCGACGTTGAGGACCTTGAAGCCGAGCTTCCTGAGGGCCGCCGCGTCGAGGCAGTTGCGCGTGTCGAAGACGAGCGCGGGCTTGCGCATCGACTTGTAGATCTTCGCCCAGTCGAGCTCGGGATACTCACGCCAGTCGGTAATGAGCAGGACCGCGTCCGCGTCCTTGGCGGCCTTGTAGGGATCCTTCTCCCAGACGATTCCGTCGAGGTCCGCAAGGTCCCTCTTCCCGTTCTCGATCGCCTTGGGGTCGGTGATCGCAAGCCGCACGTGCTCCTCGTGCAAAAGCCGCGCGACGTATCCCGCAGGCGTTTCGCGCGTGTCGCCGGTGTCGGCCTTGAACGCGAAGCCGAACATGGCGATCTTCTTGTTCGCGAGGGTGTTGAACATCTCCTTGAAGAGGCGCGAGACGATGCGCGACTGCTGGTGGTCGTTCATCTTGATGACCTGGGACCAGTATTCCGCCGCGGTGTGGAGTCCGAACGACTCGCACAGGTACACGAGGTTCAGGACGTCCTTCTTGAAGCAGCTGCCGCCGAAGCCGGGCCCGGCCTTGAGGAACTTCGGGCCTATGCGGCGGTCCGCGCCCATCACGCGCGCGACCTCGTCCACGTCCGCGCCCGTGGCCTCGCAGAGCCCGGCGAGCGCGTTGACGGAGCTGACGCGCTGCGCGAGCATCGCGTTGGCGGCGAGCTTGGAGAGCTCGGCGGACCACACGTTCGTCGTGAGTATCTTGTATCGCGCGACCCACTTGCTGTCCTTGCCGGCGTATATGTCGCTAATCTCCTTCACGGCGGCCCAGCCGGCGGGCGTGTTCGGTCCGCCGATGAGGACGCGGTCCGGGTCGAGCAGGTCCTTGATGGCCGTTCCCTCCGCGAGGAACTCGGGGTTGGAGAGGACGGTGAACGCATGCTTCGCGTGGTCGTTCAGGATCGCCTCCATCGCGGCTGCGGTGCGCACGGGGAGCGTGGACTTCTCGACGACGATCTTGTCCCCTTCCGCGTAGCCCTTTATCTCGCGCGCCGTCGCCTCCCAGTACTGGAGGTCGCTTGCGCGCCCGGCGCCGCGGCCGAACATCTTGGTCGGGGTGTTCACTCCGACGAACACGATGTCGCACTCCTTGACGGCCTTTTTGATGTCAGTCGTGAAGAAGAGGTTCTTGCCGCGCACCTCCTTAACCACGTCTACGAGCCCGGGCTCGTAGATGGGCAGCGCGTAGTTCTTGGAGTTCCATGCGGCGATGCGCTTCGCGTTTATGTCGCAGACGAAGACCTTGCGGTCGGGGTTCATCTTCGCGATGACCGCCATCGTGGGTCCGCCGATGTATCCGGCGCCAATGCAGACTATGTTCCTGTTCATGGAGTAAGATTATACCATTTTTCCGAACCGAAGTGGCTCTCCGAATGGAATTGACGGATTGATGGATTGACGGATTGACGGATTGCTGCTCGCAGTGAAATCGAGAGACCAACGAAGCGGCGTTAGTGGGTGATTCTGGAGGGAGCGAAGCTTGAATTCAAGCGGAGGGCGTGAGGCGCGGGGCGGTTGCGCAGCATGATGAGCGGCGGGGCAAAACCTTGAGGGCGACCCGATTTCGGCGCGTCGCCCTTTTTGCCGGGAGGCCAGCAGGCACAGGCAATCGGTCGGGGCGTCCTCCGGCCGATTGTTTGGTTTTGCGGTCGTGAATTCGCACGGCTGCTTTCTCTTCTGAAAGTCCTGTCATAGGGGGCTCCGTCGCTCCGCGATGGAGCTTGTGCAATAGAGGGGATTGTAGAATGGCGATTCTTGGTTTGGCCGGCGAGACGGGACGTCTCGCCGCTCCTTGGGGGAAAT
>Ga0310695_10012631_pt1 | contig 11772 bp, 14 predicted proteins | sample RumenRJG_04DNA_FD_203882 | JGI IMG/M metagenome (GOLD analysis project Ga0310695, IMG submission 203882) | Bovine rumen microbial communities from Lethbridge, Alberta, Canada - RJG_04 (v2) (version 2) | ecosystem: Host-associated > Mammals > Digestive system > Stomach > Rumen | place: Canada... | reverse complement strand
CTATTATCTCATATTGGGATGGGGGCTACCGAAAACGGGGTAGCAAGGAAATATCAAAATTTTTTGCTTGGCTTGCTCAAACTGTCAGCGTTTCTCCATTGATATAGTAGAGGGGCAGAAAAGAGCCCCGATGAGTATCCCACCTAGAGAAAGGGCAAAAGAAATGGACAAGAAAAAAGCAGAGAAACTCGCAGAAGGAGTATTCCTAATGAGGCAGCTGAGCGCTGTATACGCTCGTCTGGCGAAGCACGAGAAGGATGAGAGGAAAGCGATCGCCTATCGCCGCGGGCATGATGCTACCGAGAAGTTCCGGCAGTTCCTGCTGACTTTCATGGCGAAGGGAACAGACGACCCGGAAAGAGACGCAAGGCTTGCGCTGATATGCTGGATGGAGGATCATCCGAAAAAGGAGTGAACTACTCGGTCATGAATGGCCGAGAATTCCCGCGCCGATTCCTAAAGAATACCAAGCTACACACAAACGCCAAAAGCACTCAGTTTTCTGAGTGCTTGCGTTCATCTGATAAGCGGGCAGGATACCCCCGCCTTTATGCGTGGGGATATAAGCCGCGCCCGCCGACTTTGCGCAAGCAATGGAGTTGGGCTATTCTCCGATTTACACATTCTCTCGCATAATTTGTTAAACTTAATATAGATGCATAAAAACCACATGCATCTATATCAGCAAGTGCCGAAAGGCGCTTGCCTGTACCTCGGGACACCGTGGGGAATTTACGCCTGATGGAATTCCGACCTCTAGCTTAGTGCCTAGCGTATCTAAGTCAAGCCGGGACGATGAAGCAGGAAGCTCTCCGCTGGGGGTAAGAAGCCCCCGGCTTTAGCCGTGGGGAGCAGGTCACGAACTGGAAAGAATTGGGGAGCCGATAAAAAGTGATATTGGTGGACAAAAAGAGTTTCAGCAAAAGTATAGATGCTTACATTGTGGTGCTATTGGGATAGTCACTCAAATATGGGTTTCTCGTCATGAACCACATGCCTAAAAGTGGTGGTTTTCCGGCATTTTTGACAATTTTCGAAAAATCCATTCTTTGCTTCGGACATTTTATAATGGAACCATGAATTGAGACCATGTTCGAAAATTTTAGATGTATAATGAATGTAAAATGTAGCATGATATAGATATGCAAAAGAGTACATATGGAGGGTAAGTACGATGAAAAAAGCAAGTTGCATGGCCTTTCTTGCAGGCTGTTTTCCTATTGCATTGATAGAGATACTACATGTTTTCATATTCGATTCTGATGAAGCTGTATTTATTGTTCAATGTTTTGCTGTCCTTTATATGGCAGTATCAATCTGGGCTTGCATCGATACAGGATTATTTTTTAGACGGCAATTCCAAAGCGTACGTATTCCCTGTAAAATATCAGGACTTCAGCGAAAAGATTTATTCAGTAGCGGAGCAATCAGTTACTATGTGATACCATTCATTTCTTTTATTGGTTCAGGTATTGAAAGTGCTGTTACACTCCTAATTGTTACTGGACTTATGTTGGCTATGTTTCGCAATAATATTATGTTCTTATATACGCCCTTATTGGATGTATTCGGGTATAAAATTTTGGAAGGAAATATAAATCGGCATGATGGGGGTTCTCGAAAGGGGACATTCATTGTTAAGACAGATAATAACCTTTTTTTTAGCAGCGATAATCAAGGGAAAATGATGCAAATCACAAATGGGGTATTTTTCTTCGTCAAAGATGGCGTTTGAAGGGGGATGCACAAGTAACAATGTTAGCATCAAAGTCCTGTCCGCGTCGAAGCGTGATAGTGTCGATAAAAAGAAAGATAAGAAAGGGTTTTTTGTCCTGTTTCCTGCCGTATAGGCAGCTTAGAAAATCCATTCGAGTAGCCAGACAAATACACCTGTGTTTCCTGCCGCATAGGCAGCAAAAAAGAGACCGTCTCGTAAGGTGTGGTCTCTTTTCATCAGTAATACGGGTTGTCCGGCGTGTGCCGCGCCTTGAACTTGCGCCAGAGACGCCTTGCGCCACGATAGAGCAGGAATAGTACGCCGAAGCATACCGCCCATTCCAGAATCCACACGAACACGCCAGCAATGCCAGCAAACGGCGAGTAATATGGCGTTGCTGCTGCGCCGCCGAAGAATCCCGGCCCGCCTGAGTACACCATGGATGGTGTACTCAGCATCGTGCCAAACAGCATCCCGCCGAAGAATGGCATGAACCCGCCGCTGAACCAGCCTCCGCCGCCGTAGTAATTATGATTCACCACGGAAGAGCCCTGTTCGATGACGTTTTTCGGCTTCGCCTGATTCGCAACTGCCTGCTCTTTCTGCTGTGTTGCGCGGCTCTTGTAGCCGCCCGTATTCCCGCCTGCCGATGACACCTTGCCGCCGCCCAGCGTCAGATGCGGAGCCTGCGGTGTTTTCGGCGCAGAGCGGTAACCGCCCGTGTTGCCAGACACCTTCGGCACCGATGATACCGAGCGGCTGTATCCGCCAACATGCACCGAACCTCCTCTTCCACTAGAACGAGCATCGGCAGTCATCGGAGCAAGAAATAGGCTGCATGCAAACAATCCAGCCAGAAGCGCGGCAGCGTAACTTCTTCTTTTCCTCATTTTCCTGCCCTCTCATACTTCTTCTACAACAACGTCGGAGATGTATTCTTTTCTCAGAAGGATTGTCTTTCTGTCTTGCGTGATGGTGACGAGATCGTTGTCGCAGATTAGGTCTGCAATCGATTCCCAATTTTCCCCTTCTACGGTCGACTCATATTCTTTTCCGTCGGCCATCCGCCAAACTACTTTCAGCATATTCTTTTCCTCCATTTTCCTATGAATCCTGTTGCTGGTTCTTCTGTACGTTCGAGCCCATAGCGCAAGGTGCAGACCATCGCAATGTACGCAATGATGCCAGATACCGCCAAAACAGGGCCGATTGCGATGTGGCATGGACTGGCTGCGAACATAATGAATACGAATAATCGGAAGACTAGTGTTGCCAAGATTCCCGACGCCACGATAAATGACAAAAATGATAGCATTCCTGCTTCCCTCCTTTCTCGAAATATAGACAAAAAGCGGACGCACAAATCAATGCATCCGCTTTTCGAAAAGAAAGGAAAGCAATATATATAATGTTCGGCGCAAAGATTGCGCCGAATCGAACAATCAGAACATCTTGCCAGCAAGGAACCAGAAGCGGCCCTTCGAGTTAGCATCTTTCGAAGCACCGTCATACAGCCCGATTCTGCGTGCATACGTTGCCTTCAAGAAGAAGTCGTTCGCTGTGCTGTAGTTTGCCTCGATGCCGTAACCATAGAGCGACCGGTTCTCACCAGAGAGTTTGTCTGTTGCATTCGCCGCGTCGAAGAACACATCAAGCGAGCAGTTCGGGTCACCGGTCTGGTAGCTGAATGCGTTGCGGAAGAGCACGCCGTAGTCGGCTGGGAACTCACCGTTCGGATACGCGCGCACGCCATTGATGCCGCCGACGCTCATCTTCTCAGAGCTGTCGATGTCTTTGTCCGTCAGCTGCACTTCGGTATGGTTCTTGAATGTCCAGCGCGGGTCGAACTGGTTGTAGTAGTTCTCTTCGCCCGTGAGCTTGAAGAACCCACCGTCTGTGCGGTTCATCTGGCCGAGCAGGTTCGCGTATGCAGAATCGTTGACGTGAACGCCCGCGATTGCCGTCGCTTCGAAGTTCACTGTGCGGTTCTTCCACCTATCATGGCCGGATACCGTCGCGAAGACAGCCTGTGAGTGCGCTTTCGATGAGAGCCCGAAGGTATCGATGTCATCGTGGATGTCGCGGAAGCGGAAACCATACGTGTAGTTCAGCCCATGCCGCATCGACTCATACGCCGGGGTTGTGCCATAGAGTTTATACGTTGTCGACCATCCGTTCATGCCGAGGTTCGAGAACTCGTTGCCGAGCTCGTAGGAAGAGCGGTCGACGCTCAGCCCGATTTTCGTACGCGACAGGAACGGCTTTGCGTACGTGTTGATGTCGAACGAGTAGTCGTGCATCTTCTTGTTCGAGAAGAGCAGGCCGAGCGTCGCATCCGTACCGTGCTGGTCGATGTCATAGAAGTAGTTGAGCAGACCGTAGCGGTGCTTGCCTGTCGATTTGTTTCCGTAGTTGTCGGTGTAGAGGACGCCTCGATACGTGTCCGTGTCATCGACGACGATGTTGAGCGCCGTCGAACCGATGCTCACACCCGGTACGAGCGTGCCAGTCGCCTTGACGCCGTGGATGCCATTGAGGTCGTAGAGCAAATCTTCAATCTTCTTCTCCGTCGCAACCTCGCCGTCTTTCAGTACGGCGGCTTTGCCAGCAAGAATCTTGTTGTCGACCTTCGAATTGTTGATGATGTTGATGCCGCCGAGCGTCCCCTTCAGCATGAGCACCCGCACGTTGCCGTTCTGGATGCCCTGCGGCGGGATATACGCGGTCGCGGCCGAATAGCCCTCATTCCGATAGACCTCTGTGATTCCATCGCGCATGGCATTCAGGTCATCGAGCGAGACATTCTTGCCGAGATACCGATGCGTGACTGCCCGCATCTTCTCCGGGTGCTTCAGCGGAAGCTCCGCATTCAGCTGCACGTCGACGCTCCGCAGCACGAATCGATTCTGATTCATCGTCTGCTGGTTCGCAGCAACATCTTTCGCGATGTTGTCAGCCGTCGCCGCGAACGCCGAGCCGCTGAGTGCAGCAGTCATGGCGCAGGCCACGCCGACCAATATTTTCGGTCTGAAACAAGCCAATCAAAATTCCCCTTTCTCAGAAAATAAACGAATCGTCGTCTTCTTTGTGTTTCTTGCGGTTCTTCTTACAGCAGCTTTCCAGCGCCTCATCCGTCAGGTGAATCAAATCAAGTTTCTCTTCGATACCCATGTCGACGAGCTCTCGGACGAGTTTCATGATATCCTCTTTGTCGCGGTTCGCGATATACTGCATCGTGTGCACGCGTTCTGGCCCGAACACATCCTTCAAGATGTCTGTTTTGTTCCTCGTCTTCTTCCCGTTGACGAACGACTCGCGGAAGAGGTTCGAGAGCGCGAGATGCGCCGCGTACTGCTTATCGCCGCCGAGGATATCCGCAATAAGAGCGAGCGTGTCCGCGTCTTCCTGTTTCAGCTTGACACTTACAAGACCGTCCTGCTCTTCCTTCTCTTCAGCGCTTTCTTCTTCATCTTCGCGATAGAGCTCGCGCTCAATCGTGTCTGCGACCTCCGTCAGGCCATCAATCGCCTCGTACAGCCGCACGCCGCGCGGATAGCGATTGACGAATTCGACATCCGAATCGAACGCTGCGAGTGCGAACTCTTCCCCGAGAATCGCACCCATGCAACTTTTGAACTCTTTTACCGTCTCAATCGGGACTTTGATAAAGAATTCTTTCTTCATCGCGTCATCATTTCTCTTCTTAAGCGTCACTTTTGCAACAATGTACTGCATACTGTGATTTACTCCTTCTCTCCTGCGCAATGCGCAGGCTCAGCCCGATTCGGGCGCCGATTTTCCCGATGGTATACGCCATCTTGCCTCCAAAAGATAGCACAAAAAGTCGCACAGAAAGGAAAAAGCGCAAGAAAATCCGAAATTCTCGCGCTCGAAGCATCATGCTTCCTTTTTCTCTTCTTCTGTTTCTTCTGGCTCTTCTTCGTCGTCCTCTTCTGTCTCGATGTCATCAATCGACACGACTTGTGTATGCACGATGAAGTCATGCAAGCCCTGATGCTTTGCTGTGAACAAGATTGGCAGATAACCTAGGCAATAGATTGGGATGTTGATTAAACGCACGATGTTGCGCACGACGGCCCGCTTGAACGTAATCTTCTCCCCTGTGTCGCTGCGAATGACGACGAGCCCGAGAATTCGCTTGCCGAGTGTCGCTTGATGCTCGCCAGATTCCAAGACCGCGAAGTACAGGATTGTCAGCAGATACGAAATACCCGCAAACGTGTATGTCGAGACGAGTCCGAGCGTTTTGAGTATGTAGCCGAGAATCGCGAAGACGATGTACAGCAGCAGCATATCTAAGAGATATGCGCAGAACCGCTTGCCGAAATTTTCAAAACTGATTCGTTGTAGAAATTTCAACCGAATCACCTCCTACTGAAATTCTAGCAAAAATCGGGTATGCAAGGATTTCGTTGCATCATGCGTAGACAATGCGGAAGCCTTCGATGTTCGTGCGCTTCTTGCCGAATAGATACTTGATGTGGTTTTCTGTCGTTCGTGTCTTCTCTGCAAGCCACTTCCTGCCAGCTAACGCCGACACGAACTTGTGCTCCGTTCCGCTTTTCTCCCGGATGATGATGTGCTGATGCACGAACGCGCAATGAGCTGGCACGTACCGCAGATTCTCGTGCCGATTGTCGCGCTTTTTTCTGTTCGCGTGAGCGACTGCACACATATCTGGCCGCTCTCCGAGCCAACACTCCGCAACGAGTTCGTCGATGTAGCGGCGTACAACGCCGTCTGCCGTCGGAAGCCATACAAAATCGCGTCCCTCGCTGCCTATGCGAATCGATACTTGCTGCTTCGATTCCGCATATCTGAGTACCGTCCCGTCACCATTCACCTCGAATGCGTCGAACAGCGAGTCGATTCGCCGGAATTCTTCTTCGCTCATATATCTGCTCCTTTTTTTGTCGTCAAATCGCCGAAAAACGCGTACAGAAATACAGATTCCGTACGCGTTCCGGAGTTGAACCGGCTGGTTGCGGGGTAATGAGTCCCGCTGGGAACCGTCCCTACATCAAAGCATCGAGAGTAGTATCCACTCTATCTAAAATGTAGCAAAACAAAAGCCGAAAATTCTGGTACATCACGATTTTTTTTGCAAAAAAAATATGCGCCCAGATTTTTCTAGACGCATAATGGCAGAGGAACTGTCACAAATCCGATTCGAAATGATGAATCCACTCTGTCTTTAACACATCCGGCATGTCACTCGTTGTCAGATTGACGTAGCCAAAGATGTTGATTGTTTTATCGTCAAGCGAAATTTTGCCGATTTGATAACCGCCATTGCCAGCGTACTCGTAAATCAAGTAGTCGTCATGCGACTCAATAACGTGCACAGCATTGCTTTCTTCAACAAGCGAATCGAGCGCGTTCTGTGCTGTCTTTATGTCTTTCAAGCTGTCTGTACGCGCGATAGACATCAATTCAAGTTTTTCAAGAACATTGCCAGAGCCGTCCGCGTTCTCGAACGACGCCGTAAAACGATTACGTCCGCCAAATGATGGCGCGCTCGACATCGACTTCAGCGTAAACGAATCGCTAAGCACCGAACGCATCTTGTCGGTCAGGCTCTTGAAATTATTGTACGCATCAAGGTTTGCAACTGAAGCGCCGAACGATGAACTGCTACCGGACGACGAGCCGCCGCCGAACGCAGAGCCGAATGCGTTGCCAAATGACGGCGCATGGAACGCGCCGAAGCTGCCTTCTGGGATTGTCGGGACATCCTGCTGGTCTTGCGTATCGCCGTCTGCCATGTTCAATTTCTGCTGAATTTTTCGCTTAAGCGGATTTTTCTCATTTATCGTGAATGTTTGTGGCGGGCCTGCCAGCTTCGTAAACTGGCCGATAGACACTTTTTGCTTATTGTCGTCATGATGAGAATAGACAATGCCGCCTGGGCTGAAACTAGAGACACAACTGATAGTCGTAACAGCTAATGCGGCTGTCACGAGAATTGCAATATCTTTGCGAGTCAGTTTTTTGTGCTTTAACTCATTTTGAAACTTTTTGAGCTTTTCTTGCAGTTGCTGTGCGTCGAATTTTTGCATCAAATCTTTCCTTTCTTTTTCGAAATCAGATTTCCCAAAATATAGCACACAAAGATGCAACGAGCTTTTGATTCTTGTTTTTTAGAGCTGCCTATGCGGCAGGAAACATCTTACGCCTCAGCGGGTTTTTCTCGCTGATTTTCTAAACTGCCTATGCGGCAGGAAACTATTTTTCTGGTTCAGAACGAGGCGTTCGAATTTTCTAAACTGCCTGTGCTTTCTAAACTGCCTGTGCGGCAGGAAATTATTCCGGCTTAAAAGCTCACATGGCCGATACTTTCTAAACTGCCTGTGCGGCAGGAAATGGAAAGAATTTGGGCGCTACTGTCGCGAAAATTTTCCAAACTGCCTGTGCGGCAGGAAATTGCTCCAACGCACATAAAAAATAGCCCCCAGATTTCTAAACTGCCTATGCGACAGGAAATTGCGTAACTCGTGCTGATTTCCGCCCGTCGCTTTTCTAAACTGCCTATGCGGCAGGAAATGCGAACGCCGAACCGCTGAACGCGACGGTCATTTTCTAAACTGCCTATGCGGCAGGAAATATCACATGGTACTTCTTATACGTAGAGCTACGTTTTCTAAACTGCCTATGCGGCAGGAAATAGTGAGAAAAAGTCGTTCTTGCCTTGCCACTTCTATGCGAATCAACTTTTCGTCTATTTTACCAAAATTTTCGATACGCTCTTTCTCCTTTGATTTTTCGGGCTTTCCGGCGGGTACGAAAAATTTTGGCATTTTCAGAATTCAGGGACTGCTTTTTGTTTACTAAGCCCGTATGAAGAAAAAGAGCCAACTTCTTTTATCCCATTTTCATCTTTTTCATCACTGGCTATTCGTTTCTGAATGAGCAGCCCAAAATTCTGCTGTGTCGAATTACTGTCGAACCAGACGTACGGCAATTTATCATTTTTGTCCGCAGAAAAATGTGTGAGTACATCTTCCGCGTCCGTCGCATGGCGTCTCGCATAGCGTCTAGCTTTTCGTTCCGTGCTAGAGTCAATCTGCTGGCGGCTATAAATTGCGTACTGCTTCACGCGTTCAATAGGCACAGCGCGAATTGGTATGATGTGCACGTATCCACGCTTTGCAAGTAGTGCAAGAGCATCATTGAGGTTCAAGCACTTCAATGCATATTCATTCTGCGACAGCACGCGAATCTTCCGCCCGAGCGTTTTCGGCTCAAGCGAATACTCAGGGAATGCTACCCCGCAGTGGATTTTTCCTTTTACATCTCGATTATTAGTAAGAGCAAGATGTAGTTTCGCATACACGTTCGACATCAAGAACGGTTCCGGCGCATCTGCTGTCGGATGCAGCGTGATTTCTTGATAAAACCACATCGGCAATCACTCTCCTTTCTCTTTCCCTTTTCCGAACACGCCGCCGCGAATCAGGACGGCCATGACATAATGCGCATTTTCTTCGCTGTCAAAATCTTCACCGAACGAATACCGGTCGAACAGCGAATAAAAGTCTTTCTTCGTTTTTGGCTTGCGGAATGCACTGCCAAGATTCGTCACCGAACCGTACGGCTCAATAGCGATAGGGCCTACGCCCGATTCTGTGCTGAATTCCGGATACCATGTGTCAATCGTGCGGATTGCATTGCCGATTTTCTGCGAATGCATGGCTGCGATACCGTCGATAGCGTACAGCACTTTCGATTTATCGTTCTTGTCTTTATCTCCGAGAATCATTTCTTCACTCGGATAGACTGGCATCCCGTTTCCAATCAGTGCATAAGCTGTCACGGCAAGCCATAAATACGGCTTTTTACCTGACAACGCTGCTTCGATTTCATCTGCAAGCGCTACAACTTTCGCATCATTCTTATCTTCTTCCGGGAAGTCGAATATCGAATAATTATCGCTATTGAATACGAATTCATTTTTCTCAGTACGAACAACAACCTCGATTTTCTCTGCCCCGACACGATTGCGCCAGAGGAAACGGGCATTGGCAAGGTTCAACGCATAGCGCACAGCCAGCTCATGGTAGCCATATTTCTGCTCGTAGCGTTTTCCCATTGCAAATATGCCTTGCTTATGCGCTTCATTATTACATGCAGACGGAATCTCGGCATGTGGCAGAACCTTCATCGTGATTTTTACTTTCAACGTATCTTTGTCCATGCTGAGTGATGCGGAATCGACGGTGTGCGGATTTGCGTTCTCAAGGGCGTTGTTCAGCTTTATCGGGTCATTCATCATCGCGTCTTTCTGCCGATTCGAGATTGTGCCACGGACTGACTTCTCGTGGATGAGAATCGGAGTTGCCTCTGCCTTCCTGTTTTTCCAATTCGTCCCGTACATTAATCCGTCGGAAAACACGAGCTTCTTCTCGAACGCGAGCACGCTCGCTGGTTCCATCGCCTTTTCTTTCTTCGTCCTTGCCACTTCAATCGACTCCTTCTTCTCTTACGTCTACGGCATTTGTGCAGAGATATAAATTCTCATTTTTATATTGATAATGCCACATGATACCCTTCAGTGTCCGAAAATGATATGGTATTTTGAATTCACCTAACGTCAGGATTGGCTCCGCGAAACGGTGCGGCTTGTTCGGGTCGCGCTGGTTCATCACCTTGCCGAGTTGTGCCAACCCCTTGAAGCCGACAGCAATCGGGACAATCCATCCGGCTTGTGCACGGCTCGCAGCCCATGCTCCATTGGCTTCTTCGTACGCATAATGTACGGAAAGCGCGTCAAGGAAGCCGTCTAACGTGTCTTTGCTTTCCTGCAGGATGTCCCGCCGTTCGACAAGGACGAATCCCGGCATCAGGCTCCGGAGCCCCTTCCAGGTGGATACTTTATCTCCGGTCAGGTCAAGCAGTCCGGAGCATCGTACCCCGCTTTCTTGCTTTTCCTTGCCGTCAGAATACTCGAACGGCGCAAAACCGAGGATATCGCCGCCCGCCAGCTTCATCTGGCACAGATTCGTTTCGACGGTATGCAGGAATTCTTCGCGGTCTTCATCTAAGTCAGAAACGGATTTCCCTAGATTTATCAGCAGGGAGACGATCATATCCGCCCGCGGCTCTGGTGTTCGGGATGGAGGCTTATCCAGCTTCGCCGTGTCGTGCTGCGGATTCTTCGTATTGATGACAAGCTGTTTTCCGTTTCTTTTCTGAAACGTCTTCAGCTGGAATTCATGGCAGGCTATCGCGAGCTCTTTCATTGTGATATCCTGCATGGCCGGATTGTGGCGGATATTCCGTTCGAGTGCGTGCATGAATCCGAGGAACGACGTTACGGCAGGGAAGCCGACTGTCAGCGGGCTGCTCATTGCGTTCGCATCGTGGACGCGGATTTCCCGAATCAAGAGGTATGTGTTTCTCATAGTCCTTATTTTACACCCCCGCGAATGGATTTTCCGAAATTAAGGCGACATATCGCAGCTCCGCATCGCCCAAAGCAACCGATTTGCGGTGATGGAACTTTGCCGTCTTCTTGTATCCGGTGGCGAACCAGCGGGCAAATTCATGCGTGATTCCAGTCAGCCATTCATCATCCATCCCCCGTTCATCTGCGTACTTCTTATCTAGCCAGATGCGGTTATTCTTATTGAGCTCTGTCCTGTCGCTCCATCCAGCATCTTTTTCGCTCAGAGCTATCGCACGTAGCAGAATCCTGTCGATGATAATGCTCAGATACGAGTCTCTGCATTCAGCGAAATCGAGATTCGGTATACTCCTGTCGTTCCGCATCTTCTGCAGGATGAGCCGCTGCAAGGCATCGAAATCGTTGTAAAAATTTTTAAACGACAAAGAATAAAAAAACGACTCGCCTTTCGGAATATCAACATGATTCCTGTCAAGTGTCGGCGGGATGGACGGGAGCGCGTAGAAATCGTGCTCCGACATCGCTTTCGCGCTGATGTTCTGCGGCTTTCCGTCGCCGAACGAAAGCCTCACAGGATGCAGGAGCCGACGAGATGGCTTTCCGAATTCCGGCGAATCTTTGCTCCTGCATT
>Ga0310695_10012630_pt1 | contig 11772 bp, 6 predicted proteins | sample RumenRJG_04DNA_FD_203882 | JGI IMG/M metagenome (GOLD analysis project Ga0310695, IMG submission 203882) | Bovine rumen microbial communities from Lethbridge, Alberta, Canada - RJG_04 (v2) (version 2) | ecosystem: Host-associated > Mammals > Digestive system > Stomach > Rumen | place: Canada... | reverse complement strand
CCGTGAGAATAGGTCTTAAGCATCCAGTCAAAGAGGCCTAGTCCTACAGCACGAACAATGGTGTCATACTGAGATAATCGAGGTGTAATGCCATTTTTGACGGTAAAAAGATCTTCACGCTTGAAGGACAGCAGATTTGAGCGGGCAACGCATTCACCTTTGTCTGCAATCATGGAAAGAGAGTCAAATACGTCAGAACCGCTTTCACAGCCGGAAAGATTAGTTAAAAGAACAGGACACTTTAATGACAGACTCAGAGCCTTAACTTTAAGCTCTCTCTTATCTGCTGAATCAAGTTCAAAACGAGCAGCTTCAGGAATAATAAGAAGCTCGATATCCTGAAGATAATTAAGATCACCCTCGTTAAAGAGAATACCAACGATTCCCTCAGATGTTTCAATGCTGTTGCACACACCATAGTGGTTTGTGCCAATGTTGAACATACACTCATCAGAGTATGGAGTTGAGAAGTTTCTTACTCTTGAATCCTTTGCATTGTAAAAAGAATGAGCTGCGGAAATCCCCAGAATAGCCCCTTTGCATACCATGGCATAACAGTCAAAAACCTTTCCGGTAGTATCAGCAAGAGGAAGACCTACACCTACGGTTATTCCTTCAGGGAGCTCATATTTAAGTTTTAAAAGACAGTTAACAGCCCCCTTTAGAAGCTCCTGATGCTCAAACATGTCTCCACAGCCATAGCCGGTAATACATAACTCAGGAAAAGCTAAAAGCTTAATGCCTTCTTTTTGTGCTTTTTCCGCAAGATCAAGAATTTTTTTTGTATTTATGTCTAAATCTAGTGGCGTTGTATTTACACGTGCAGCGCCAAAGCAAGTATAATTAAACATTACGGTATCCTCTATACGTTTATTGAGTGTAAAAATAACACATTTTTTAAGTTGTGGAGCATACTCGTCAAAAATGACGCATAAAAAAATAATATTGGGCAAAAACCGTGATAAACAAACAATTCATTATTTCCAGAGGTAACTGTCATCATCTAGGTGCCACCATAGAGAAGAATGGAGTTAATTTTGCTTTCTGGAGTCCTTACGCACAAGAAGTAGATCTGCTTTTATTTGACAATGTTAACGATGATTCACCTTATGTAGTCCACCTTTCAAGCAGGGTATTCAAGTCAACCTATTACTGGCATGTTTTTGTACATGGAATCGGTGCAGGACAGATTTATGCCTATCGAGTCACCAAGGCTGTAGATAATTCTGACTCAGTTGCTATAGGCAAAGTCTTAGTAGATCCTTACGCAAAAAGAATTCTGTTCCCTGATCAGTATGACCGATTTGCTATAGGAGATGAAAAGAGAATCTTCAGAAACTCACTGAAGTGTGCAGTTGTAGATATTGATGATTATGACTGGGGTATAGATTCTTATCCAAACCACTCACTTGAAAACACCATTATCTATGAGATGCATGTAAAAGGATTCACTGCTGACAAATCTTCAGGTCTTCCTGATAACATCAAGGGAACTTACAGAGGTCTTATAGAAAAAATCCCTTATCTGGTGGAACTTGGTATTACTACCGTGGAGCTGATGCCTATATATCAGTTTGATGAAAACGATGCCCGTCCAGGCATGAAGAACTACTGGGGTTACTCCCCTATGAGCTTCTTTGCTCCCCATGACTGTTTCAGCTCCGATAAATCCATCATGGGACCATTAAATGAGTTCCGAGATATGGTTAAGGCACTCCACAAAAACGGTATAGAAGTTATTTTGGACGTTGTCTACAATCATACCTCAGAGGGTGATGACAACGGACCTACCTACAGTTTTAAGGGGTTAGACAAGAACGGTTACTATATTGTCAAAGACGGCTATCACCAGAACTACTCCGGCTGTGGAAATTCTCTTAACGCCAATCGTCCGATTGTAAGACGAATGATTATCGAATCGCTGGAATTCTGGCATCAGAAGATGCATGTTGACGGATTCAGATTTGATCTTGCATCAATTCTTACCCGTGATAAAAACGGCATGCCAATGAATGACAATACTACCCTGCTGACTATTGATGCTGATTACCAGCTAGCAGAAGCAAAGCTTATTGCAGAGCCTTGGGATGCAGGTGGATTATATCAGTTAGGAGCAATATCTGGCAGTAAATGGAGAGAATGGAACGGACAGTTCAGAGATGATGTTCGCTCCTTTATGAGAGGCGACTGTGGAAAGGTTAAGAACTTTATTCTTCGCCTGCTTGGCTCTCCTGATATTTACAATGAGCATGAGGTTGATCCACAGAAATCCATTAATTTTGTAACCTGTCATGATGGATTCACTCTCTATGATCTGGTCTGTTATTCAGAGAAACATAATTTTGATAACGGCGAAAACAATAACGACGGTAATAATGCAAATTATTCTGCAAATTATGGCATTGAAGGTCCATCTGATGACAAGACTCTGAAGAAACTTAGACTTCGTCAGGCTAAAAACTTTATGGCTATTACCATGCTATCCTACGGCACACCAATGATCTGCATGGGAGATGAGGTTTTACGTTCTCAGAAAGGCAACAACAACGCCTACTGTCAGGATAATGAACTGAGCTACCTAAAATGGGAATATAACGAAGATCAGAAGAATATGCTGAGTTATACCCAGAGGATCATTGAATTAAGACGTCAGGGACAGTTATCACCTCACGGCAACGACAACTATAACAACAAGCTGGATAATGCACTGAAGAATGCTAAGATTCAGTGGCATGGCACAAAGCCTTTCCAACCAGACTGGTCTGATATGTCTCATTCTGTTGGTTTTCTTTTCCGCCACAAGACTGCAGATGTCTATGCCTATGTATATGTAAATGCCTTCTGGGAGGATTTAACAATCGAATTACCTTCTGTACCGGGACATTTGCATAGAAACTGGTATCAGTATCTGAACACAGCACTTCAGAGTGGCAAGGAAGTTTCTAACTTCTATATGAGTCGACGTTACAGAGCAGGAGACAAAATAAAAGTAAAGAATCACAGTATTCTGATGCTGATCTGCCCTGCCACTTAAATATACGACCTTTCAGCCCGATTTTTCTGAACAATCGGGCTTTTTTCTTTCAAAACTTTTCTAATCGGTAAAAAAAACACAAATTAAAGATGGAATATAATCCAAACATTCATACCTTTTCTTATCAAGGTTAGGAATAAACTCCATATTATTGCAATAATTTGTACAAATATGGGATTAAGACCGAGGCGGGTGGAATTCTTGCTAGATATAGTTAAATCAGTAAATTTTACCGTATGCAAAGCATACGGTACCAATGTTTAATCTCTCTTTTCAGCCTTCAGGATCTTGCAGGCAATCTGAATTGATTCATATGAAGGAGGCTCGACATCCTTTAACTTATATTCAATTCCCAGACTCTCATACTTATGAACACCAAGAGAATGGTAAGGCAGAACCTCAACTTTCTTCACATTTGGGAGATGATCAATAATCTTTCTTAGATTCTTTAGCTGCTCTTCACTATCTGTAATACCAGGAAGAAGAACATGTCTGATCCATACTTCCTTATTAAGTTCATTTAAATGCTTGGCACAGGCAAAAATATTTTCATTTCCTATTCCTGTAAGCTTCTTATGCTCAACAGTATTACTGTGTTTAAGATCAAGAAGAACCAGATCTGTGTATTGCATCAGCTCATCGAAAATTTCGATATATTCAGGAGAATTTCTATAAGGACCAGCTGAAGTATCAAGACAGGTATGAACGCCTTCAGCCTTTAATTTCTTAAATAATTCAGTAACAAAAGCAATCTGAGATAGAGCTTCACCACCGCTTACGGTAACTCCTCCATCCTTGCCCCAGTAACTTCTGTAACGCAATGCTTTTGAAACAACAGTGTCAACATCCATGCAGTCACCAACTTTCATTTTCCAGGTATCTGGATTATGGCAATACAGACATCTTAAAGGGCATCCCTGCATAAAAACGACAAATCTTACTCCGGGGCCATCGACAGAACCGAATGTTTCAAATGAATGGATATAGCCTTGAACCATGAATAGAACTCCAAGAGTAAAAAAAAAGTATTTACGAATACAGAGGGCGCCCTAAGGCGCCCCTTTTAACTTCAGTTAAACAAGAATTACATAGCCTTATGGCAGGTTCTTGAAATAACGTCCATCTGCTGCTCACGGGTTAAGTCGATGAACTTAACAGCGTAGCCTGAAACACGGATGGTGAAGTTTGCATACTCAGGCTTCTCTGGGTGCTCCATAGCATCAAGAAGCTTCTCAGTACCGAATACGTTAACATTTAAGTGATGTGCACCCTTAGAGAAGTAACCATCTAAAACGTTAACCAGGTTATTTACACGCTCATCCTCATTGTGACCTAAAGCATCAGGAGCAATAGTCTGAGTGTTTGAAATACCGTCTAATGCATACTCGTATGGAAGTTTAGCAACTGAGTTTAGAGATGCTAGAAGACCTGACTTCTCTGCACCGTATGATGGGTTTGCACCAGGAGCTAAAGGCTCGCCAGCTTTACGTCCATCAGGTAGAGCACCGGTAGCCTTACCATAAACAACGTTTGAAGTAATGGTTAGGATAGAGGTTGTAGGCTCTGAATCACGATAGGTGTGGTGCTTCTTTAACTTGGTTAGGAAGTTCTTTAATAACCATACTGCGATCTCGTCAGCACGATCATCATCGTTACCATAACGAGGGAAGTCACCTTCGATCTCGAAATCAATAGAGATGCCATCAGCATCACGTACAGGCTTAACCTTAGCGTACTTGATTGCAGATAAAGAATCTACAACGTGTGAGAAACCAGCAATACCGGTAGCAAAAGTACGACGAACATCAGTATCGATTAAAGCCATCTCTGCTGCTTCGTAGTAGTACTTATCGTGCATGTACTGAATCAGGTTCAGAACATTTACATATAGGCTTGCTAACCACTCTAGAACGATATCATAGTTTGCCATAACCTCATCGTAGTCTAAGTACTCTGAAGTGATCTTAGGTAACTTAGGACCAACCTGCATACGGGTCTTAACGTCGATACCGCCGTTCATTGCGTATAGAAGAGCCTTAGCTAGGTTTGCACGAGCACCGAAGAACTGCATTTCCTTACCAGTCTGAGTTGCAGATACGCAGCAGCAGATTGAGTAATCATCGCCCCACTCAACACGCATTACGTCATCATTCTCATACTGGATTGATGAAGTATCTACAGAGATCTTAGCAGCATACTTGCGGAAGTTCTCTGGAAGCTTGCTGGTGTATAGAACAGTCAGATTAGGCTCTGGTGATGGGCCCATGTTTTCTAAGGTGTGTAGGAAACGGTAGTCTGACTTGGTAACCATGTGACGGCCGTCCATACCAAAACCTGCAACCTCAAGAGTAGCCCATACAGGGTCACCTGAGAACAGCTGCTGGTATGAAGGAATACGAGCAAACTTAACCATACGTAGCTTCATTACTAAGTGGTCAATCAGCTCCTGAGCCTCAGTCTCGGTCAGCTTGCCTTCCTGAATATCACGGTTGATGTAAATATCTAAGAAGGTTGAGATACGACCGATTGACATAGCAGCACCATTCTGAGTCTTGATAGCAGCTAGGTAACCGAAGTATAACCACTGAACAGCTTCACGTGCGTTTGAAGCTGGCTGTGAAATGTCAAAGCCATAGCTCTGAGCCATAACCTTCATAGCCTTTAAAGCTTTGATCTGATCAGCTAACTCTTCACGCTGACGGATTACGTCGTCAACCATGATGCCGCAGCCGCAGTTCTTTAAATCAGCCTGCTTCTGCTCGATCAGGAAGTCGATACCGTAAAGGGCTACACGACGGTAGTCACCAACGATACGGCCACGACCGTAGGTATCTGGAAGACCGGTTAAGATCTTGTTCTTACGAGCAAGACGCATCTCTGGAGTATATGCATCATATACAGCCTGGTTGTGGGTCTTGTGATACTCGTTGAAAATCTGATCGAATTTTGGATTTGGAGTATAACCGTTAGTGGTACATGCTTCCTGAGCCATCTTGATACCACCATAAGGCATGAAAGCACGCTTTAATGGCTTATCGGTCTGTAAACCAACAACTTTCTCTAAATCCTTGCTGTTCTCTGAGATGTAGCCAGGACCATAAGCGGTAATACCTGATACAATCTCGGTTTCCATATCAAGAACACCACCCTGAGCACGCTCCTGGTGCTGTAACTTCTGTAGGTCGCCCCATAGCTTATTGGTTGCTTCGGTTGGACCAGCTAAGAATGATGAATCACCATCATATGGTGTGTAGTTGTTCTGAATAAAATCTCTTACGTTAACATCAGAGATCCAGTGGGTTCCTTTGAAACCACGCCATTGCTCTTTCATGATTACTCCTAAATATATTTAATGAGATCTGTTTCTTGCAGATCCCTATCTCTATTCAAGCAGTGAGCATTATATATTCATGATTTCAAAATTCAAACATTCAGTTAGACATGATTTAATGTGAAAGATGTCTCAAAACAGGTTTGAAAGGCTTAATTACAGGGATTATAAGGAAATTTATTTTTTTTAATTTTTAAACTGAGTTTATTAACTCACTATAAACTTATTAAATGGGAAAAATAGAAAAAAATACAATGTGGTTTATTAAGTGCGAAAGCACAGCTGACTGAATTCAGACAAATGTTTTAGGTAAAAATATCCTTAAAAAGGCTGATTCAGACAGTACTGTGCCGCAAATTAGATTATTTTGTTAGTTTTTCGGCAATAACACCATTCTCATAAAGATCAAGAAGATCTTTTAGCTCTCGTACTCTTTCCTTAAGCTCTGCTCCCCAGTCAGTATCAGCAACAAGTTTTCTTGGCTTATATTCTTCAACTGACAGCTCTTCAATATCCTCAATATCACGAAGTGAATCAATGGCATCACGCTTGTTTGTAAAAGGAGTATGAGCTTTTAAATGAAGGCAGTGAGAATTATAAATAAGAGTGTAACCTGCAATACCGGTCTTATCCTGATATGCTCTGCAGAATCCACCGTCAATAACTAGGAGTTTGCCTCTAGCTCTGATAGGTGACTCCCCTTTTTTTGCCATAATTGGAGTATGTCCATTGATAATATGGCCCTTTTTAGGATTTAGACCGAATTCCTTTAAAATCATCTCACAGGTCTGAACCTTGTGATAATACTCATAATAAGGATTTCTTGGTTCGTTCTGAACAGATTCTTCTTTTATCAGAAGTTTCTCAAAGATTTTCATACGTCTGCCGGATAATGGGGATAACGGAGCTGTCCACATATACCAGAAGAAATCCAGGTGGTCATCATCTCTATTAAGATAGCCTTCACGAATCTTGGTCTGACAGAAATTCATATAATCTCTGCCACTTAGATACTGATTATTACATTTAATCTTTAAAAACTGACCGTTCTCATCTAATGGAACGCATCCATGATAAAGAAGATTACCGTTGTAGCATTTATACATATCACCTTTTGTAAACAGGAACTGTATATGTTCTCTAAGACGAACTGAACTGGTAAAGGAAGAAATCAGGTCTTCCATTAGTTCCTGTTCACCGTCTGACAACTGATATGGAGCATTCTCATTGACAGTTGGCATATCTGTAAAATTGAGATGATATGTATTTCCATCCGCTAGCTTGAGAGTACCACTCTTAAGATCAATATGCTCAAAAAGCTTCAGCTCCTGAAGATTGTACTCAGGATGTCTGTCAACTATAGCACCAACCAGCTTCATTCCTAATACCGACAAGGCTTTCTGCAGAGCAGGATAACCAGGTTCATCCTTATAAGTGCTAGTGCTAAAGAGCACCAGTTTTCGCAATGAGATGCCATATCCGTTTTCAAGCATCTTATAGTTGTTGTAGCGAAGATTGTTTAACAGAACATTGACAATGCACATTCCACTGCCACAGGCTGCTCCCATCCAGAGAACATCATGATTACCCCACTGCAGATCCAGATGATGATAGGATGATAGAACATCCATGCATTTGTCAGGACTAGGACCTCTGTCAAAGATATCACCTAAAACATGAAGCTTGGCCACAGCAAGAGTCTTGATTAGCTCACAAACATCCCTAATAAACAGTTCAGAACTACCAGTTTCAACAATAGACTGAAGGATCTTTTCATGATATAGCTTTTGAATATGATCTTCATCAGACTTCGAGTGCATCATCTCGTCAATGATGTAGGAAAAATTGGTTTTGATAATGGAACGAACCTTTTCTCGGCTGTATTTTGAGGAGAAAAAGTTACACATTGAAATCAGATTAACTATAGTCTTCTTAATGTACTCATCCGTAAAACGGTTTTCCTGTTTCAGTTTTTTCATTACCGTACTTGGGTAATAGATAAGAGTACAAAGTTCGTCTTTTTCCTTAAGGGTACAGTTATCTAGAACAATCTTAACCTTATCCTTAATTACACCAGAAGCATTGTTTATGATGTGCCGAAAGGCATCATATTCACCGTGAATATCGGAGATAAAATGCTCTGTTCCTTTTGGAAGACTGAGCTCTGAGGTCAAATTAATAAGCTTTGAGTAGACTGCACAGCGGTTAGGATACTGAGTTGATAATAGTCTCAGCAGTCTTAAATGCTGGGCTGTGTATTTTTTAGTAGCAGGCATTTTTTATGTTTGTTAATTGTTTTTAGTTGTTATATATACGTTTTAATCAGAATACTTATAATGAGCAGCTCTGTAGTAAATCGCCTCGCAGTCCTTTCTGTATAAAAGAACGAACTGGCCCTCGGTTTTATTTACATCATCAACACCAAGCATATTCAGCAGATGAGGAATATCCTCCTCTTTTGCTCCTATTTCCTCAAAGGAAAGAGGCATACCTATAGAATGCAGAAAATGTCTGAAGGCTCTGATGCCTTCTCTTGCAGTTGAAGCAGGATCATCAAAGTCCATGGATACCCCGAATACTCTTACGGCAAACTGAGCAAACCTCATAACATCATGCTTATAGACATAATCCATCCAGGCAGGAAAAATCACTGCTAGTCCTGCTCCATGGGCAACATCATATAAGGCAGAAAGCTGATGCTCTATATGATGACTGGCCCAGTCCTGTACCCTGTCAACACCACAGATATTGTTATGTGCCAATGAGCCTGCCCACATGATATTTGCACGGGCGTCGTAGTTTGAAGGATCATCAATAGCCACAGGAGCGTTTTCAATAATAGCCTTTAACAGCGCCTCACACATATAATCAGTTACGGTTACACCTTTTGAATTAGTAAAGTAACGTTCCAGGATATGAGCGATCATGTCAGTTATACCGCAGGCTGTCTGATATCTGCTTACAGAGAAGGTAAGTTCAGGATCCAGGATAGCAAACAGAGGTCGGTTCAAAGGTGAACCGCATCCATTCTTGACCACTTTACCGTCAATTTCCTTTTCAATTACAGTGGATAATGAACTCTCAGAACCTGCTGCAGGAATAGTCAGTACACAGCCTGTCTTAAGAGCTGTTTTGGTTTTTCTTTTCTTAGTAAAAAAATCAAAAAAATCTCCATCATCAGGAATTCCCAGAGCAATTGCCTTAGCTGTATCAATTACACTTCCACCGCCTACAGCTAAAATGAAGTCGATCTGCTTTTCTCTGCCAAGTTCAATTCCTTTATAAACCAGATCTGCTCTTGGATTTGGGAGGACACCGCCTAATAAAGAATAATCAATTGAATTTGATTTTAGCTGTTCCTCAACAGAATCAAGTAAACCGGATTTTTTAGCATGTTCACTACCATAAACCACCAATACATTCTTATAACCGTAGCTTTTGATGGTATCACCGCATTTTGAACTGGTACCCTGGCCGAAAATGTATTTTGTTGGGACAACAAATTCAAAGTTTTCCATGATTATTCCTTATGAGAGTTCAAAAAAATTTTCTTACATATTATCATGTTATAATTAGCTAAAATCTTAAAAAAAATTCAATATGCAACCATAATCAGCATTTTTTTCTTAAATTTTGCCTAAAATATAGCTAACAGCATTCTGAATATTTTTCAATACCCACAATTTGTTATACAATGCACCATATTTTTTAGTTTCAATATCAACTATATGAGGATGACTATGAAGGTTGGATCAATTTGCCTTTTAACTGCCGCCCTGATTTGTGCTTCAAACAGTACAATGGCTGAAAAAAGCGACAAGGTAAACATCTGGAACTGGAGTTATAACATTGGAGAAAACACTGTAGCAGATTTTGAAAAAGACACTGGCCTAAAAACAAGCTATGTTGAGTATGATTCAAATGAGCTTCAGGAAACCAGACTATTAGCAGGAAATACAGGATTTGATGCTGCTATTGTTGTAAGTTATAACGTACCTCGTATGGCTAAGGCCGGTGCTCTGATGAAAATCGATCACTCAAAGATCCCTAACTGGGTAAAGCAGAACAAGGCCCGTCTTGAAAAACTTGCCACCATCGATCCAAATAATGACTACGCCTACCCTTATATCGAGATTTCCATCGGTATCGGCTATAATAAGCAGAAGGTTGCCGAGATAATGGGTAAGGACTTCAAATTTGAATCATGGAATGATCTTTTCAATCCAGAGAATTCAGCTAAGCTGAAGAAATGTGGTATTGCCATTATTGATTCTCCAATCGAAGTTATCTCTGCTGTACAGCATTACCTGAACAAACCACCTCGTTCAGAGAAAGCAGAAGATTACGAGGAGGCAAGAAAAATTCTTACTTCTCTTGCAAGCAATACCTCATACTTCCAGTCTAACCGTTATGTAACCGATATTGCATCAGGCGAAATCTGCGTTGCCATCGGTTATTCCGGAGACTTCGTTCAGGCAAATCACCTGGCACAGCATGGCAAAAACAAGTATGATGTTGACTATGTTGTACCAAAAGAGGGGTCTATAATGTGGTTTGACAGCTGGACTGTACCTCGTGGAGCAAAGAATGTAGACAATGCTATGACCTGGTTTAACTGGCTTTTAGATCCAAAGAATGCCTCTACTCTTTCAGATGAGATTGGTTATATCATGCCAGTTGATGAGGCTATGCAGAATCTTTCAGAGGAACTAAAGGCAAATCCAAGCATTATGCTTTCTGAAGAAAAACTGAAGACCATGTACTTTATGCAGGAGACTTCACAGAAGACCTCTAAGATTGTAAGTAATGTCTGGAACACCATGAAGATGGATTCAGAAAAGAATCGTGGTCAGGACAACGCTAACGGTTGGGATTAACTATATTATCGGAATTATCGATCTTTAAATAAAAACACGTTCATGGTCTGGACGTGTTTTTTCTTTTTAATCAATATGTTTTCACCAATATACAAAAAAGAGATAAAAACACAGTTAAGACTGTTTCTGCCATTTCTTATTGCTCAGTTATCATCAACTGCAATGAGTACTGTTGACACTATCATGGCAGGACTTGCAGGAACAATTGATCTGTCAGGAGTTGCTATTGCCAGCTCCTTCTACTGGCCTGCCTATATGTTTCTTGCAGGTATTGCCTATGGTGTTGCGCCAACTATTTCTCACCTTCTGGCAACCAAAAATATGCGTTTTATGCAGCAAAGTCTTTTCAATGCAATGCTGGTGATTAGTGTATTCGGTTTTATTACTGCGGGTATTCTGAGTCTGTCGCACCTGATATTCAGGTTCGTTCCTTCTGATCCTATGATGATTAGTGTAGCAACAAAATATCTGTATTTTGTAGCCATAGCCTTACCTGCAACTGCAGTTTACAACGGTTATATTGCTTATGC
>Ga0310695_10012628_pt1 | contig 11773 bp, 8 predicted proteins | sample RumenRJG_04DNA_FD_203882 | JGI IMG/M metagenome (GOLD analysis project Ga0310695, IMG submission 203882) | Bovine rumen microbial communities from Lethbridge, Alberta, Canada - RJG_04 (v2) (version 2) | ecosystem: Host-associated > Mammals > Digestive system > Stomach > Rumen | place: Canada... | reverse complement strand
TCAGTGAAATCACTTAGACTAAGCAAAAGCCATAATTACCTTAAAGGTTATTATGGATCGTTTACTAATTTTTTCAATCGCAATATGAATTCTGTCTATTTTAAATCAAATAAGAGCAATACACAAAAAATTTAGAGCAAAAGTTTCAGGAATAATCCCTAAAGGTCTGTTTTTTTTTCAGAATTAATTAAAAAAAAATCTATAGTTGAATTAATTTTTGCTCAAAGGAATTCGAACAGATTATGAAAAATCATATGCATGCATTTTTTTTAGAAACCGCACTGTCGCTGTGTCTGATTCAAGGATGCTGCTTCGGAACCGCCGGACGGCCAGGCACTTCTGCAATGATTGAAGCGGAATACGCAGAAGAAAACAAAACAGTGCATGAAAGATTTTACAGAAATCTTTCAGCCGGGTTTGCCGCTGAAATTGACTTTTTGTCCGCTCACGGCCCGGCAAATAATTTTATCGGCGGTAATTTTATAATTCACACGCTGAATGCAGATCACGACAGAGGAAATCAGAAGGCTTATCGACCGTATAATGCCTCGCATGCCGACGGCAAGAACAGGACAACCGTCTCAGGAACCCGCCGGACAGGAAGACTCTGCGGCACGGGTGCCGGTACAGATCAAGAACTTTCCTTTTATCGATTAAAAAAAGGTTCCAAAGGTTGTACAATACCCGAAAATAATTAAAGGATCATGAAAAATGAATTTATATATCTGCGAAAAACCTTCCCAGGGGAGGGATCTTGCCCGCGTACTCAAATGCACATCAAGACATGAAGGTTCACTGAGCAACGGTACCGATACGGTTACATGGTGTCTCGGTCACCTCCTGGAGCTTCTTGAACCGCATGAATATGATCCTAAATACAGAAGATGGTGCATCGAGGATCTGCCGATTATTCCGGAACGCTACAATTACAAGGTGAAATCCGCATCTGCCAAACAGTACAAAGTTGTTGCTGATCTGATCAAAAAAGCCGACTGCGTTTATATTGCCACCGACTTTGACCGTGAGGGCGAGGCCATAGCAAGAACACTGCTCGATCGCGTGCGCTACCGCGGCACCGTGAAACGGGTATGTCTTTCAGCCCTTGACGATATCAGCATAAGACGAGCTCTCGGCAGCATCAGAGAAGGTTCCGAAACCGTTGCTCTTTATTATTCAGCCCAGGCAAGACTGAGAGCAGACTGGGTTGTTGGAATGAATCTGAGCAGACTGTTTACTCTGCTGGGAAGAAAAAGCGGCTTTAACGATTCCATTCCTGTCGGCCGTGTTCTTACACCGACCGTGTCGCTGGTGGTGGAACGGGATCTTCAGATCAGAAATTTTGTACCGGTTCCGTATTATGAACTTAAAATCACCGCCGTAACAGAAAAGGGAAAAATTCCGGCATACTGGAATGTTCCGGAAAATATTGCCGACGATGCGGGAAGATGTCTGAAGCGTGAAGAGGCCGTCAGGGTCGCATCCGAGGTTAATAACGCAGAGGGTACAATTACAGAAGCCGAAAAGAAACAGGTAAAGGAGGGAGCTCCTCTGCCCTTTGATCTTACGAGCCTTCAGCAGTATGCAGCTAAAAAATGGGGCTACACCGCCCAGCAGACACTGGATGCCGCACAGGCACTGTATGAAACCCACAAGGCAACCACCTATCCGCGTACAGACAGCCGTTATCTGCCGCTGTCACAGTTTGCCGACGTTCCACATGTACTGGATACAATGCAGAAAGCAGATCCGGCGCTGATCCCTCTGATTGCCAAAGCGGATCCGAATCACAGGGGACGCGCATTCAAAAGCGAAATAGACTCCGCGCACCACGCAATAATTCCGACCATGAAGGTTCCGAACCTGGCGGTCATGAATCCGTGTGAACGCAATATCTACAATGCAGTCAGGGCATATTATCTCATGCAGTTTTTCCCTGATGCCGAATTTATGAAATCCGTCATCGGGGTATCTGTCGGCGGTCACCGCTTCACCGCAAAAGGCAGGATTCTGATGAAACAGGGTTGGCGTGAAGTTCCGATCTCTCTCGGTCTTCTCGGTTCAGACAGCAGCGACGAAGATCAGAATGAGGAAAGCCAGGAGGATCAGACAAGACTTCCGAATGTTCAGGCAAACGATCCGTGCATGGCGACCGAACCTGCAGTAACCGACAAAAAAACCGCTCCGCCTGCACACTTTACCGAAGCCACGCTGCTGGCGGCAATGGAAAATATCGGTAAATATGTACAGGAGGAAAAATTCAAAAAGATTCTGAGGGAAACCGCTGGGATCGGAACTCCGGCAACCAGGGCCGGAATCATAGAAAACGCCATTCGGCACAATTATCTGCAGCGTCAGAAAAAATCAATTCTGGCAACAGACAAATCATTTGCCGTAATTGAAAAGCTTCCTGCGGGAATCAAATCGGCAGGACTGACAGCCGCATGGGAACAGGAACTGGATAAAATCGCGCACAGCAGTGAAACAACCGAAAATTTCATGCTCAACATTGAAAAGTGGATCCGCAGCATGATCAGCAATTACCTGGCCAGGAATGATTTTGTAATTCAGAATGTTTCCGGTTCCGGTGCTCTGAATGCTTCAGGAACCTCTAATGCTGGAAAAAGCAACACCAGATATGCAAAAAACAGCACCAAATCTGTCAACCATCGACAAAAATCAACTGCAAAATTGAAGAAAAACAACGATAAATCAATATGTTACCCAAAAGAAATAAAACAATCTGCAGATGCTGACACAACAGTTGCAGGAAATGCGCCGATATGTCCTGACTGCGGTCAGCCGATGGTACTTAGAACCAACAGGGCCAAAGGCAGCAGATTCTGGGGATGCAGCGCATACCCGAAATGCCGAGGTACTCTGCCGATTGATGACAGATGATGCAGAACATGTCCGCAGCCGGAGCCGGATATTATTTCGCCTTTGCAGGCTGAACCGATATCCGCGCACTCCCAAAAAAAGCATTCATTGAACAAATGCCGCAGCTCCGGGGCACGAAAGTGCCGTCCTCGATAATCACAATGACTAGAATCGTAAAATATGCTAGAATAACAGAGTTTTAGATTAGTGCTGTTTAAGTTTTTCCTGCTGCATTGCTGTCAGGACTGAGACTTATCGCAAAATTTTGAAAATAATAAAGGATCAAAAAAGTATGGCATTGCATCCATTTGCAGGAAAGCCTGCAAGGTTAGAAGATTTAACCAATATTCCACGTTTAATTTCTGAATACTATCTGAATAAACCGGATATGAGCGTTCCGGAACAGAGAGTAGCCTTCGGTACCTCCGGTCACAGAGGAAGTTCCCTGACCTCTGCATTTACCGAATCCCATATTCTGGCAATCAGTCAGGCTATTGCAGATTACAGAAAGGAACAGAACACCACCGGACCACTGTTTATCGGAAAGGATACCCACGGTCTGTCAGAGCCGGCGTTCTGCACAGCTCTTGAAGTATTAATCGCAAACAATGTAAACGTGTATGTGGACAAGGATTTATCATACACCCCTACTCCTGTTGTTTCACACGCGATTTTAACCTACAACCGCGACAAGACATCGGATCTGGCTGACGGTATCGTTATTACACCGTCTCACAATCCTCCTACAGACGGCGGATTCAAATACAACCCTACCGACGGCGGTCCTGCCAATTCAAATATTACAAAATGGATTGAAAACAGAGCCAATGAGTATCTTGAAAGAGGTCTGGACGGCGTTAAGCGCGTTGAATACACCCAGGCTGTAAATTCACCTCTGGTTACCCGTTTTGATTACGTTTCCAACTATGTTAACGATCTGGAAAATGTTATCAACTTCGATCCGATCAGAGAAAAGAAAATCAAGATCGGTGTAGATCCTCTCGGCGGTTCCGGCGTTTACTACTGGGATCACATTGCAAAGAAATACAATATTGATATCGAGGTTGTAAACTACAGGGTTGATCCTACCTTCTCTTTCATGACCCTCGATAAAGACGGAAAGATCAGAATGGACTGCTCTTCTCCTTATGCAATGGCTTCGCTGATTGCATTAAAAGACCGTTTTGATATCGCGGTAGCAAACGATCCTGACTATGATCGTCACGGAATTGTATGCAGAAGCGGACTTATGAACCCTAACCACTACCTCGCAGTAGCTATTCAGTATCTGTTTACCCACCGCGACGGATGGCCTAAGGAAGCAGCTGTAGGTAAAACCGCAGTGTCATCATCAATAATCGATCGCGTTGTTAAAAGCATTAATCGCGACCTCAAGGAAGTTCCTGTAGGTTTCAAATGGTTTGTTGACGGACTTTACACAGGAACATACGGTTTCGGCGGTGAAGAAAGCGCCGGTGCATCATTCCTGAGAAAGAACGGCAAGGTATGGAGCACCGATAAGGACGGTATCATCCTGGCACTGCTTGCTGCTGAAATTCTTGCTGTAACCGGCAAGGATCCTCAGGAACACTATAATGAAATTACCGCACAGTTCGGCAATCCAATTTACAAGCGTATTGATGCTCCTGCCAATACACAGCAGAAGGCTATACTGTCAAAGATGGATCCTTCTCTGATAGAGGCATCAGAACTTGCCGGTGAAAAAATCACTGCAATTCTGACAAATGCCCCAGGCAACAATGCTGCAATCGGCGGTCTGAAAGTTGTAACCGAAAACGGCTGGTTTGCCGCACGTCCTAGCGGAACCGAATCCATTTATAAGATTTACATGGAATCATTCAAGGATGAAAAGCATCTGGAACAGATTCAGAATGAGGCTGTTGCCATCGTTTCCGCCGCATTCAGAAAAGCAGGCGTATAACGGATTTTAATTTCACTTTTAAAAATCATTGAGATCTGCCGGCAGGCAGATCTTTTTTTACCTCTCAATATACGACATCACTGATAATTTCAGATATTCACGGAATGCCAAGCCGCCGCAGGCAAGATGCAGCCCCGGCAAGCCGGACAGTTCCTGTGATTTTTATTTTCCTGAAGAATCATGATGTTATTTTGCTGTTAAAAAAATTTCATCATTGACTGAAACAACGTAAAGCGGCATCTGCAAAGCAAAGAACGGAATCAGACAGGAATTACGCAGATCGGCAGCTGCATATATCAGGAATGCAGCCTTGAGAACATTTCCTCAAGTTCATTTCCGGTCGGAAATCCTTTGGATGCGCTTGCCGATCGGATCTTCATCGCTGCAAACAGCTGCGCGCGATCCAGGGCATCCTCAGGTTTCATTCCGTTAACATAGTAATGCATAAACGAGGAAAACAGCGCATCACCTGCGCCTACAGTGCTGACAATACTGCCGATTGAATATGCCGGCCGGTAAACAAATCTGTTTTCATCCTTCAGATACATCATGGCGCCTTTTGAACCCATGCCGAGAACAATCAGTCTGCATGAGAACCTTGCTCCGATTGCCGACAGAAACTGCTGATAATCACCGCTGATACCCTCATCGCTCAGAAATACAATATCCGCCGATTCAAGGAATTCCCTGTTGTAATCGTCATCAGGATTTGAAAGAACATGCACATCCGTGGCAACAAGTTTGTGCTGCTCCTTTGCGAGTTTAAGCAGAGGACGGGAAAAATTAATATTGCCTGCAAGTACAGCATCTGCATTGCGCAGAACCCCTGAAGCAAAATCGTACCTGCATTCCTGAATATCCTTCAGATCGCAGTAGATCTGACGGCGTGATGATTCATCATACAGCACAACTGAGTTCGGGGTTTCTCTGAGACCCATGCTGATATTTTCAGTGTCTATGCCGGATGACTTGAGTTCATCGATTATCACTCTTCCGGGAACATCATCAGCAAGTAGCGAGCAGAGTATGACCCTGTTTTCAAGAACCGTCAGCGCCTTTGCTATGTTGAGCGCAACACCTGATGCAGCTGTCGCCACACCGAAAAAAGGATAATCAACAGGATAGTAATTAATCGGGAAACCGCGCACTCTGCAGACAGTTTCCATATTGAGAAGTCCGGAAATCAAAAAAGCAGCCATATTCATCTCCTTTTAGTAAAAAAAAGACAGATGTATAAAAAACAGGTCTGTCAAAATCGATCAGCCGCACGGTGTCGCTATGCAGCCTTATGTTTACAGATTGCGAAACGGTACACTGACATACAGTTCAGATGCATTTTTACTCTTAAGGATAAATATATTTCAAATCCTTAGGATTAATATCGTATTTGCGGCAGAATTCCGCAAGATCCTCATCACTTGCGATCAGCATGATCTCGGTAATTTTTCTGGTGCGCAGATCCTGAAAGCATGCTGTTTTTTCCCCGGTGCAGACACTGGATTTAATGACCGGGATCTGCGTTTCTCTGTCATAGGGAGTAACTTCTTCTTTTTTCTTAAAAAAATCAAACATTTAAATTTTCCCCTGATCTCTTAAAATCATTAAACATCTGTTGCAGTCAAAGTCCAGACGGAATTTCCGGTTGCCGATCATAAGTTCCAGTTTTTCCGGTTTACGCTGCAGATTGCGTTTTTCACACATTCCGAAGCAATATCTCAGGCAGTGCTTGCTGTACAGCACCGGAGCATTCGGCTTCTGCTCTTTTTCATAAGCATCGGCAATATTAAGTTCCCCGTGTTCAAAATAATATTTTCTGGCAAGGGAATTGTAAATATTGGCCTGAAAACCTAAATTTCTCTCCTCTTCCGGCAGCTGTATATCTGTATTGATTTTTCGCTGTGAAACGGTTCTTCGGCTCTCTTTCTGCAAAATAATCCTTTCCACTGCCTGGTGACGAAGTTCATTGAATCTGCTGATCGGTATAAACCAGTAGTATTTCATATTCAGATTGATTTCCTCTGCAGTAAAAACCGATTCTCCGAGTTTTGCCAGTTTGCCGCGGAGGTTCTGTTCGAGTTTTTCATGATTATCGGCAGTTTCAAAATTTTCAGGACAATAATCAGTCTCGGCATAATCTCCTGTCTCATCCACAGCCTTCAGCGTGACATGATCTTCATACTCGGTGTAATCAAAACGGATTTTAATTTTTCTGACAGCAGAACCGTTTTCGAGAATTTTTCTTTCAAATTCCGCATCCTTGTTGCGATACAGAACCATTCCCGGTTTCAGTTCCCTGACAGGCTGAAAAATTTCAAGAGTATCGTTCTTTACACTGCTGATTCTGAATCCGTCCAGTTCCTGATGCTCATTAAAATAATTGCACTTGTCCCCGTTATGGATAATCTGTCCGGGCATTGTTCTGACTTTGATCATTCTGCCTGCGACTTTTAAAATTTCCGCAACCGGAGTTCCGACAAATTTAGGGGATTTGAAATTTGCGTACTGATCCTTTATTTCATGAAGATTATATTCGGTAAATCCGCGGTTGAAACTTTTGTTCACATCAGGTGCAAAAGTATACTTCGATGTGCCGTATGAACTGCGTACATAGCGCTCGGACCGGCGGTTCAGGATTTCATCAATGTGCATGCGGTACCATGCGGTCACATTTCTGACATAGCCTTCATCCTTCAGCCTGCCTTCTATTTTGAATGACTGAATTCCTGCATCCATCAGTTCCTCAAGATTATCCGTATTGTTCAGATCTCTCAGGGACAGCAGATACTGATCACGGGCAAGAACCTCTCCGCCTGCCGTTTGCAGGGTCTGAGGCACCCGGCAGAGCTGCGCGCACTCTCCTCTGTTAGCACTGCGCTTTGTTATGCACTGGCTTAAATAACAGCGTCCGCTGACACCGGCGCACAGAGCCCCGTGGACAAAAAATTCAAGTTTGGCATGATGCACGCTTTTTCTGATTTCACGGATCTGATTTATCGACAGTTCACGGGCAAGAACAATCTGGCTGAAACCTGTACGGTCAAGAAATTCAGCCTTGGCCGGAGTTGCATTATTCTGCTGTGTGCTTGCATGCAGTTCAATCGGAGGCAAATCAAGTTCAAGAAGTCCGAGATCCTGGACAATCAGCGCATCCGTCCCGATATCGTACAGTTTATAAATAAGACTCCGCGCCTCTTCAATTTCCCGATCTGTCAGAATGGTATTAAGTGTAACATGTATTTTTACCCCGAACCTGTGGGCATACCGGCAGAGTTTTTCCAGATCCTCCAGGGAATTTCCGGCATTTACTCTTGCTCCGAAGGAAGGGCCTCCTATATAAACCGCATCCGCGCCGCAGTCAACAGCCGCTATACCGCAGGACAGATCCCGCGCAGGAGCCAGTAACTCTATGGTTGTTCTTTCCGACATAGCCTTCTTTCCTTGTATATATTCCGGTATTCAACGGATTTGTTGGTTTATGTTTTCCGTTCCTGATTTGCAGTCCGCCGCCAGAATGTGAATTTTTCATCCGGTATTAAAAAAGGCCGTACCTTACGACCTTTTTCTCAGAATCGGCTCTTCAGCAATTCTACACTAAAAAATGTCTTTCGGTAATTGCTTGCCTTCCTTTTTCCACTGGGAATATTCAGCAGTTGCTGCAAACAGCGCATCACTGGAGGAATTGATTGCGGTTTCCAGAGAATCCTGAATTACACCTACAATGAATCCAACTCCCACCACCTGCATCGCAATGTTCTGATCTATGCCGAACAGAGAACATGCCATAGGGATCAGCAGCAGAGATCCGCCGGCAACGCCGGATGCTCCGCAGGCTGCAACTGCAGACATCATGGACAGTAAAATTGCGGAAGGAATATCAACACTTAAATTCAGCGTATGAGCCGCGGCAAGGGCAAAAACGGAAATGGTCACCGCTGCGCCGCTCATATTGATTGTGGCGCCGAGAGGGACTGATACGGAATAAACCTCTTTATCCAGTTTCAGGCGCTGGCACAGTTCCATGTTAACCGGTATGTTTGCAGCCGAACTGCGGGTAAAAAACGCCGTAACACCTGATTCCTTAAGGCACTTGAAAACCAGAGGAAACGGATTTTTTCTCAGAAAGATAAACACTATCAGAGGATTGACCACCAGTGCAACAAACATCATGCATCCCACCAGCAGGGCAATAATGCCGGCGTAATCCTTGAAGATTGAAATTCCGTTGGTCGATATATTGTTGTAAACCAGACCGAGAATACCGAAGGGTGCGAATTCAATAATCCATTTAACGATTTCTGAAACACCGGCAGAAAGATCCTGCAGAGCTTTCTTGGTGGTGTCTCCGGCGATTCCCTTGAGAGCAATTCCGAGCAGAGCCGACCAGAACAGAATACCGAGATATTTTCCTTCACTGATAGAAACTATCGGATTGGCGATCATGCCCATGATGATGTTTTTCAGCACCTCTCCGATATTGGTAGGAACGGAGCTGCCGGTCTGCGCATCGGCAAAGGTCAGAGTTGCAGGAAACAGGAAACTTCCCAGAACACCGACTGCCGCGGCGCACAATGTTCCCACTATGTACAGAAAAATAACCAGTCGGAATTTTCCTCCCAGTGATTCACGGCCCTGCATCAGCGAGGATGATACCAGGAAAAAAACCAGAACAGGCGCAATAGCTTTCAAAGCACCAACAAAAAGATCTCCCAGCACATAAACCGATGTCAGTTTGGGAGCGGACAGTCCGAGAACGACACCGACGATTAAACCGATGATAATTCTTATGATCAGACTTGTTTTTGTATAAAGTGTGAATACGTTCTTGAATGACGCGAGCATACACTTTCCTTTAAACGTTAAATTTAAAACAGTTCCGCAGAATCCGACGGAAACGTCAGATTACAGGCGGTTCTCCGAATCCGGCAAAGAGGACAGCTTTCAGTATCATGAAAAATCCAATCACACTGAAAAAATCAACAGGCAGAATTAAAACGCCTACCGATCCTCTAATATTCTGCCGCCTGAAAAAAATCAGGCCTGGAATGAATCTCTCAGTGTAACAGTAAGATTGAATACAGGATGTTCACTGGTGTGATGTTTCACATCGGCACAGAAATAACCCTCGCGTTCAAACTGATACGTAACGCCGAAAGGCGCATCGGCCAGATGAGGTTCCACCTTGGCATCTGCGATTACATGCAGAGAATCCTTGTTGACAATGGACATGAAGTCTTCCGCGGCACCTGGATTAGGAACCTTGAACAGACAGTCGTACATGTTAACCTGTGCATTTACGGCATATTTTGAACTTATCCAGTGAATAACACCCTTAACCTTCTTTCCGTCCGGCAGATCACTGCCTACGGTATCAGGCACATAGGTACAGTAAATACAGGTAATATTGCCGTTTTCATCCTTGTCGCAGCGTTCTGCATGAATAATGTAGCCGTAACGAAGACGCACATATTTGCCGAGAACCAGTCTCTTGTACTGCTTGTTGGCCTCTTCCCTGAAATCAGCACGGTCAATGAAAATCTCGCGGGTGAAATGAACCTGACGAGTTCCCATTTCCTCATTGCTTGGATGATTAGGCACGGTCAGAACCTCTTCCTGATCCTCAGGATAATTTTCAATTACCACCTTTACAGGATTCAGTACAGCCATCGCACGAGGAGCAACATTGTTGAGATCTTCACGTACACAGTTTTCCAGAGCACTCATCTGAACAACGTTTTCCTGCTTGGTAACTCCGATGCGTGAACAGAATTCGCGGATTGATGCAGGAGTAAAACCGCGGCGGCGCATACCGGATATGGTAGGCATGCGGGGATCGTCCCAGCCGTCGACAATTTTTTCATCCACCAGAAACTTGAGTTTTCTCTTTGAGGTAAGACAGTATTCAAGATTCAGACGGCTGAATTCATACTGATGAGGACGCTTGTCGGAATTCAGGGAAATATGTTCAAGAACCCAGTCATACAGGCGGCGGTTATCCTGGAATTCCAGAGTGCAGATGGAATGGGTAATGCCTTCAAGAGCATCGGAAATACAGTGGGTGAAGTCATACATAGGATAAATGCACCACTTGTCGCCGGTCTGATGATGCGACTGAAATTTAATACGGTAGATTACAGGATCGCGCATGCAGATAAAGCTTGAGGCCATATCGATCTTGGCGCGCAGACATGCGGTACCCTCCTTGAAACCGCCGTTTTTCATTTTTTCAAACAGCGCAAGGTTTTCCTCTACCGGACGATCGCGGTAAGGAGAATTTTTACCTGGTTCGGTAAGAGTTCCGCGGTATTCCCTGATCTGCTCAGGCGACAGCTCATCCACATAGGCCAGTCCCTGATTAATCAGTTCAACTGCATAGCCGTACAGTTTGTCAAAATAATTTGAAGAATATCTTGGCTCTCCGTCCCATTTGAATCCGAGCCATTCAACATCCTGCTTGATTGAATCCACATATTCGGTGTCTTCCTTGGAAGGATTGGTGTCATCAAATCTTAAATTGCACTTGCCGTTATAATCACGGGCGAGACCGAAGTTCAGACAGATCGATTTTGCATGGCCCACATGCAGATAGCCGTTCGGCTCAGGCGGAAATCTGGTTCTGATGGAATCAAACTTGTGACTTTCCAGATCCTGATCGATGATCTGACGGATAAAATTGGTTGGTTTAACCTCTTCAACAATAGTAGTATCTTCTGACACTTTACACCTCAAAAAACTTTTCTTTAAAACTTCTTTAATTCACGTACTATCCGCCTATTATAACGATTTTAGGCTCATAAATCACTAAAACACGAACAATTTAACGCGCCGTGAGCAAGAAATCCCCAACCTCTACAGGTGGCGGGATGAATTGCGATAAACACGGCGTTTTCTTGACTTTTGTATCTTGTAGAATCATAATCATATTATAATTCAGTGTATTTATAAGAAAGGTTGTAT
>Ga0310695_10012626_pt1 | contig 11776 bp, 5 predicted proteins | sample RumenRJG_04DNA_FD_203882 | JGI IMG/M metagenome (GOLD analysis project Ga0310695, IMG submission 203882) | Bovine rumen microbial communities from Lethbridge, Alberta, Canada - RJG_04 (v2) (version 2) | ecosystem: Host-associated > Mammals > Digestive system > Stomach > Rumen | place: Canada... | reverse complement strand
TTCTTCCATAGAGAAGATTCTTCGGGCTTCGCCCTCAGAATGACATTGTGTAGTCTCAGAATGACACTAACTTAACGCCATTGGAACCGTCCCGGTTGACTTCCAAAATCAATCACAGGAAGGTACTTGACAGCCATGAATAAATCGACCACAATTTCCTCGGCTCGGGGATATTATCATATAAGAATTCAGGGGCGTACTGCGCTCTTTTTGAAGTATCTGAAAATGAATACGATAAAGACGGATAACCGTCGTGCTTTAGGGTAAATTCTACCCTTTGATGCGGCGGTTTCCTGCGTTTGGAGATAGATTGAAGGAGATTATGGATTATGAAGAACCTGAAGGAAAGATGGAAAAGAGCAGCGATAGGCTTGGCGGCGATCCTGCTGACGGTACAGCTGCCGGTACAGCTGCCGGTGACGGCGTTTGCGGAGGAAGCCGTAAAGCAGGAGACAGCGGCGGAACCGGTCATCACGCAGGAAATGACGGCCGCGGCGGAAACGTCGGAGCAGACTGAGAATAAGGTCGCGTCAGAAACATCGGAGCAGACGGAGGATAAGGCCGTGTCAGATACGCCGGAGGAGCCGGGAGATAAAAACGGGGATGAAGCGCCGGTTGAAGCGGCAGTTCCCGTTGAACGCTCGACCCCGGCTGAGGCTTCGGATAAAGGCTCTGAGGACGAGGCCGAAAAGAAAACCCCGGCCTTTAAGGAAAGCAGCTCTCTTGACGGTGTAAGGATCACTGTGGAAGCAGAGGAGGGCGTGTTCCCGGAATGGACAGAGCTTTCTGTGGAGAAGGTCACAAAGGCCCAGGAAGAAGAAGCGCAGGAAGCCGTGGAGGATAAGCGCCCCGAAGAGCAGAACGTGGCTGCATCCTATACCTATGATATCAAGGTGCTGGATAAAGACGGCAATGAGATACAGCCTGCAGATGAAAGCAAGGTTAAGGTTTCCTTTACTCTGGAGGAGGTCGCGGACGCAAACCTTACAACGAATGTTTATCATATCGTAGAAGAGGATTCACAAAACGGCGGCGACAGTGGGGAAGCGGCCCCGAAGGAAGGTGACGATCTTAAGAACAGCAGGAATGAGGAGACAGACGCCGGAAACAGCGCGGAGCTTACCGCTGAAAAACTGGAGGTGGAGACCGACGGCGACACCGCCATTGTGGAAACCGACGGATTCAGTCTTTATACCGTGGAATTTACTTACGGCAGCATGCAATACGTCCTCCCCGGAGATTCTGAGGTGGCGCTGTCTGATATACTTGAAGCCGTTGGTCTTTCCGGCGAAGCATCCGCTGTGGAGGTCAGCGACACTTCCCTGTTTTCTGCTGAAAAAAATAAGGACGGCGAATGGATCGTCACTGCCCATAAGGCCTTCAGCACAAAGGAGTGGATGAAGGTCACCATAAACGACAAGGAATATAAGATCACCGTGACGGATGATTCGGATACCATGTCCTTTGCCGGTCTGCAGGCACAGATCAACGGCGCAGCAAATGGCGATACGGTCAAGCTGGAGAAGGACGTCAAATGGAAAGAAAGCTATCCTCGCGCGTCAGGAGACGATTCAAAGCCTCTGGAAATCCCGTCTGGCAAGACCGTCACCCTGGACTTAAACGGTCATACCATCGACCGCGGGCTTAAGGGTTGGATCAACGGTGTGACAAACGCCAACGTCATCACGGTAAGCGGAAACCTTACCCTCACCGACGGCAGCGCAGACGGCACCGGCAAGCTCACCGGCGGCAATACCACAAAAGAGGGCGGCGGAGTGTTCATAGATCAAAACGCCACGTTCACCATGGAGGGCGGCAGCATCACCGACTGTATCACCAATAGCCAGGGCGGCGGAGTGAACGTTAACGGCACGTTCAATATGACAGGCGGCACGATCAGCGGCTGCACCGCCCCAAATGGTGCCGGCGGCGGTGTGAAGGTTTCTAATAAAGGCACGTTCAATATGACAGGCGGCACGATCAGCGGCTGCACCGGCAGAGGCGTGTTTGTCGACATCGGCGCCACGTTCACCATGAGCGGCAGCGCCCGGATCGACGGATGCACCAATTTCTCCGGTGGCGGCGTGTATGTTAATGGAGGCACGTTCACCATGGAAGGCGGCACGATCACCGGCTGTACCGCGACCATTGGCACTGATGATGCGCAAGGCGGCGGTGGCGTGTATGTATACGGCGGCACGTTCAACGTCAGCGGCTCGCCTGTGATCAGCGGCAATAAGAAGGGAGATAAGACGAACAACGTTACGCTCAATGGTAGCAAGACCATCACCGTCACCGGAGCACTGACTGACGGCGCGGAGATCCGGGTCAATGCGGACAAGGGCGTTGCTTTCGCAAAGAAAGAAGGCAGCTACAATATCACCGACACCGACCTGGCGAAGTTCCACAGCGATAAGGACAGCAGCCTTGTCGCCGCAGAGGACAGTGACGGATCAGTCAAATTCTTCACCCCGTGGGAAGCACTGCAGGTGAAGTTCAATAATGCGAGCACGGGTGCAGGAAGTCCCACGCGGATAACACTGACAGGCGATGTGACTGCAGACGAGGGCGATACTGCTCTGGTGATCCCGGCAGGTAGGTATGTCACCCTCAACCTGAACGGCCACACCATCGACCGAGGGCTGACAAATGAAAACGCTAAGGACGCTGGCAATGTCATCACGGTGAACGGTAACCTGACCCTTACCGACAGCAGCACTGATCATACCGGAAAGATCACCGGCGGAAATAACTCTGGTAGCGGCGGCGGCGTGCTCGTCGATGGCGGCAAGTTCACCATGAGTGGCGGCACCATCAAACGCTGCAACGCAACCTTTGGCGGCGGCGTGTATGTCGCGGGTGACACAGCCAGCAGAGGCACGTTCACCATGGAGAACGGCACCATCACAGGCTGCACCGCGACAAATAACGGCGGCGGCGTGTACGTCGATGAAGGCAGCACGTTCACCATGAGTGGCGGTACCATCAGCGATTGTAGAGCGACCGGTGAAGACAGTGAAGGCGGCGGCGTGTACGTCTATGAAGGCAGCACGTTCACCATGAATGGCGGCACCATCAGCGGCTGCAAAGCGATCAATTCTGGCGGCGGCGTGAGCGTCTCTCGCGGCAAGTTCACCATGGAGAGCGGCACCATTGATCAATGCACTGCGACCGGCTATGAAAGTAGAGGCGGCGGAGTGTGCGTCATATCCTACGGCACGTTCACCATGAGTGGAGGCACCATCTCCAGATGCAAAGCGGATGAAGGCGGCGGTGTGTTCGTCGAAAGCGAAGGCGGCACGTTCACCATGAGTGGCGGCACCATCGACCAATGCGAAGCTAGAACTGGGGACGGCGGCGGCGTGTACGTCAACGTCAAAGGCGGCACGTTCACCATGAGTGGCGGCACCATCTGCGGCTGCAAAGCGAACAATTCTGGCGGCGGCGTGTACGTCAATTCTGGCGGCGGCGGCGGCAAGTTCACCATGGAGAGCGGCACCATTTCCAGCTGCAGTGCGCATAACGGCGGCGGCGTGGACATCGAAGGCGGTACGTTTACCATGAAGGGCGGCACCATCACCGGCTGCACCGCGACAAATAACGGCGGCGGCGTGAACGTCTATGGCGGCACGTTCAACATCAGCGGCGTGCCCGTGATCGGGGGCAATAAGAAGAGTGAAAATGCGAACAACGTAGTGCTCAAAAGCAGCAAAACCATCATCGTCACCGGCGAATTGAAACCCGGTGCGGAGATTTGGGTCAATGCGGGCAAGGACGTTGCTTTCGCAAAGAAAGAAGACAGCTACAGCATCACCGACACCGACCTGGCGAAGTTCCACAGCGATGCGGACAGCAGCCTTGTCGCCGCAGAGGACAGTGACGGATCAGTCAAATTCTTCACCCCGTGGGAAGCGCTGCAGGTGAAGTTCAATAATGCGAGCACGGGTGCAGGAAGTCCCACGCGGATAACACTGACAGGCAATTTCACCGCAGGGGAGGGCGATACTGCTCTGGTGATCCCGGCAGGTAAGTATGTCACCCTGGATCTGAGCGGCAACACCATCGACCGAGGGCTGGCAAATAAAAGCGCTAAGGACAATGGCAATGTCATCAAGGTGAAAGGAACGCTGATACTCAAGGACAGCAGCACAGGTCATACCGGAACGCTCACCGGCGGAAATATCACAGGTAATGGCGGCGGAGTGTATGTCGGTGAGAGCGGTAAGTTCACCATGGAGAACAGCACCATTTCCGGCTGCAACGCAAACGGTTACGGCGGCGGCGTGTACGTCAATAGTCGCGGCACGTTCACAATGGAGAACAGCACCATTTCCGGCTGCAGCGCGACCGGCGATCAGAGTAAAGGCGGCGGCGTGTACGTCTATGAAGGCAGCACGTTCACCATGAGTGGAGGCACCATCACCGGCTGCAACGCAGTAGGGGCAGGCGGCGTGTACGTCGTTGACGGCGAGTTCACCATGACGGGCGGCACCATCAGAGGCTGCACTGCGACCGATGGCGGCGGCGTGTTCATTTATGCCGACAGCACGTTCACCATGAGTGGAGGCACCATCGACCAATGCGAAGCTAGAACTGGTAACGGCGGCGGTGTGCTCGTCGATGCCGACAGCACGTTCACTATGGAGGGCGGCACCATCAGAGGCTGCACTGCGACCAATGGCGGCGGCGTGTTCATTTATGCCGACAGCACGTTCACCATGAGTGGCGGCACCATCACCGGCTGCAACGCAGTAGGGGCAGGCGGCGTGTTTGTCAACGACAACTGCACGTTCCAGGTCAGCGGCGCGCCCGTGATCAGGGATAATAAGAAGGATGGCAATGACAACAATGTTGTGCTCGTTGGCAGCACAACCATCACCGTCACCGGCGAATTGAAACCCGGCGCGGAGATTTATATTAACGCAGACAAAGGCACAACAGTAGCAGAAAAAGGAGGCTCTCGCACGGATCCCCTTACGGAAACGGAGGCAGGATATTTTAAGAGCGATGTAGATTCGAAACTTTTAGGAGGGTTGAATGTTGACGGGCAGGTGGTTCTCAAAGATCCCTTACCTGCACTTACAGGTGCTTCCAACCTGATATATAACGGAAATGCACAAACTCCTGCGCTTACCTTTGAAGGTGCAACGCTGACAGCAGGCACAGATTACACCGTAAGCTATAAGAAGGTCGCCGGAGGTACCGAGACTGAAATTAGCGGAGCACCAAAGGATGCCGGAAGCTATAAGGCAGTTGCTACCGGAACAGGCAGCTACACAGGCACATCCGAAGCAGAGTTCACGATTGCCCGTAAAGAAGTCACGGTCAGCAGCGGTATCACGGCTGAAGACAAGTCTTACGATGGAACTACTGCTGCAACACTTGTTACCACGGGGGCTGTATTTTACGGAATATGTAGAGGCGACAGCCTGACAGTCAGCGGAACCGGTACATTTGAGAATGCGTCAGTAGGGACCAACAAGACTGTAACAATAAATCAAAGCAGCCTCACCCTCGGAGGCACAAGCTCAGGTAATTATGTACTGGCAGGCAGTGGTAATCAGCCAACTGCTACAGCCAATATCACGAAGGCGACTCCGACCATCGAAACGAAGCCGGTAGCGTCAGAGATCACCTACGGCCAGACCCTGGCAAACAGCAATCTGACAAACGGAGCTGCGAAGCTTGGCGAAACATCTATTGAGGGTAGTTTTGCGTGGAGTGATAATACTATCGCTCCTGCGGTTTCCGACAGCAATAAAACGGAATACACGGTTACCTTTACTCCGAATAATTCGCGGAATCTTAATACGACGACCTGCAAGGTGAAGCTGATCGTAAATAAGGCGGATATCCCGACAGGAGATATCACGGCTCCCACAGCGAAGACCGATCTGGCTTATACCGGACAGTCGCAGGCTTTGATCACAGCAGGCTCCGTCACCGGCGGTATCGGTACGATGCAGTATGCCCTCGGCGATGCAAACGGAGCCACACAGCCTTATACCACATCCATCCCCACCGGAACCAACGCCGGAACCTACTATGTATGGTATAAGGTTAAGGGGGACAAAAACCATAATGACACAGAAGGAGTTGCCATCTCTCCTGTGGTCATAGCTAAGAGCCGGCATTCTGAAATTGCGCTTGATGCTATGATAATAGCAGATAATACAAGGGAGATCGATCTTTCTTCTTACATTGAGGAAGGTGGATCACTTGGAACACCCGTAAAGACAGATGTTAATAATATAATAGACGGTGACCCTGCAGTAGTTGGAACGACTCTAAGATTTAAGGCTGTTGTAGACATTGTAGATAAGTCCGCAACTATCTCGGTTCCGGTTGAGGATTCAAAGAACTATGAGACCTATAACATCGTTATTTCGGTAAGGGGAGTCGACAAGTACACTCAGGAACTGATATTTGAAAAAACTTCTGTAACTCTGAAAGCCGGCGAAACATTCACTAATAAGCTCAACGGCGCAGAGACCTCTGTAAGCTATAAGAGCAGTGATGAGAGCGTTGCGAAGGTGGATGGTGACGGAAAGCTTACTGCAGAAGGCAATGGCAAGGCTGTGATCACCGCCACAGCAGTAGAGACTGATGAGTATTACGGTGCTTCAGCGGAATATACCGTTGAGGTTGAGGGTGGCAGCGACAAGGTACCCCTTACCGGGACAGGAGATCATTATGCTTCGGAAAATGATAATATCGCTCCGGTATCCTCATCCGGAAAGGTGACAGACCTTAAGCTTGATTTTTCGCGTGTTGCAGAGTCGGGAGTGAATCCTGCAGGTCTGAAGATGACTGCGGTTAAGGGTACAAAGCTTACCACCACCGGAAAGCTTAAGGATAAGAATTCCTTTAAGACCACAGGCGGAGTGAAGGTGCATGTTGATAAGAAAACACTTATTGCAAAGATCACCTGTAAAAAGAACGGAAGCACCACCTTGACCATGGAGGACGGGATTACCTATACCGTAAACTTCACGGTCCAGAAGCCGAAGGCGCAGAAGTCTGCAAAGAATATTTCAAAGGGCGGCAGCACAGTTATTAAAAACATAAAGGACCTGTTCGGTACAGATATTGACGCAGGGGTTATTACTATTCAGAAGCAGAAGCACTCACAGGCTAAGGTATTGGACAACAGTATCTATATTGATCCAAAGGAAAAGGACAGTATCAAGCTTCAATATAAGTACCTGAATAGGAAATACAAGCTGAAAATGAATGTGAAATAACCGATTACTGTTCCGACCTCACGAACGTGGTATACACCGGCAAAAAGGACAGCCCCAATAGTATAAAGCGGGGAACGGCAAAGGTGGTGATCAGGGGTAAGGGAAGCTACGCCCGGAAGCTCTGCGGCGGCTTGAATAAGCCGCCGCTGTTTTAGTATAATGGTAAAAACGCGAATGACGGAGGTTGCGCCATGAAGAAGCCGTTACCCATAGGGGTGGAGTTTTTTAATAAAATAAGATCCAATGATTATTACTATGTTGATAAGACTCTTTTCATAAAGGAGCTTATAGACAAAAAAGGCGAGGTAAACCTTTTCACCCGTCCCCGGCGCTTTGGAAAGACATTGACTCTGGATATGCTTCGCTGCTTTTTTGAGGAGGGAAGCGATCCCTCGCTCTTTGAGGGCTTGAAGATAATGGAGGCGGGAGAGAAATATACCTCCATGATGGGAAAATATCCGGTGATCTTTTTGACACTGAAATCTGCCAAAACAGGGGATGAGAAGTCGGCTTTTGAGGCTTTGAGATATGAGATGGCCAGCGAATTTAAGCGTCATGATTTTGTGCTTGAAAGCGGAGCATTAAGCGATGAGGAGAAAGATATATTCCGGAACTTTAAAGATTGGAAACCGGAACCCGGTGAATACAGGGACAGCCTGAAATTCTTATGTGAATGTATCAAAAAGGCCACCGGAAAAAATACCATCATTTTGATCAATGAATATGATGTTCCTCTGGAGAGCTCCTTTTACGACGGCTACTACGATCATATGGTGAGCTTCATCCGAAGCCTTTTCGAGGGTGCGCTGAAGACCAATACAGCCCTTGAATTTGCCGTCATCACAGGGTGCTTAAGTATTCCAAAAGAAACCTACGTTTCTGTGCTTATTAACCTGAAGAATAATTCCATCCTGACACCGGATTATGGGGATTATTTCGGTTTTACAGATTATGAAGTAAAAGCCGCTTTGGAGCTTTACGGGCTTTCAGATAAATTCGAGGAAGTAAGAAGCTGGTATAACGGCTATGACTTCGGAGGGAAGAACATATATAACCCCTGGAGCATTATCAATTACTTAAATGATCACACAACAAAGGATGTCGATTTCCCTGCACCCTACTGGGCAAACACCAGCTCCAATTCCATTGTCCGGGATCTTATAGAGAGGGCGGACTCCGATACAAAGGGGGAGATCGAGAGGCTCATCGAAGGCGGGAGCATAGAAAAGCCAGTGCATGAGGACATCACCTACGGGGAAATATATGATAAACAGGACAACCTCTGGAATTTCATGTTCTTTACGGGGTATTTGAAGAAGGTTGCCGAAAGGTATGATGAAAAAGAAAAATGTACCTATGTGACGATGACGATCCCTAACTGGGAGACGGAATATATCTACAGACAGAAGATCATAAACTGGTTCAGTCAGGAACTCGTAAAGAAAGCCGACCGGAGCGCCTTATTCGAGACAATGAAAAAGGGCGACGCAGAAGGCTTTGAGCATGAGATCAACAAGCTCCTGACTCCCTCCATAAGCTACATGGATTCCTATGAAAACTTCTATCACGGGTTCATGGTGGGGATCCTCACCGGAAGCAATGAATATACCATAAAATCCAACCGGGAGTCCGGGGAGGGCAGGAACGATATCCTGATGAAAACCGGAGATGTGCTTGAAAAGGCCTTCGTGATCGAATTAAAAACGGTGAAACAGGAAGGCAGGAAGCCTGTCACAATGGAGATGCTGGACAAGGCGGCTGAGGAAGCAATAAAACAGATCGATGATCTGCACTATGCAGACTCTCTCCTGGAGGAGGGCTACGGAAACATCGGCCGGTACGGAATATCCTTCTTCAGAAAACGATGCCGGGTGCACTATAAGGACGGGTATTGAGTATTTAAGGAAGCTTGATGAAGCTGTGCAAAAAGCACGAGCAAATAAGGAATGCAAAATATGCCGGTGGCATATTTTGAGTGCCGCTTAGATGCGCTGAGCGCATCTGGCACCGGAGGGCGAGAATATATGACGTTGATGATGAGAGATCTGGAAAATCAGGAGATGGGGGCGGAAAAAGAACGGAAAGATAAGATAGCAGAGATGTTGCGTGATGGAAAGACACCTCAGGCTATAGCTGATTTTTGTAAATATCCTATACAACTGATACAAGAGGTTCAGAGTAGTTTATTGGTAGCAAAATAGAATAAGTCAACACTGAAATTCTGCCCCTTTCCGGCATTAATACTGTTCAATATAAGCCTTATAGCGCTGAAGCATGTATTCGCCGCTGTCGCCGGTTGCAACGGAGGTCACCTTCTGCAATAATTAAGGCTTAGGAACAGCGCGTCATCATCGCCGTGTTCAGCGATAACGTTGAGCCTCTTTTCCAGATATTCCGAAATCGCCCGAGCAATCCAATTAAACGGGAATCCTCCAGAGATCTATTCATATACTCATTATATAAATAGACCAATATCACCTCAATTGAAGAAGTTAACGCGACCTTTTTCGATATAATTTTCTCCAAAAGTCGCGTTAAATATTTCATTTAAAGATGATATAATGAAATCAAAGACAGAAAGGCTGGCGACAGAGAGATAGGCATATCACCGAGCAGGGTAAATGGCAGAGGATACAACGAAGGAACTAAATAAATCAGCTTTCGGATCCATCGATCCGGAAATTGAGCAGCAACTGATAGAGCAATGGTCAAATATTGGTATCTGCAACGATTTTGTGTTCTGCAAGATCATGCAGGATGAGAAGCTTCTCTCCCAGCTGATAAGGCTTATTTTACCGGAGCTGAAGTTCAATAAGCTACAGGTGCAGGCTCAGCGTTCAATCGAGATCGGAGCGGATATTCACGGAGTCAGGTTTGATATCTTCGTGACCCTTGAGGATGGGAGTATCGTGGAGATAGAAATGCAGGTGCTCGATACAGGAAATCTGCCAAAGAGACTTCGTTTTTACGGGTCAATGGCAGATACGCAGATGCTGGAAAAGGGTGTGGTTTATAGCAAACTGAAAGATTCCTACGTGATTATGATCTGTCCTTTTGACCAGTATGGAAAGGGACGGCATATATATTCCTTTACAAACAGGTGCAAAGAAGATCATGATCTGGAGATGGGTGACGGCACCACGAAGATAGTTCTCAACGCGGTTGGAACTACGGATGATGTCAGCGGTGGTCTGAAAGCGTTCTTGGACTATGTTGCAGGCAAACCGGTTGATGATGAGTATGTAAAGAAGCTTGATGAAGCCGTGCAAAAGGCACGTGCAAATAAGGAATGGAGGCGAGAATATATGACGTTGATGATGAGAGATCTGGAAAATCAGGAGATGGGGGCGGAAAAAGCACATAGAGAGAAAATTGAGGAGTTATTAAGGGATGGCAAAACACCACAGGCAATAGTTGATTTCTGTAAATATCCCATGAAACTTGTGATGGAAGTGCAAAAAAATATGTTGGTAGCAAAATAGAATAAGTCAGCGGTGACGGTTCTTTTTGACTTATCTTGAGAAACATCCGATCTTTTTATTCCGGCTCCCATTATGAGCAGGATTATAGCTATATCCCTTTCTTTCGTATACTCCCGGAAAACACTTTTTCGTCCGTCAAGCTCACCGTTGATGACATAATCAAGCAGCTCAAGGTTCGTATCGTTTGAAGGTATCTCTGAGGGATTCTTCCTTGGTTTGGGTCTGCTTACCTTACTGACCGGATTTCTGTCTATCATATCCAACTTATAATAGTAGTTAAAGAAAGAGGATAGTGAGCTATACCTGCGTGTAACCGTACAGGAGGAGCTTTCAACTGTAATCCCGTCTTTCTTACAGGTACTGACATATTCCAGATAGTCTTCTATGACCTGAGGAGTGATTCCTTCAAGATCCTTCAGCGTCATAATATCAATCTTGTAATCTATGGATTCCAGATATCTGAAGAATACTGTCATATCCAGAGTATAGTTATACAAGCTGTTGGGAGTCATGGTATCCATACAGTGATTGAAATATCTGGAAGCGAATCCAGGGAATCTATCACTGACAATCTTATTCACCTTCTCAATTAAACGGGAATCCTCCAGAGATCTATTCATATACTCATTATATGAATAGACCAATATCACGGCAATTGAAGAAGTTAACGCAACCTTTTTCGATATAATTTTCTCCAAAAGTCGCGTTAAATATTTCATTTAATGTGATAATCGAGCGAAAGAGAGAAACACATGTATTCGCATAATATAAATTATACGAACATAAAACCGCATTCGCGGTTTTATGGTTCGTATAATTTAACGAGCAAAAATATCGTCAGATGTTTTTGCGAGTCTACTGAAAGTCAAGAACGTAAATTTACGAACATAAAACCGCATTCGCGGTTTCAGACTGAAGACAAAGCAATCCCGAGGCAACCGCCTCGGGATTGCTTCGTTACATATTTAGTCATGCTACCGCGAAAGAACTATCTTTCAAATATTGGGGTTCTTTCGGACCAATCTTTCCTATCCTCTGTAGCATTTTTGC
>Ga0310695_10012625_pt1 | contig 11777 bp, 7 predicted proteins | sample RumenRJG_04DNA_FD_203882 | JGI IMG/M metagenome (GOLD analysis project Ga0310695, IMG submission 203882) | Bovine rumen microbial communities from Lethbridge, Alberta, Canada - RJG_04 (v2) (version 2) | ecosystem: Host-associated > Mammals > Digestive system > Stomach > Rumen | place: Canada... | reverse complement strand
GACGGCATGCTCAAGGTCGCGAGCGGAATGACGAGCTTGCAGGAAGTCCTGCGCGTCACGATGGGCGACGCGGACTGACGTCGCGTCCGCATCCTCTCATCCTATAGCTGTTTTTGGTATAATATCCACATGAAAAAAATCATCGCTCTCGTAGCGGCGGTTGCCGCGGTATTCCTTGGCCTTTCGGCCGACAATGCAGAACCGGAAAAGCCCCTCAAGGTGCTGATGATCGGGAACAGCTTCTCGATCTGCAACCTCTGGCAGATGCCGCAAGTAGCGGAGTCGATGGGCAAGAAGCTCGACATTGTCTCGCTCTACATCGGCGGATGCTCGCTCGAGCGCCATTGGAACAATGTCGTCGCGGCGTCGACGAACGCGACTTTCAAACCCTATCGCTTCGACCGCATAACCTACGGAAAGCATGTCGTCGAGAAGGGTGCGGTGAACATCCCCGATGCGCTCGCCATGGACAAGTGGGATGTCGTGACGCTCCAGCAGGCGAGCCACTTCAGCTGGGATCCAACGACATACCATCCGTGGGGCGACAATCTTATCGCGAAGATCCGCGAGCTTGCGCCGCAGGCGAAGATAGTAGTGCAGGAGACATGGAGCTATCCTCCATGGGACAAGCGCCTCAGGAAGTTTGGCTTCGACCAGGTCGAGATGTACGCGCGTCTTCACGACGCATACGCCGCGTTCGCTGGGAAGTACGGCTTCGACGTGATTCCCGTCGGGACGGCCGCCGAGTTCGCGCCGGACCGGAACACTCTCTTTACTAAGCCCGACTTCCACTTCAACCGCACCGGAGAATATCTCCAGGGGCTCGTTTGGACGGCTAAGCTCTTCGGTGTGGACGTCAGGAGTTGCGCCTACCGTCCGTCGTGGCTTGACGCTGCACGTGCCGACGAGCTTAAAGCCGCTGCGATGGACGCCGTCTCTGGGACGCGGCACATCTGCCGCGCGTTCCGCGACGCACGCGTCACGCGTGGCAACACGAACATCCTGAAGGTGCAGCCAATCGACGACGCCTCGTGGCTCTGGATGCCGGGCGACAGCGGCTTTTCCCATGGCAAAGTCGATTTCTGGGACGGCGACCGCAAGGGGAAAAGCGTCGAGGGAGATGTCACTTTCCTCAAGTTCCGCAACGAGTTCAATGTCGGCAAAGGCGATGGTACGCTCGTGTTCGACGTCTCGGCAGACGAACGGTTCTACCTCGCGCTTGACGGCGAGTTCGTCGCGAGGGGCCCAAACCGCGGCACCGTTGAGAACTGGCAGTACCAGACGTACGTTGTCGACGCTCTCGCGGAAGGTCCGCACGTAATCGAGGCAGTTGTCTGGAAGATCGGCGACTTCGGCCCGCTCGCGCAGCTTTCGTACCGCGGAGGCTTCGTATTCAAGGCGAACGGCGCGTACGACGCGAAGCTGACGACAGGAAAGGGCTCGTGGAAGGTCGGGCGGCTTTCCGGCATACGACCGATCGGCAAGGACGCTGGCGCGTGGGGCACGGGCTCGCAGTTCGAGATTACGGGATGCGGCCCGTATTCCGGCGACCCCTCCAACTGGGAGACGCCCGAGGTTGTGCGTGGCGACGCAGGCGCGACGGGCCCGCGCATCTACGGCGGACGGACGAGCGGCTGGATGCTCTTCCCGTCTCAGATTCCTGATCAGACGGAATATCCGTGCGTCCCAGGGCGCGTCAAGGCGGTTGCGAAGGGCGCCGAGTTCCGCAGTCTGCATGTATACACTGAGGACGAGGCGAAGGAGACGGTCGATCTCACTAAGCCGTTCACGGTTCCCGCGAACACAAAGATGCAGCTCGCATGGGACCTGGGTCGCTACTACTGCGCCTATCCCGATGTGACGCTTTCCGGCGGCAAGGGCGCGAAGTTCGCAATCTGCTTCGCCGAGGCGTCGCACCGAGGCGACAACAAGCTCAAGACGAGCGAGCCGGATGCGCGCGGACTTATTGTCGGCCGCTATCTCCCCGCGTTCGGCGACACGTTCGTGAGCGACGGAAGGAAGGGCGCAAGGTTTTCCGCGCCGTGGTTCCGCTGCGGCAAGTGGGTTCGCATAGACATCGAGACGAAGGACGAGCCGCTGACGGTCGACGCCATAGGGCTCGTCGAAAGCCGCTATCCGGTCGAGATGGAGAGCCTTTTCGAGTCGAGCGGAGACAGGACGTTCGGCCCGGTGCGCGATATCTCGGCGCGCGCGATGCAGATGTGCTGCCACGAAATGCTTTTCGACTGCCCGTTCTACGAACAGCAGATGTACCCGGGCGACACGCGCGTCCAGCTGAACGTCCTTTCGGCTATGTCGCGCGACGACCGCATCATCAAGCGCGCGATCGAAATCTACGACCTCAACACACGTGACGACGGGCAGTGTCCGTTCAACTTCCCGACGCGCGGGCTCCAGGAGGGCGCGAGCTACACGCTCTGCTACCTGCTGATGTACGGCGACTACGTGATGAACCACACCGACCGCGAGTGGCTGAAGGCGCGTCTTCCGGGCCTTCGCAAGTCGATGGCGGGAATGGAGTACTACGAGAACGCAGACGGCCTTCTTGAAAACATCCCCGGATGGAACTTCATGGACTGGGTCGTTGGCTGGGATGGCGACGGAACCGCTCCCGGCTGCCGGTTCGGCGACGGCGTGAACGCCGAGCTAAACCTATACTGGAATCTCGCGATGCGCTCTGCGGCGCTGACGGAGAGAGCCCTCGGCAACGAGCTGCAGGCGAAGTACTGGGAGGAGAAGTCCGATAAGCTCAAGAAGGCGATTGTCAAGGCGTTCTGGGATGAAGGGCGCGGCATGCTTGCCGACACTCCGGCTAAACGCGACTTCTCCGAGCACGCCCAGGCGCTTGCGCTCATTGGCGACGTGCTGCCGGCGAACAAGGCCGAGACGGCGTTTCGCCATCTCGTCGAAGACGAGGATCTCAAGCGCTGTACCGTCTACTTCTCGTACTATCTCTTCGAGGCGTACTTCAAGTTCGGACGCGGCGACCTTTTCTTGAAGCGCCTCGACCTTTGGCGCGACTACGTTAAGAAGGGTCTTACGACGACGCAGGAAGCGCCGGACAGCGGCAAGAACGGGCAGCACGAGTCGCGGAGCGACTGCCATGCTTGGGGTGCGCATCCGATCTGGTTCATGCAGACGGGGCTTGCCGGAATCAGGTCTGCGGCTCCGTTCTTCGAGAAGGTGCTTGTCTCGCCGTGCCCCGGCGGACTGGGGGACGTAAAGGCGCATCATCCTCATCCGAAGGGATGGATCTCGGTAGACCTGAAGTTCGACGGCGGCAAGGCGATCGGCACTGTCAGGACTCCCGTGCCCGGCGCGTTCCGCTTCGGAGGCAGGGAAGTCGAGCTGAAGGCCGGATGCAACGAGATTTGACGGCGTCAAGGGAAACATCATGAAATTAATGCGAGCGGCAATATCGGCCATAGTCTTTCTCGCGGCGGCGTCCGCGTTTGCGGAGAAGCCCAGATACGTGTTCCTGTTCATCGGCGACGGGATGTCCACTCCGCAGAGAATGGTTGCGGATGAATTCTCCAGGGCATGCGGGAACGGTCCTCTGGCGATGAATTCCCTTCCATACCAGTCGACGATGCGGACATGCTCGCTTACGTCGATGGTGACGGACTCCGCCGCAGCCGCGACCGCGATGGCGTGCGGGGCGAAGACGCGCAACGGCGCGATCGGCACCGACAAGGACGGCAATCCGCTTGAGTCTTGCGCGTACGTCGCGCACAAAGCGGGGAAGAAGGTCGGCATAATCACGACGGTGACGATAACGCACGCGACTCCTGCGGCGTTTTACGCCCGCAGAAAGAACAGGGGCGAGCTGTACGGCATATCGGTGGACCTCGCCAATTCCGGTTTCGAGTTCTTCGCGGGCGGCGGCCTCGACAATAAATACAAGGACAAGCGGTCGCCGGACTTCGCGAAGTACGGTCATGCATACCGCTATGCCGAGTCCAAGGGGTACAAGATCGTCAGGAACAAGGAGGATTTCCTCGCGCTGAAGCCGTCGGACGGAAAGGTGCTGACGCGTTTCAGAAACGGATGCCTCGACAATGCGATAGATGCGGACGGCTCCCTCCCCTCGATCGCAGAGATGGTTTCCAAGGCCGTCGAAATGCTCAACGGAGACGGCGGGTTCTTCATTATGGCGGAAGGCGGGCGCATCGACTGGTCCGCGCACGCCAACGACGCGGCCACGAATCTCCGCGACGTGATCGCGCTCGACGACGCCGTCAAGGTGGCTCTCGTGTTCCTTGACAAGCATCCTGACGAGACGCTTGTCCTGGTCGTCGGCGACCACGAGACGGGTGGGCTTGCAATGGGCTTCGCCGGAACGGGCTACGCCATCTACGTCGACCGGCTGGCCGGCCAGACGAAAAGCGTGGGAGCGTTCGAGCAGGATGTAGGCAAGCTGTACGGCAAACGACTCGACGTGTCCTTCGACGAGGTGAAGCCGCTGATCGAGGGCGCGTTCGGACTTAGGTTCGGCGGAGACCCGAGGGTCGACCCGATGGTGCTCACGAAGGACGAGCTCGCCGAAATAGAAAAGGCTTTCGCGCACGACAACGAATTCCACAAGGCGAAGGTCGAGGAGAATCCGAAGTACGACGGCGAAAAGCGCTATCTGCTCGGCGGAGCCTGCCGTCTGGTCCTGTCCCACAAGGCCGGGCTGGGATGGAGCTCGGGCGCGCACACGGCCATGCCGACGCTGACGACGGCGATGGGGATCGGAGCCGAGCGCTTTTCCGGTTCGGTGGAGAACGACGAGTTCGGCAGAAGGCTGAAGGATCTCTGCGGCAGATGAGCGGCCGGTCGCCATGGCGTCTCGTTTCGGCGGCCGCAAGAGCCGGCGCCGTCGCGGCGCTTGCCGTCGCGTCTTTCGTCCTTGTCTCGATGCCGGGCCCCCGCAGGCTCGTCCAGGGGGACGACATGCGGAAAGTCCGCGCGGAGGTTCTTTCGACGGACGACACTGGCATCCAGGTTCACGGATTGGTGGAGTTCGGAACGCAGCGTCTCAGGGTCAGGCTTCCGGACGGCACGGAGGCGGATGCGTTCAACGAACTCCGCGCGCAGCTTGAAATCGACAAGAAGTTCGTTCTCGGCGACACGGCGCTCGTTTCGGTGCCGTACTCCCGCAGCCCCGGCGACGTTTTGGTCGCATGCGACCACTGGCGGCTTGGCTGGGCGCTCGTGCTCTTCGCCTGTTTCGCGGCGTTTCTCTGCTGGTTCGGCAGGTGGCCTGGCGCGCGCGCGCTGTTCACGTTCTTTTTCAGCTGCCTGGTCGTATGGAAGTACCTCGTTCCGGCCGTTCTCGCGGGACGCAGCGCGGTGTGGTCTACGTTCTTCGCCGTCGTGTTCCTGTCGGCGGCCATAACATTCCTCGTGGCAGGGTTTACGAGAAAGGGCGTGGCGGCGTTTCTCGGCTCTGTTCTCGGAGTCGTGGCGTCGCTCGCCCTCGTCAAGTTCTTCTCGCGCGTCATGCACGTGAACGGGGCGACTATGCCGTTCGTCCAGCAGCTGCTCTATTCCGGATGCCCGGGGTTCGACATGGCGGACGTGTTCGTCGGCTCGGCCATCCTCGCCTCGTCCGGAGCGGTGATGGATCTCGGAATGGACATAGCCGCAGGCGTGGAGGAAGTGGCGAGGCACGGCAAATCGCTCGGTTTCCGGGAGCTGTGGGAGTCTGGATGCCGCATCGGAAGGGCCGTCGTCGGAACGATGACGACCACGCTCCTTCTCGCGTATTCCGGCGGGTACATAACGCTGCTGATGGTGTTTGCGGCGAACGGGACTTCCCCTGCGGACTTCCTGAACTCCACGCTCGTCTCGGCGGAACTCGTCAAGACCCTGGTCGGCAGCTTCGGACTCGTCCTCGTCGCGCCGTTCACGGCCTTTGCCTCCGCCGCGCTCTTTTCGCGAAAATCGCCTCGCCCCGGAAGCGGCGGCGTGAAGTGAGGCGCGGCGCTAGCACGTCGTGCGATTGCCCTCGCGCCATGTGCGCGGAGGGCTGCCTGTCGCCCTGCGGAATGTGTTGACGAAGTAGGCCGGATTGCAGTATCCTACCTTGTAGGCGATTTCGGATACGGAAAGCCCGCTTGTGCGCAGGAGCCTTTTCGCCTCGTCCAGGCGGAGTCTTGCGAGCAGCTTGGCCGGGGAGATGCCGATGTCCGCGGCGAGCGCGCGGTCGAGCGTCGCACGGGACACTCCAAGGCGCGTCGCGAGAATCTCCGTCGACGGAGGGTTGGCGAGCTCCCTGATGTAGATGTCTTTTGCGCGGCGGCCGAGTCCGGACGAGACTGCGAGGGTGTCCGTAGACGCCCGTTCCGTAATCCCGCGCGGAGGGATCAGCTTTGCCTTCGACGGCGGGGGCTTCCCGTGCATGATCGCGTCGAGGAGCCGCGCGCCCTCGCATCCGATGCGCTCCAGATCGTGCTGCACCGACGAGATTGCCACGATCTGCGCCTCGCAAAGCGGCTCGTCGTCTCCCGCTCCGAGAATCGCCACGTCGTCCGGTATGGAGAGCCCCCCGGCAAGAGCCGCCGATTCCACCCGCGACGCGTCCGCGTCGTCGAACGTGAAGACGCCGATCGGTTTTTCGGACTTCGCGAGAAGTTTTGCGAGCCAGCGCGAGAGGGACTTCCAGTCGTCCGACTTCGTCCTGTTCGGCGTGAGCTCCCACACCCATCTGCGCGGAGGCGCATCTAGCGCCGAAGAGAATCCGTTGCATCTGAGTTCGTGCTGGTTTCCCCATCCCGTCGAGAACCAGGCGGTGTTCCGGAAGTGGCGCGACCTGAAGTGTTCCGCGGCGAGGCGTCCTATTGCGGGATTGTCCCCTGCGACGCGGGGAAGGCGGATGTCCGGGCGCGACAGGCTCAGGTCGACGACCGGGATGCCCTTGCGCCTCAGCGAGTTGACCTGGCGAAGCGTATCCCTGTCGTCTCTCAGGGTCACCAGCGCGCCGTCTCCCGTCCATCCGTCGAGCGAATGGGTCAGCCTGTCCGCCACGGTGAGATGCCATCCATGCGTCTTGGCGAAGTCGGAAATACCCTTGAACCGTCCAGGCGAGGACGGAGTCACAAGCAGAAGCACGTTTACAACCTTCATGCGGACATTCTACCACTTGTGAGCGAAAAACGCAATAGTGAGCATAACATTACAATAATTCGCCATTGATTTCCGCAGTCGATTATAGGATAATGTCGTGTGTGGAGATTCATCACAGCGAGAGGAGATACATGTCGGAAGATGTCGAGTCGTGCGACGCGCTCGTTATAGGCGCGGGAGTGGTCGGGTGCGCCGTGGCGCGCGAGCTGACGCGCTACAACCTGAATGTCGCCGTCCTGGAGGCGGGGAGCGACGTCGCGGAGGGCGCGTCCAAGGCGAACAGCGCGATAGTCCACGCCGGGTTCGACGCGAAGCCCGGGACGAACAAGGCGAAGTTCAACGTCCTCGGCAACCGCATGTTCGAGGACGTATGCAGGGAGCTGAAGGTCCCGTTCAGGCGAAACGGCTCGCTCGTTCTCGCGTTCGGCGCGGAGGACGAGGCGACGCTTGCGGAATTGAAGGCTCGCGGCGAGACGAACGGCGTGCCGACCGAGATAATCTCGCAGGAGGAGCTTCGCCGCCGCGAGCCGAACGTCTCGGACGAGGCGACGGCCGCGCTATGGGCGCCGACGGGCGGGATATGCTGTCCGTACGAACTCACGTTCCGCTACGCCGAGAACGCCGCCGCGAACGGCGCGGAGTTCGCGTTCGACGCGAAGGTCGTCGGTCTCGGCCGCGACGGCGGCGGCTGGAAGGTCTCCTGCGAAGACGGCAGGGTGTTCTGCGCGAAGGCGGTAGTCAACTGCGCGGGCATCCACTCCGACGAGCTCAACAACATCGTGAGCGCGACGAAGTACGCGATCAAGGCGAGAAGGGGCGAGTACCTGATGCTCGACCGCGACGAGGACGGGACTTTCTCCGCGACGATGTTCCAGTGTCCGTCTAAGATGGGCAAGGGGATTCTCGTCTCCCCGACCGTCGACGGAACCGTCATTGTCGGCCCGACGGCGGAGGACGTCGGCGACAAGGAGGACAAGGCGACTACATACGAAGGTCTGGAGAAGGTCAAGGCGGGGGCGAAGAGGACATATCCGAATCTTCCGCTCGGGAAGGTCATTGCGGAGTTCTCGGGAATGCGCGCGCACGAGACGACGGTAGGCGACTTCATCCTCGGCGAGGCGCCGGACGCGCCCGGCTTTTTCAATGCGGTCGGCGTCGAATCGCCGGGGCTCACCTCCGCGCCGGCGATAGGCGTGTGGATGGCAGAGAAGGTCGCGGGATCGCTCGGAGCGTCGCGGAAGAACCCGTCGCTGATTTCGAAAGACGTCAGCTGGTGGCCGAAGACGCGCGAGATGAAACCGGAGGAGCTTGCCGCGCTCGTGGAGAAGGATCCGTCTTTCGGACGTGTCGTCTGCCGCTGCGAGGAAGTGACGGAGGGCGAGATACGCGCTGCGATCCGCGCCCGCGTGGGAGCGCGGACGCTCGACGGGATAAAGCGCAGGACGAGAAGCGGGATGGGCCGCTGCCAGGGCGGGTTCTGCACGCCGCGCCTCATCGAGATACTCGGCTCCGAGCTCGGTCTTCCGCCGGAGGCGTTCCTTCTATCGCGCAAGACCGCGCCGAAGGGCGCGAGGGAGGCGGGGAACCGTGGGCTGGGAGCTGGGAACGGCAATGCGGACGCAGTGGACGTTCTCGTCGTGGGCGCGGGTCCCGCCGGGCTTGCGGCGGCCTGCGCGGCGAAGGACGCGGGCGCGAAGGACGTGCTCGTCATCGAACGCGACGACGCGCCGGGCGGAATTCTCCAGCAGTGCATCCACAACGGCTTCGGGCTCCACCGCTTCAAGGAGGAGCTGACGGGTCCCGAATACGCGCAGCGCTACGTCGACATGGCGAACGAGCGCGGCGTGAGGATCGTGTGCGGGACGATGGTGCTCGAAATAGCTCCGCAGGCCGACGGCACGGTCAACGTCACGGCGATGTCGCCGCGCGGCGGCCTCAGGATATGCAAGGCCAAGTCGGTCGTTCTCGCGATGGGCTGCCGCGAACGCCCGAGAGGGGCGCTTATGACGCCAGGCACGCGTCCTGCGGGCGTGTACACGGCGGGAACGGTGCAGAGGCTCGTCAACATGGACGGCATCATGCCGGGCAAGCGGGTCGTCATACTCGGCTCCGGCGATATCGGCCTCATCATGGCGCGACGCCTCACGTTCTCCGGCGCGAAGGTGCTTGCCTGCATCGAGATCATGAAGAAGTCGTCAGGCCTCATGAGGAACGTGGTTCAGTGCCTGAACGACTACGACATTCCGCTGCTGCTCTCTCACACCGTCACGGACGTCGAGGGACGAGAGCACGTGACGGGAGTCAAGGTCTCGAAGGTCGACGACGGCCTGAAGCCGATTCCGGGAACGGAGATGCACTTCGACTGCGACACGCTTGTCCTCTCGTGCGGGCTCATCCCCGAGAACGAGCTTACCAAGAAGGCGGGCGTCGAAATGGATCCGAAGACGCGCGGTCCGAAGGTCGATCCGAAGACGATGGCGACGAGCGTTCCCGGAATCTTCGCGGGCGGCAACGTCGTGAGGGTCTACGATCTCGTTGACTGGGTGAGCCGCGACAGCGAGATCGCCGGACGTAGCGCGGCCGAGCATGCAAAGGGGGTGACGAAATGAAGATGATCTGCATCAACTGTCCGAGGGGCTGCGAGATGGATGTTGCGGTCGAAGGGGGCGAGGTGTCGGTTTCCGGGCACGGCTGTCCGAGGGGCGAGGCGTACGCGAAGGCCGAGGTGACGAACCCGACGAGGATGGTCACGGGGCTCGTCCGCGTCGCCGGAATGCGCAAGCCGCTTCCGGTGAAGACGAAGACGGCGGTCCCCAAGTCGAAGATCGACGAAGTGCTCTTCGCGATGCACCAGGCGACGGTGCAGCTCCCGGTCAAGATCGGAGACGTCGTAATCCAGAACGTGGCGTCGACGGGCGTCGATCTCGTCGCAACCGCAAACATGTAATCCTCCATATGTTCGATCTGAAAAAGAAAAAGGCATTCGTGTGCGACCTCGACGGTACGCTCTTCATGGGGCCCAACCCCATAAAACCCGCCGTCGACTTCGTCATCGAGAACACGAAGAGCGGGCGCTTCCGCTACTTCTACCTCACGAACAACACGTCGAAGTGTCCAGAGGAGTACATGAAGAAGATCGCCGGCGCCGGCATTCCAGTCGTGCCGGAACAGATTCTGACGCCTCTCATCACGCTCGAGTCGTACATACGCGAGAAGGGCTGCAAGAGCGTGTACCTGATCGCCGGCGAGAAGGTGAAGGCGCACATGGCCGGGCGCCTTGCGGACGCAGGCGTGTCGCTCGACTACGATCCCGAGAAAAACGAGCTCATCGCGCTTACGTACGACAAGGAGCTGACGTACGCGAAGCTCGCGGACGCGACGAGCCTCTGGAACATGAGGAACTGTCCGCCAAGCCCGATGTGCCCTGTCCGCACGAAGAACCAGACGCCCGTCGACTTCGTCGCCACGCATCCCGACAACTGCTGCCCGAGCGAGAGGGGGCCGATCCCCGACATCGGCGGAATGATGAAGTTCCTCGAGATCACGAACGGAATGAAGCCGAGCCACGTGTTCGGAAAGCCGAGTCCGACGCTGCTCGCGCCGGTCCTCGCAGAGTTCAGGCCAGAGGAGATCGCGGTGGTCGGCGACAGGCTCTACACCGACAAGGCGATAGCCGACAACGCCGGAGTCGATTTCGTGTGCGTGCTTTCCGGCGAGACGACGACCGCCGATCTCGCCGCATACAAAGGCACGCCGCCCGCGATCGTAGTTGAAACGTTCGACAAGGTTGACAGGCCATGACACTTGTGGAAGAAGCTCTGAGGCACGCCACGGACACGAAAGCCTGCGTAATCGGGCCGGGTGCGGTCGAGGCGTCCGCGAAGATGTTCGGGGAGCTTTTCCCCGAAGCGCGCAAGGCGATAGTCGTGGAGGATCCGCGCACGCGCGAAGTCGCGGGCGCGAGGGTTGAGAGTCTGTTGGCTGCGGCCGGAATAGACTGCTCGCGCCACGTTATGTGCCCCGGCGGAGAGATGTTCCACGCGGAGTACAAGTGGATCGACGAGATTCGCGACGCCATAGGCGCGTCTGGAGCCGTTCCTGTCGCGGTAGGTTCGGGGACGGTCAACGACATCGTCAAGCGCTCGTCCGAGGAAGTCGGCGTCCGCTACATGGTCGTCGGCACGGCGGCTTCCATGGACGGCTACACGAGCTTCGGCGCGGCGATAACGAAGGACGGGATGAAGCAGACCCTCTCCTGCAAGGCTCCGCTCGGATGCATAGTCGACTCCAAGGTCGCTGCCGACGCGCCGAAGGAGATGGCGGCGTCCGGGTATGCGGACCTCATAGCGAAGATCCCCGCCGGTGCGGACTGGATGCTTGCCGACGCAATCGGCAGCGAGGCGATACATCCCGCCGCCTGGAAGTTCGTTCAGGAGCCCCTCCGCGACTCGCTCTCCGATCCCGCCGCCGCCGCCGCGGGCGACGTCGCTGCTACGGAGAAGCTCTGCTCGGGGCTTGTCATGAGCGGCTTCGCGATGCAGGCGATGAGCTCGTCGCGCCCTGCGTCGGGAACGGAGCACCAGGTCTCGCACTACTGGGACATGGAGGATCTTTCGGTGGACGGGATTCCCGTCTCGCACGGGTTC
>Ga0310695_10012623_pt1 | contig 11781 bp, 10 predicted proteins | sample RumenRJG_04DNA_FD_203882 | JGI IMG/M metagenome (GOLD analysis project Ga0310695, IMG submission 203882) | Bovine rumen microbial communities from Lethbridge, Alberta, Canada - RJG_04 (v2) (version 2) | ecosystem: Host-associated > Mammals > Digestive system > Stomach > Rumen | place: Canada... | reverse complement strand
GCGGCCGCATCCGCTTCACCGGCAGGCTCTCCCGGGAGGAGACGATAAACCGCATGAAGGACGCGGACGTGTTCATCATGCTCAGCAGCCCCGAGACCTACGGCCTGGTGTATCTGGAGGCCATGGCCAACGGCTGCGTCACCGTGGCCAGCCGGGGCGAGGGCTTTGACGGCATCATCGAAAGCGGCAAAAACGGCTTTCTGGAAAACCCGGCCTCCGTGGAGGACGCCGCCCGCGTCCTCACCGCCGTGCACGATCTGAGCGATGAAGGGCGCCGCGAGGTGATCCTGAACGGCTATCGCCTGGCCGCCTCCATGACGGAGGAGCAGACGGCCCGGCGTTTTCTGGAGGACAATCATTCCCGATGATTTATAAGGAGGGCATCCCCATGCAAATCACAAAATATGAGATCAAGTCGGAGCAGGATCTGTCTCCGCTGAAAAATAGTTGGCAGCAGCTGGAAAAGGGCCCGGAGATGACGGCCTTCCAGACCTTCAAATGGCAGGAGCTGCTCACCCGGGAATGGCTGGGCTGGAAGCTGCATCCGCTGTACAGCCGGGTGGTGGTCTACGTGGCCTCCGAGGGCAAAAAGCCCGTCATGATCTTCCCCGCCATCATCTATAAGTTCAGCACCAAAACCAGATGGTTCGGCGCCCAAAAGGGCGTCTATCTCATGGGTCAGGGCAGCTACTCCGACTACATGAACGTCATCTTTGAAACCTTCTCCCCCGCGGCCTTCGAGGCCATCGCGGCGGAGATCAAAAAGGATTTTCCCGGCTTCAGGCTGATCCTGTCCAGCATCCGCCACGACGCCTCCCTGTCCGCCTACCTGAGCGGCAAAGGCGTCCCCCGCAGGGATTTTGAGGTGTCCCTCACCGTGCGCCGGGCGGAATCCCCCGAGGCCTACGCCGCCAGCCTGTCCAAAAACACCCGCGCCCACCTGCGCAAAGACCTGAACAAAATGGAGCGGGACGGCATCTCCTACCGCATCGAGGTCATGGGGATGGTGAAGGATCAGGCGCTGCTCAAAAAGCTGGTGGATCTCCACGTGCAGCGCATCCTGATCAAAAACACCCGCACCAAGGGCCTGCTGCATATCCTGTCCGCCGAGGTCAAGAAGGCCTACCGCAAGTACAGGGATCTGAACAACAACATCGTGGCCATGAGCATGAACGAGTACGACCGCTCCGTGGTCATCCTGGTGTGGATGAACGATGAAGTCGCCGGCTACCAGTACGGCCTGCGGGAAAAGCACGCCATCCGCCTGCTGCAAACCTGCTTCAACGGAAAATACGCCAAGTATTCCCCCCTCTTCCGCGGCGTGTACGATTTTATCGTGCAGACCTACGACGATCCCGCCATCGAGGAAGTGGATTTCCTGCGGGGCAGCGAGGAATTCAAGTACACCCTGGGCGGCCAGGAAGTGCAGCTCTACGAATTTGACGTTTGACAGACGAAACGCGAGGTTATATCGATGAAGCTTGCGATCTTATGCACCATGGTGAAGCGCTTTGGCAGAAAAGGCCAGTACAACAGCCAGGAGATCGGCCTGGGCCGGGCCCTGGCGCGGATGGGCCACGACGTGGTGATCTACAAGGGCACGGACGACAAAAGCCAGATCGAAACCGTGCAGGTGGAAAAGAACCTGGTGATCCATTACATGTACATGCCCCACGTGGGGGCCCACGGCTATATCGCCAACGGCCGCATGGCTCGGGATCTGGACGGCATGTTCTGCTTTACCGATCAGCAGATTTTTATCCCCCACGTGTATAACTTCTGCAAGCGGAACCACATCGTCTTTGTGCCCTACGTGGGCACCACATACAGCATGTATGTGGATTCCCTGCATGGCACCGTGATGAACAAGGTGTTCGCCATGACCACCCTGCCGCTGTACAAGCGCCATCCCGTGCTGGCCAAGACCGCCGCGGCCCAGAAGGAACTGGAAAACCTGGGGGTTCCCAGCCAAAACATCAGCGTGGCCCCGGTGGGCATCGATACCGCCGTGCTGCGCCACGACTTTATGGACGCCGATCGCGCCCAGCTCCGGCGGGAATTGGGCTTTGCCCCCGACGACGTGGTGCTGTGCAACGTGGCCCGGCTGGAGCCCGACAAGCGCACCCTGGATCTGCTGGATATCTTCGCCGCCGTCCGGGGCAAAAAAAAATTCCGCCTGCTCATCGTGGGCGACGGAGAACTGCGGGGCGCGGTGGATCAGAAGATCGCCCAGCTGGGCATCGGCGAGGAGGTCAAAATCCTCAAGCGCGTGCCCTATCAGGACATGTGGAAGATCTACACCATTTCCGATTACTATCTCAACCTCAGCAAGACGGAGATCTTTGGCATGGCCATCATGGAGGCGGTGTATTATCACACCTCGGTGGCCGCCATCAACGCCATCGGCCCCTCCCTGACGCTGAAAAACATGAAGGGCCACAAGCTGTGCGCCGACGACGAGGAGATCGCCCGGTGGATCCTGGGCCCCGCCCCGGCGGAAGCGGATCTGGCCGAAAGCGCCCAGCGGATCGTCCGCGACTTTTCCTGGGATACGACGGCCAACGCCTTTTTGCGGCAGATCCGGCTGCAGCGCGGCCAGCAGACCGGCGCGAACGCCACGGTATAACACGGAGAGGATGCCGCTTTTCCCGGCGGCAAAAATAGGAGGTGCTCGGCATGGCGCGAATAAAGCTCATGAATACCGAAATCGATAACCTGACCATGGCGGAAGCCCTGGATGCCATGGTCGGCCTGATCCGCCAGAAAACAGGCGCCTATGTGGTCACGCCCAACGTGGATCACCTGGTGCAATTGGAGCAGGGCGGCCCGCTGTGCGACGTGTACAAGCACGCCGACCTGATCCTCACCGACGGCGCGCCGCTGCTGTGGATCGCCAAATGGTACGGCACCCCCCTCAAGGAAAAGATCAGCGGCTCCGATCTGTTCCCCCGCCTGTGCGAGATGGCGGCCCAAAAGGGCTACACCATGTTTTTCCTGGGGGCCACGGAGGGCGTGGCGGCCAAGGCCGCCGATAACCTCGCGGCGCGCTATCCCGGCCTGCAGGTGAAGGGCACCTATTCCCCGCCCTTCGGCTTTGAAAAGGACGAGGCCGAACTGGGCCGCATCCGGGATATGATCCGCGCCGCCGCCCCGGATATCCTCATCGTGGGCCTGGGCTGCCCCAAGCAGGAGTTGTTCATTTATCACCATGCCAAGGAACTGGGCGTGCCCCTGTCCCTGGGCCTGGGCGCCAGCCTGGACTTTGAGGCGGGCCACGTCAAGCGCGCCCCCAGATGGATGTCGGATCACGGTCTGGAGTGGCTCTACCGCCTCACCCAGGATCCCAAGCGGCTGGCCAAGCGCTATCTGGTGAACGACCCCAAGATTTTCGGCATGGCCCTGAAATACAAAAGAAAGCAGCGCTGAGCGGCAAAGAGGAAGGAAAAAACGATGAACATCATCCTGCTGTCCGGCGGTTCGGGAAAACGGCTGTGGCCGCTGTCCAACGACGTGCGCTCCAAGCAGTTTATCAAGCTGTTCAAGCGCCCCGACGGAACCTATGAATCCATGCTGCAGCGGGTATATCGCCAGATCAAGACAGTGACGCCCGACGCTGCGGTGACCATCGCCACCTCCCAGACCCAGGTGCCCGCCATCATCAATCACCTGGGCAGCGACGTGCGCATCAGCGTGGAGCCCTGCCGCCGCGACACCTTTCCCGCCATCGCGCTGGCCGCGGCCTATCTGCACGATGTGATGGGCGTGCCGGAGGAGCAGACCGCCGTGGTCTGCCCCGTGGATCCCTACGTGGACGACAGCTATTTTGACGCCCTGCGGCAGATGGCGCAGATCGCCGACCGGGGAGAGGCCAACCTGGTGCTCATGGGCATCGAGCCCACCTATCCCAGCGAAAAATACGGCTATATCATCCCCCAGGACAAGGCCCCGGTTTCCCTGGTGGACAAGTTTAAGGAGAAGCCCGACGCCCAGACCGCCCGGGAATATATCGCCCAGGGGGCGCTGTGGAACGGCGGCGTGTTCGCCTTCAGGCTCCGCTACGTGCTGGAGCAGGCCCGGGCGCGGCTGAACTACACCACCTATCAGGATCTGTTTGACCGCTACGCCTCCCTTACCAAAATCTCCTTTGACTACGAGGTGGTGGAGAAGGAGCCCCGCATCCAGGTGGTGCGCTATGGCGGCGCGTGGAAGGACGTGGGCACCTGGAACACCCTGGCCGACGCCATGAGCGAAAACACCTGGGGCTCCGTGGTGCTCGACGGCCAGTGCCAGCAGGTGCATGCCCTCAACGAGCTGAATATCCCCCTGCTGGTGATGAACATGAAAAACGCCATCATCGCCGCCAGCCCCCAGGGCATCCTGGTGGCCGAGCGCGAGGCCAGCGCCCGGATCAAGCAGTTTGCGGACGCCATCGATCAGGAGGTCCGCTTCTTTGAGGAGGCCTGGGGCAACTATGTGGTGCTGGACGTGGGCGATCAAAGCATGACCGTGCGGCTGGATATCAAGGCCGGGTACGCCATGAACACCCACAGCCACGCCTATCGGGACGAAACCTGGGCGGTGGTCAAGGGCACGGGCCGCGCCACGGTGGACGGCCAGAATATCCCCCTGCAGCCCGGCGCTTCCCTGCGCCTGCCCCAGGGCAGCAGGCATTCGCTGTTCGCCGAAACGCCCATGACCGTCATCGTGGTGCAGGTGGGCGAGGAGATCGCCAGCGAGGACAAAATCACCTATACGGAATAACGCGGCGCACTGAGCCCGTCAGGGAGGAAAACAGATGATTTATTTCGGCGTTACCCTCAGATCCAAGGCATCGGCCAAAAACTGGGAGCACGTGGAGCGGGATTTCAACCGCACGCTCCGCTCCCTCTACCGGCAGACCGATCCGGAGTTCTGCATCATCGTGGCCTGCCACGATATCCCGCGGCTGGACGCGGCATACGATGAGCGCGTGGAATTTGTCACCACCGATATCCCCACCCCCAAGACCCCCTTTGAAATGATGCAGGACAAGGGCTACAAGCTGTCCATGATCGGCAAGCGGGTGCGGGAATACGGCGGCGGATACACCATGATCGTGGACGCGGACGACCTGATCTCCAACCGCGTCGCCGCCTATGTGAAGCAGCATCCCGGCGAAAACGGCTTTGGCGCGGAATACGGCTATGTGTACAACGTGGGCGATTCCTTCGTCAAGCGCATGTACGCCCTGGACCGGGTGTGCGGCTCCTGCACCATCATCCGCTATGACCCCCGGGAGCTGCCCGCGGCGCTGCCCGACGGCCCCCAGGACGAAAGCTCCGTGGAAAGCATGATCATCCGCCGCCCCCGGGCTCTGTCCGGCATCGCGGAGGAATTCGGGCTGGAAAAGTAACGCTATCCGATTAACGGAGCATCATTCCTTCCCCGTCATACCCTTCACAAACGCCGTGATCCCCTTTTCCAGCAGGACGGCGGAGAAGTAGGAAAGCGCCACGACGACAGGGAACAGCAGGGCGTAGACCCCATAGTTGTCGGCCTGCACGCCAAAGCGGGCCGCGCCCTCCAGGATAAAGGCCACAAGGGGCCAGGCGAAAAAGATGTGGGTCAGATATATATACAGGGATTTTTGACCGAACCGCGCGGTGATGGGGAAGGAATAGGAAAAGCGCTTTTTCCGCTCCAGAGCGATCAGGCCCCGGGCGATGAAATAGGTCGCCAGGCCCACGGCGGACGCCGTGACAATATAGGAAAAATCAAAGAAGGGATGAAAGTACAGCGCCACGGAGCCGGCCATCAAGGCCGCGCCCGCCCCAAGATCGAGCACGGGATGGAGGCGCTTTTCCCCCTGCAAATCAAAGTACAGCAGCATTCCCAGGGCAAAGCAGGGCAGCTGGGTCAGGATCGAAAAATATCCAAAGGAGTTGTTGTCCACCAGGTAGCCCCTGTGCGCCTGGGGCAGGATGCGGGTCAACGCGAACAGCAGGGCCAGGGGCGCAAGGGACATAGCCAGGCAGGCGGCTTTTTTGTGTTTTGTCCGCCGGAAGGCCGCAAACAGGAAGGGCGCGATGAGATAGAGCAGCATGGAGGTGCCGATATACCAGCCGCCCGCCATGACGCTGTTGTTGGCGCTGGGCACCAGCCCGTGGATAAACAGCACGTTGCACAGGATGCCCCACAGGCTGCGGTTGGAGCCAAAGGACAGGGGGCGGTTGAACAGCCGCGTCAATAGGGTGTTGACCAGGAAAACCACGGCCATCATCACGTAATAGGGCGGCGCGATGCGCAGATAGCGGGATTTGTAATAGGGCGCCAGCGCCCGAAAATCGAATCCCCGGCGGAAGCACTTGGCCAGGGAGAAGGACACGCCCAGACCCGACATCACAAAAAAGATCTGGCAGCCCATCTGCGTAAACTGAAACAGCGCGACGCTGCTCGTAAACTTTTGATTGTAATGGTTCAGGATCACCATCAGCATCGCGATTCCCTTCAAAACATCCAGAGACACATAGCGGCGCTTTATCATACGTCCTCTATCTTCCTTTTAAGGAAGCTCTGATTAAATGAGTCGGTCGGATGGCGAGCATATTTTTTGTGAGATGCAAGCGTGAAAATCGAAGGTTTAGTGGCGCTAAATCGAGATTTTCACGCGCGGCAGATCGCAATAAAGATGCCGCCAGCCGCGCCGGCGAATTAATCAGAGGTTCCTTAACATTGTCCGCGGATTACCGGCGGCCGGGTTTCTGTTCATTATAGCACATTGCCGCTTATTTTTCAAACCGTTTCCGATACAGCGCCAGCGCCAGGGCCGCGCTGCACGCGTCGGCGATGAGCTGGGCGGCCAGGAAGCCCCGATACCCGGCAAGGGCTGTGGCAGCCAGGAAAACCGCCACAAACAGCACGCCCTGGCGGCTGAGGGACATGATCAGGGCGTTCAGCGCCAGTCCGCTGGCCTGGAACAGGCAGGTGTACAGCAGCACCACGGCGCAGAACACCATGCCCGCGATCAGCCAGCGCAGCATCACCGCGCCATCGGCAATGATGGCGGCGTCCCGGATGAACAGGCCCATCAGCGGCCGGGCCAGCAGGAAGATGAGCAGCGATTCCGTCAGGGCCAGGCCGCACAGGAACAGGGTGCAGAACCGCAGCAGGCGGCGCAGCTTTTCCCTTTCCCGCGCGCCATACAGATAGCCAAACAGCGGCACCCCGCCAAAGGCGAAGCCCACCAGGATCAATTGCACCACCATCGTCACCTTGAGCACGATGCCCAGGGCGGCGATTTTTTCATCCCCATAGGGCAGCAGGAACTGGTTCATCAGCACGACGCACACGCTGGAAGCGATATTGGTCAGGGCTGCGGTGAAGCCTACGCTGAAAATCTGCCTCCGCTCCTTGCGGTTCACATGGGCCAGGCGGGGATCGACGGACAGGGCCGCGCTCTTTTTGCGCACAAAGACCAGGCACAGAAGATCCGTCAGCGCGTAGCCCATCACCGTGGCCAGGGCCGCGCCCCGGGCCCCCCAGCCCAGCACGCTGATAAAAACGGGATCCAGCGCGATATTGAGCAGCGAGCCCGCCACCGTGCCCGCCATGGACAGGGTGGACATGCCCTCGCTGCGCATAAGGTTGGAATGGATAAAGGACAGGATCACCAGCGGCGCGCCGCTGACGATGACCAGATAGTAGGCCTCGGCGTGGCGGTAGGTCTCCGGGCTGGCCCCCAGCAGCCCCAGCATGGGACGGCGCAGCAGCAGCATGGGGATGGCGATGACAATGCCCGTTGCGATGGCCAGATAAAAGCAGAAAGCGCTGACCCGCCGCACGCTGTCCCGGTCGCCGCCGCCCAGCAGCCGCGAGATCAGCGAGCTGCCGCCCTGGCCGTAGATGTTGCCCAGGGCCATGAGCGCCGTGAACAGCGGCGCGCACAGCGAAACCCCCGCCACCAGCAGGGTGTCGTTGGTTTTGGCGATAAAATAGGTGTCCGCCAGGTTGTAGACCAGCGTGACCACCATGCTGAACACCACCGGCAGCGACAGCCGAAAATAGGTGGGAACCAGGCGCTCGGTGTCAAAAATGCCGTGTCTCTCCATGGGTCGATCGCATCCTTTGCTGTGGGATGTCAATAAGATACACCGGATCGGCCCGTTCGTCAACAAGCTGTGCCGGAAGGCCCCGGACAAAACCCCTTGGGCGCTGGTTTGGGCCGCAAAGGCCCAACGGAGCCCCTTCCCCGTCCATTTCCGTTTACGCCGTGTACGCTTCAATCGCCTTTGCCGCATACTCCGCCGTACCTTCGCCGCAGGCCGCGTTGATGTTCCCGGTCATGTCGCCGCCGCCACCGTACATGGCGCCCAGGCCGCGCAGGATCTGGGGCGTGCAGGTATAGAAATGTTCCGTGATATAGGCCTGCAGCGCCTGGACGGCCTGCCGGGCCTCGGGGCCATCCGCGGGCTTATCCCGCAGGGGAGCAAACCGCCGCAGAATATCCATCAGGCCGTCGCCCAACCGCCGCTCGTCCTCCGGGCCGCGGCCCTGGCGCTTCTGTTCGTATTCCTGCCAGGCGGCGGTATCGCCCCAGCTTTTCCGGGCTTCTTCCCGGTATTCGTCGATTTTTCGGGTATCAAAGGCATCAAAATCCATGGTTTTCCCTCCCGTCCTGTGCACGTCCCTGGCCAGAATGATCAGATTGTCGATGTGCTCGCGCCGCAGCTCCAGCAGGGCGATCTGCTGCTCCAGCGCGCGCTTGCGGTCAAAACCCGGGCTATCCAAGATGCGCCGGATCTCTTTGAGCGGAAATTGCAGCTCCCGAAACAGCAGGATCTGCTGGAGCCGCTCCAGCGCCGCCTCGTCATACAGCCGATAGCCCGCCTCCGAAACCGCCGCGGGCGGCAGCAAACCGATGCTGTCATAGTGATGCAGCGCCCGCACGCTGACTCCCGTGCGTCGGCTGACCTCATGTACGGTCATCATCCCGCTCCCTCCCCTCAATCCTATCCTATACCATGACGCAGCGTCAGGGTCAAGGCCTTTTGGGGGCATTTTTTAGATAGGGAAGCTCTGATTAAATGAGTCGGTCGGATGGCGAGCATATTTTTTGTGAGATGCAAGCGTGAAAATCGAAGGTTTAGTGGCGCTAAATCGAGATTTTCACGCGCGGCAGATCGCAATAAAGATGCCGCCAGCCGCGCCGGCGAATTAATCAGAGGTTCCATAGATAAACGGAAATTGGATAGGGTCATAAATCGATCCTTCGGCTCCGCTTCGCTTATCAGCCCAGCCTTGCCAGCAGCCCCTTGCAGCCCGCCTCGATTTGGCTCAGCACGCCGTCAAAATCCCCGGTATACCAGGGATCCTCCACGCTGCGCCCAGGCTGTCCCGCCCAATCCATCAGATAGGACAGCTTGTCCGCCGGGTCGCCGCCGTAGATGCGCCGCATGTCCCGCAGGTTTTCGTCGTCCATGCCCACGATGTACTCGTATTTGTCATAATCCGCCCGCGCCGTCTGCCGCGCAGCGTGCCGCGGGCAGGCGTATCCCCGCCCCGCCAGCGCCCGCTTCATGGGCGGATAAATGTCGTTCCCGATCTCCTCCCGGGTGGCCGCCGCGGACTCCGCCCGCAGCATCCCTTCCAGCCCCGCCTCCCGGGCCAATGCGTTGAACACCACCTCCGCCGCGGCGGAGCGGCAGATATTGCCGTGGCAGATAAATAAAATCTTAGTCAATGTTACAAGAAGCTCCTTCCGGCAACGAAAAGCAACGTTTAGGACACCCCCGGGGCATGTCGAATCTGGTCATTTTCTTGATGTCCAAAGTTCATACCTTGCTTTTCGTTGCTTATCGTGACTTATCGGGGCCATGAAAAGTAGTAAAATCGCTCGAAATTACTACTCAGAAGCCGGGCCCTGATCGCCTTGTAGAATACCATATTGAGCCCCTCTCAAGCAACAAAAAAAGCAGCTGAGTTTCGTCAGCCGCTGGCAAATGCGGATTTTTTAACCAACCCGGAACAAAGCAAATGGCAAAAGGATATTGAGAAAAGAAAACTATCACTTTACGAAATTAACGACTTCCTAAAGATAATGAGATGAAGGGCGTGTTTTCTCGTCTGCTTTTTTTCGCTGCAAACCATCAATACAGCGTTTTGGCGTCCGGCTGCGGCTCCAGCTGGACGCCGTTCCTGCGCAGGATGGCGCGGATCTCGCCCACGTCCACCTGGCCAGGGGTCCGGCCCTGACGGACGGCCAGGGCGGCGCCCACGCCTACGCCCTCTGCCAGGGCCATCAGGGGCGGCATCACGCGGGCGGAGCTGAGGGCCACGGCGTCCATGCAGGCGCAGCGCCCGCTGAACATCAGGTTGTCAATGTCGGCGGAGCAGGCCATGCCGTAGGGCAGGCCGTAGGGACGCACCTTTTTGACGACGGTGCCGTTGCCGCCGCCATCGTGGATATCAATGATATAAGAGCCCAGCCCCACCGTCTCTTCGTCGATGACGCCGCCCAGCAGATCGTCCTCCGTCAGCCTCCGCAGGCCGTCGAAGCGCCGGGATTCGCGGATGCCCACAAAGGGATAGATCTGGGTGAGATAGCAATTTTCAAAGCCGGGCACATATTTGCGCAGCACGTCGATCAGCGCGTAATTCTGCAAGTGGCCTTCGATCTCGGCCCGGGTGAGATCCAGCACGTCGCTGCCGTCGATGCCCAGGTGGCGGGTGCAGTTGAGGTGCACCTGGCCGGGCAGCAGGCTTTGAATGTAGATCATGGTGTCCCTGTCCACCGGCAGGATGCCTTTCTCCTTCAGATCCAGAAACAGCCGCCGCAGGCCGACCAGCACGTGATGGTCGGGATTGGAGCGGAAATAGCCGGCGTCATAGCCGGGATAGATCTCGACAGTGGGGGCCAATTCCATCTGCTCGGGATGCGCCTCCAGATAGCGGATGGTTTCTTCGGTGTTGACGCCCGCCACGGTGCACATCAGGGTGGGCGGCTGCAGCGTGCCGGTGCCCTTCTGCCCCTTCTGATAACGGCAGCCGGCCATATAGCCCACGTCGCCGTCGCCGGTGGCGTCGATAAAGACCCGGGCCTTTACCTCGATCTGATGGGATTTTCCGAAAAGCGTCACGCTCTCCAGCCTGCCGTTGTCCACATTGACGTCGATCACCTCGGTGTGCAGCAGCAGATCCACCCCCGCGTCCCGGCATTTTTCAAAGGCGACGATTTTGAATACCTCGTGATCGTAGATCGTCACGGAATCGTGCATGGGGCACCAGTAATGGCGGCTGGCGGCATTCTTTTCGGCCAAAGCGTCAATGAGTTCCTGGGCGATGCCCCGTACCACCTGGTTCCCGTCTTTGTCCAGGTATCCCAGCAGCGGCAGGCCGATGGTCAGGTTGCCGCCCAGATAGCCGTTTTTTTCCACCAGCAGCACCCGGGCGCCTTCCCGGGCCGCGGCAATGGCGGCGGGCAGGCCGCCGGGGCCCGCGCCGATGACGCAGATATCATAGGTCAATTCTGTCTTTTTCATAATGCTTCTCCTGTTTTGCTTATTCCACCGGGGAAAATGTATAATTTTTCCGGTCCAGCCGCATCAGCACGCTGTACCCATATTGACAATCGGTTTCCTTGCCCGAATCGGCTGCGTAAAACAGGCTGCCGCCCAGGGAGATGAAGCCGGTATCAGCCCGCAAGGGCATATCCGGAACGCCCCAGACCCCGCTTTCCGCGTGGCAGCGGCCCACGGGCTTCAGCCGCAAGGTTTCTCCATGGAAATTGTCGGCATAGGCCTGGCC
>Ga0310695_10012622_pt1 | contig 11781 bp, 6 predicted proteins | sample RumenRJG_04DNA_FD_203882 | JGI IMG/M metagenome (GOLD analysis project Ga0310695, IMG submission 203882) | Bovine rumen microbial communities from Lethbridge, Alberta, Canada - RJG_04 (v2) (version 2) | ecosystem: Host-associated > Mammals > Digestive system > Stomach > Rumen | place: Canada... | reverse complement strand
AAAAAACGAGCTGCAAGATTTATCGTGCGTTTTTCGTTTGACACTCAGCCTTTTTTAACTGAAAATATAACCTATGGGCGACAGCTTATTTGAACAGATAAAATTGACACAAGAACCTCTGGCTGCCAGAATGCGACCTAGAAACCTTGATGAATACATAGGTCAGGACCATATAGTAGGAAAAGGCAGACTTTTGCGTCGTGCCATTGCCGCAGATCAGCTTACATCAGTAATTTTTTACGGACCACCGGGCAGCGGAAAAACAACCCTTGCCCGTGTAATTGCAAATCATACAAAGTCAAATTTTCTTACGCTTAATGCAGTGCTTACCGGCGTTGCAGATATCCGCGATTCAATTAAAAAAGCAGAAGATTTTAAAAATCTTTACCAGCGCCGAACAATTCTTTTTGTAGACGAAGTTCACCGCTGGAACAAAAGCCAGCAAGACGCTCTTTTGCCATGGGTCGAAAACGGAACAATCATTCTTATTGGTGCAACAACAGAAAATCCTTTTTTTGAAGTAAATAAAGCCCTTGTAAGCCGCTCACGCGTATTTCAGCTTAAGCCGCTTACTAAAGATGATTTATACAAAGCCGCAATGCAGGCTGTTTCAGACACAGAACGCGGCTACGGGCACTGGAAAATTGAATTTGAAGAAGGCGCGCTTGAACACCTTATAGACACCGCAAACGGCGACGCACGTTCCCTGTTAAACGCGCTTGAACTTGCCGTAGAAACTACACCTGACCAGTGGAAGCCAAACGCAGAGCCTCCCCTGCCCGCATACGGAACAAAAATCTATATTTCAAAGGAAGCGGCAGAAGAATCAATTCAGAAAAAAGTTGTGCTTTATGATAAAGACGGCGACTATCACTACGACATAATTTCGGCTTTTATAAAAAGCCTTAGAGGACGTGACCCGGACGCAGCCTGTTACTGGCTTGCAAAAATGGTTGCAGCCGGCGAAGACCCTCATTTTATTTTCAGGCGAATGTTAATTTCAGCCTGCGAAGACACAGGGCTTGCAGACCCGAATGCAATTTCTATCGTAGAAGGTTGTGCGCGAGCCTTTGACCGCGTCGGCATGCCGGAAGGCCGCTATTTTTTGGCTCACGCGGCACTTTACCTTGCAACAGCACCAAAATCTAACAGCAGTATGGCCTTTTTTGACGCCCTTGCAAGCGTTCAAAAAGAAGAAACCGATGTTCCAAATCATCTTAAAGACGCCAGCCGCGACGCAGAAGGCTTTGGACATGGAGCAGGTTATCTTTACCCTCACGCATACCGCGACCACTGGGTTGCACAGCAGTATCTGCCGGACGCACTGAATGGAAGAGTATTTTATACACCAAGCACACAGGGCTACGAAGGCTCAATTCGGGAAGAAGTTCTTTCGCGCCGCGAACTTCAGATTGCAGCTCTCCTCGAAAAGAATGGTATAGAAGAAGAATTAAACGCTTCGGATCTTGCAACATCTCCGGAAACAACTGGTTCAATAAACAAAATCATACCGGGCCAACCGGGACGCTCTGCGACGGCAAAATCATGTGCAAAATCAGAATTCGGCGAAAATCCTATTTCTGAATGGTGGGTAAACGAACATTTTAAGAAAAACTCAAATTCAACCGAAGAAAATCTAACATTCAGTCCAAAAGACCCAGCAAAAGAAGTTATCTTAAACCGCGCAGACCGCTTCTGGCAGCAAAGGCTCGATTCAAACCGGGCAGAAATCTTGCTTGGAATACGAAATACAATGACTCAAATGGCAGATTTACGGCGCCATCACCGTTCATTAATCTGGAATGCCGACAATGGCCTTTTACTTTGGGAAATTGCCAGAAAAACACCGGAAGGCGTTACATGCGGAGTATGCAGAACCGAACAGGGTAAACAGATTCTTGAACAATACGGCCGCACACTTGGAAGTCTGGACCGGCCAGTCTTAAATTTCCGCGGCGAAGGAATAACACAGGATTTTCTTACTCCAAAGGATTTTTACAACGTGCTGGTAAAATTTCAGTACAATGGAGCTCTTTTTGACCGTCTTTTCTTTACAGACCCGTTTGCTTCTGAAGCTTCTATAATTGCACTTGCAGATTCATTAAAAGGCGTTCTTACACCGCAACGCTACGAAGACCTGCTTTCTGAAAAACCAGACTACCGCGGCACAGCCCTTTCGGACGAAATTGACGACGAAAAGACAGAAGAAAATTTTACATATGAATGTCCGCTTGCAAAAGACTGGATGGGAATTATAAGCCAGAAGATTCCTTGCCACGGGCAGCGCATAAGCGAAATAATCCGCACGCAGATTCTTACACCAGAATCAGCAGAACCGTTCCTTCCAATTCTGGAAAAAATGGAAGCAGCTGAACAGGAATTTTTTGGCGACAGGGACAATCCTTTGTTTTCGTGGGACGGAATATTCATTGCAAATATGTTCAGAAAGCGCGGATTTACAGTGAAAGTTGCCGACCAGCAGATTATTGAAAAAAGACGCGTAAATCAGGCAGAAATAGAAAAATGGTTTTCTCCTGCAAGCTCCGCATATGGTGCAAAAATGTGTTCAGCACTTGGAAATGCAGAATTGCAGAAGATTGTAAACCTTTTAATTGCCGCCTGCGACAAAACAGTCTTTAACTGGAAAAATGAAATCAGCTTTATTTCTATTTCAGTTTAAGATTGCATCGATATTGGCTTTTCCGCCCATTACAAACGGAAGGACATTTTCTTCGCTGCCTACACTAACCTTTACAAAGCAAGGCTTGTTTTCGCGGTTTGCATCAAAGGCTTTTTTGTACCATTCCGGGTCAGTATCGGCATCTACAGTTTCTATGCCAAAACCTTTTGCAATTGTAAGCAAGTCCGGCTGTTTCTGGAAAACAGAAGCACTGTAATTTTTGTCGAAAATGTATTTCTGCTGCTGGTAAACCATACCAAGCGTTCCATTCTGGAAAACAATTACAGTTACAGCAAGATTATTTTCTGCAAGAGTTGCAAGTTCCTGAATATTCATCATGATTGAACCGTCACCGCTAAAGCAAACAACGCGTTTATCAGGATTTGCAATTGCCGCACCAATAGCTGCCGGTAAACCAAACCCCATTGTTCCAAGCGAGCCAGAAGTAAGGAAAGTTCTTGGTTCTTCAACCGGATAATACTGCGCCGCCCACATCTGATGCTGACCAACATCCGTCGTAACAAGAAGATTTTCTTCATTAATTCCACTTTTCTGAGCAAGAGAAGGAACATTTGAAATAAATTCACGAGGATTTACAAGTTTTTCACCTTTAGGGCGTCCGCATTCCAGCGAAGCATTTTCGCCGTTTAATTTAATAATTTTTTTAAGCCATTTTTCAGATGCAGTGATATTTTTTTCTACAACAAGCTGAGCAATTATAGAAAACATAGATTCAACATCGGCAACAACAGAAACCGTACTTTTGAGGATTTTATTTACTTCTGCCGCATCAATATCAATATGGATAATTTTTGCATCCGGACAAAATTTTGAAACAACACCTGTAGCGCGGTCATCAAAACGAACACCGGCCGCAATAACAAGATCAGCTTCGTACATTGCAATGTTTGCCGCATAAGAACCGTGCATTCCAACCATTCCAATAAACTGAGGATTTTTTCTAGGAACGCATCCTATTCCCATAAGGCTGGAAACAACAGGAAGCTTGTAAGCCTGAATAAATTTTCTGATTTGAACAGAAGCTTCTATTGAGTTGCAGCCGCCGCCAAGATAAAGTACCGGCTTTTTTGCCTGCTCAAGCATTTTGCAGATTTGTGCAGTTTTTTCGCTGATTTCATCCATTGAAGAATGGAAAATATCCTGCTTTTTAAAGCCTTTTACAGTGTAAAGCTCAATGCGTTCTTTGTATGAATCATAATCAATATCAAATTCTTCGAGCTGAACGTTACGAGGAACATCAATAAGAACTGGTCCCGGGCGTCCGCTTACAGAAATTTCAAAAGCCTCGCAGATTGCATCAGCAAGCTCCGATGCCGATTTTACCATCATAGAATATTTGGTAATTGGAAATGAAAGTCCGAAAGTATCTGCTTCCTGAAAAGCATCTGTTCCAATAAGGTAAGTATTTACCTGCCCCGTAATTGCAATAATTGGAATAGAATCGCTGCGGGCATCGGCTACAGCAGTAAGAAGATTCATTGCTCCAGGACCGCTGGTTGCCATACAAACAGCAGGTTTTCCGGTTGTTCTTGCGATCCCCTGAGCTATAAAGCCTGCGGCCTGTTCCTGACGCACAAGGACGTGGTGTATTGAACTGCGGTTAAGTTCATCATAAAGAGGAAGAATAGAACCACCTGGAATTCCGGCAACAGTCTTAATTCCATACATTTCGAGCATTTTTACAATAATTTGTGCGCCAGTCTGCTTCATATTTCACCATCCTGTAAAACAAAAAAGCTCCCCTTACCGGAGAGCTTTCTTTCTATTTGTGTAATTCAAATCACAAAATACAATCAACTTCCGGCTTCTAACAAGCGTTAAAGACGAGGACTGTAAGGACTGTGACTGAATTTCTAATAATCATTAGCTGCATAATGCCAATAAAATAAAATTATGTCAACAGTTATAAAAAAATAACATAGACATAAAAACAATAATTGTTATATAATAAATAGAATATATATAGAAAAATAATCGAAAAAAGTTTCTGCTTTTTTTATCGGTTCAGAAGAGAGTTCCGTATGGAAGAGTCAAAAAAAGAAAAAAAACAGAGGCAGTTTCCTCTTGGGGTTAAACTTGCCCTCATCATTGGTACAATAGTTGTTGTTTCGCTTGGAACAGTAACAATTCTTAACAGCTATTTCGTTTCACAGGATGTTCGGGTAACAGCCGAAGAAAACAACCTTACAATCAACACACGTTCAGCAACCACAGTACAAAACGAAATTACATCTGTACGTGCAAACGTACTTCAGATTCTTGACCTGATGAACGCCGCAAGCGGAGGAAAAACTTCGGCACTTGCACGTCAGGCAGAAGCTTTCTTTTTTGAACGAAATCAGAACATTGCAGAAGTTTACGTACTTACAAAACAGAGTTCCGGAAACCTTATTCCACACACACATTTGCGCAATTCACGTTTTTTTGCTTCTAACGAAGTAGATACAAACTCAAGCGATATTTTTATCAATCAGGCTAAAAAACAGCTGGACAGAGCATGCTTTGGAGAAACAATTGCAATGAACATTTCTCCATATTTCAAAATAGGGATGCTTGCCCTTCTTATGCCTTACAGAGAAAACGGACTTGATGAATGCTGTGTTATTATGTTCAGCCTTGAAAAGATTTCTGACATTCTTGGAACAGGCTCTACAAACCAGACATTTATGATAAATGATACTGATGATCTTCTTTGCCATTCAGAAAACGAAAAGGTCTTGAGCGGTCAGAGTATGAAAAATCACCCGCTTGTAGCACAGATGCGTCAGAAAAACCAGAACAACGAAGAAAGCCGTCAAGTCCCATTTGATATGGAAGACGAAAACGGCAAGAAATCAAAATACATTGGTGCTTATCAGAAGATTGGGCTTGCAGATATCTGCGTTCTTACAACCGTTCCACTTGATACTGTACTTGAAGGTGTTCGCACAACACGTAAAAACAACCTTTACCTTACAGGTATTGTACTTTGTATTTCAATCATCTTTATTTTGAGCTTTTCACGCTTTGCAATTTCAAGACATTTGCGCAAACTTACAGCAGCCGCAAAAGAAATTCAAAACGGTAACTTTAATACAGATATTATTGCAACTTTAAATACAAAACGCCGCGACGAAATTGGTGTTCTTAACAGATCTACTCAGGATGAGCAGGAATTCCTGAACACATTCGCACGCTTTACAAACCGTGGTGTTGCAAAAGCTATTGCCCGAAAGGAAATTGACTTTGAGCCACACCTTAAGGACGTAAGTATCTTCTTTAGCGATATCCGCGGCTTTACAGCAATTTCGGACGGATTTAAAAACCGTTTTGGCGAAGAAAGCCCTCGCGAAATCATCGGCTTCTTGAACGACTACATGAGCCGCATGGTAAACTGCGTTACAATCTCCGGCGGAACAATTGATAAGTTTGAAGGTGACGCTATTATGGCTGTATGGGGCATTTTGCGCGACGACAGCCTTGAATTTGAGCTTATGCCTGATTCAAATCCAAAGAAGAAAGAACTTGCAGATAAACACGCACAGCACGTAATGTCAGACGCAATTAGCGCTATCCGCGGTACAATTGCAATGCGTTACGCTCTTATGCAGTACAATAAAGACGCAGAAGCCTTTACAAAAGCACACGAACACGAAGCAAAGGCAAAATACAAGCCACACATTAGAATTGGATGCGGTATTAACACAGGTCGTGCAACCTGCGGTATTATGGGTAGCGAAGACAAAATGGAATATACGGCTATTGGTGATAGCGTAAACTTTGCAAGCCGAACCGAAAGTTCTAACAAACCCTGCGGAACAGATATTCTTATTACACAGGACACATACAACCTTCTTAAAAAAGATTATATAAAATGCGAAGAAAATCACTTCACAATTACAAAGGAACACGAAGCTGACGAAATTGTCGTAGAAATGATTCCTGTTGAATTTGAAGTAAAGGGAAAGGGCGCACAGCATTTTTACGGTGTAGTAAATATGCCGCACTTTGATATAGAAGCATTTTTCAAAACTTCGGATGCAGAGTTTAAGCTTGATAAGGATTGCGCACGCTGCGTAGGTCCAACAGGTCCAAAGACACTGAACGAAGTTCGTAATTTGCTCGGAATTCCAATTCCAGAATTTGAATCGGTGAACTTGAATGAAGAAGAAAACAAGATCCAAGTTAAGAAATGATTTAGCCGTTCCATTCTGGATTGCAATTACATTTTGCCTTTTGGGAGCGGCGGCAAACTCTATTCTCTTTCATAACAGCTTTTTTAGAGCACTTTCCAAGCTTAACGAAGAGCCTATAGCTACAATTACATTCAAATATAAAACTGCACAGCGAAAATTTCTGGACAGAGTTGTGTGGGACCGTTTGCGTCAGAATTCACCGGTTTATAACGGAGATACAATTCATACAGCCGATTTGTCAGAAGCTACAGTATGGTTTGATGACGGAACAACTCTTGACCTTGCCGAAAACACAATGGCTCAGGTTTTTAAGCACGGCGACGGAAGTCTTGGAACAGACCTTTCTCAGGGTAGCGCAACAGTTGATTCATCAGATGACAGCTATGGCATGACCCTTACAACGGCAAACGTCCGCGTAGATGTAAAGAAAGGAACTAAGCTTTCTGCACAAAAAGATGCACAGGGTAACGACGTAAACCTTTCTGTAGAAAAAGGACGTGCTTCGCTTTCTGACGGAACAATAATTAATTCCGGCGATTCTGCAATGCTCGGCGAAGACGAGAAAATTCGTGCAAGACTTTTTGTAACAAAGCCGCTTGTAAACGAAAAAATCCTTAATTATACAGAAGACGAAACCGAAGTACGCTTTTCGTGGTCAACAAGCATTAATATAGAAAATCTTTCGCTTAAAATTGCCACTGACAAAGAATTTAGAAACGTACTTCAGTCAATTAATACAAAAAGTTTAAGAGAAGTTGCTGTAAAACTTCCAAAAGGAACTTACCATTGGAAACTTGAAACAACCGACGAAAGTATAAACAACGACGGTGAAACTTACGTATGTAAAGGAAAGTTCCAGATTATTCAGGCACTTGCACCTCAGCTTATGACTCCGGCACAGGGCTATTCTTACCAGTACAGAAAGAAGACCCCTTCCCTGCGCTTTATCTGGACAGAATCAGAAAGTGCAACAGCCTATAACTTTGCAATTTCTAAAAGTCCTGACATGAGCAACCCTGTTCTTGAACAGCGCTCATCAAGTACTTCCATCATTATTTCGACACTTAAGGAAGGAACCTACTACTGGCAGGTAACACCATTCTACATTGTAAACCGCGTAGGACTTGCAAATCCTTCTAAAATTGGAACCTTTAATATAGAACAAAAAGGCGAACTTACAGCGCCAATTCAGTTTACACCGACAAACGGCGAATTTGTAAACAAAGCTAAAAAAATGATGACTCTTTCATGGCAGATGGAAGACGAAGCAAGTTTCTATAAAGTATTGGTTTCTTCCCGCGAAACTCTTTCTTCGCCGGTTATTTCAAAAGAAACAACAGAAAACTACCTTACTTTAACAGGTTCAGAAATGAACAACCTTAAAGACGGTGAATATTACTGGGCTGTAACCCAGGTAGACTCTGAAGGAAACTCTTCTCCTCGCTCAGAAACTCGTTCTTTCTACGTTTTGAACGGAAATATTGAACAGAGAACAGTATTCCCGCCAGAAAACTACAACCTTTGGAAACCACTTTCCGGCGATACCCGCTTTACATGGAAAACAAACCTTACATTTGCACAGCGTATTCAGATTGCGACAGACAGCAACTTTAGAAACCTTGTCGTAGATACAGAAACAAATAACAATGCTTATTCAGGAGTTTCTCTTGACGAAGGTGATTACTGGTGGCGAATTACAGTTAATCAGGGAACCTTTACAAGCAGCACACCTGGCAAGCACTTTACAGTTGTACCAGAAATTGACTCTGCAAGACTTATTCAGCCTACAATTGAAAACAAAGCTGTTGTACGTCCTAACGAAAAATATACTTTCAAATGGAAAGAACCGGAAGGCGCAGATTATTACCGAATTAAAATCTACAAAATTGGAAAAGAAGATCCTGTTTATGATGGAAACTTTATTACAGGCGATTCAACCGATGTAGATATGGAAGACTTTACAGAAGGTTCTTACAAGTGGGAAATTCAGGCATACTCATATGAATCTGACACAGCTTCGCGCCGAAGCAGTAAACTTACAGAATCTGGCTTTTATTTAAGAAAAATCAGGCCGGTTGTACTTAAAGAGCCTGCGAACGGTATAAAAATTAAAGGACGCGATGCAATTTACAAACCAGGCTTTGCAAGATGGACTTCTCCAGAAACCTTTAGCAAAGCAACCTTTATAATTGAAAAGACTTCTGGCGAAATTGAAATGGAAACAAAGTATATTTCGCTTGATAATAACGCACGTTCAGCAAAGTTCCCACCACTCTCTGCAGGAACTTATGAATGGAGAATTGAAGCAATGACTCATGATGATTTCGATGTTTCTGCAGACAAGCCTAATACATTTGAAGTATTGCCAATGACTCCATTTGATGCTTTGCAGAACGCAAAAACAGAAGGCGGAACAATATTTGACTCTAAATACTTTGCCGCAAGACGTAAAGCAGGACTTCCACTGGCAATTGATTTTAGCTGGAATCCTTCTACACAGTTAAAAGAAGATGTAAACGCTTACATTCTTGAGATTTTTGACAAACAGAACAAAAGAATTGTTAAAGAAATCATCAGAAAAGATGCAGAAGGAAAGATTCCAACAACCTACAGCTTCGAAAACACTGCAAAACTTGGCGAAAAAGGAACATTCAGCTGGATGATTAAAGCCGTACAGCTTGATGAAGATTCAGACACAATTCTTGTAGACGGTCATCCTGCAAAAGCAAAGTTCTCTATAAACTTTGTAATAAAGAAAACTAACCGTAAGCAGAAAGATAAGAAAATCTATGCTCAGGAAAAGGAGACACGCTAGAATGGCTTGCATAACAAAAAGTAATGCATTACCAAAAACTCTGCTTTCTCTCCTTTTTATGACACTTACCGCAGTTGCGGTGTTTGCAGAAAAGAAACCTTCCCAGACAGAAGATGATTCTAAAACAGCTTCTGAAGAAGTTGCCGAAGAACAGCTGATTGATGCAAAGACACTTACAATTGAGCAAAACAAGATTGTTCAGCCTTTTGCATGGGAAAATGCCGGAGATGTTTCTAAATACGAAATTGTAATTCAAAAAAAGAATGAAAAAAACGGCAAATACGAAGATTATTATTATCATGAAACAAACGACGAAGAAACTGAAAGTTGTATAATTTACATTGATCCGCCGCTGGAACCTGGTTATTACAAATCAATAATCAAAGTTTATAACATTCTCGATATTCTGGAAGAAGATCTTACCGACATAGATGAGTTTATAGTTTACATGGCGTTTAAGCCGGAAATTAAAAACGCAACCTACCCTCTTTACATGCGTTCTACAATTTATCTTGATGACCTTGATAACGACGGAATTATCGAAATTGACGGAAAGAATCTTTTCCTTCCAGATCCAACCGGACAGGAATTAAAATCAACTTTTTACGGACTTAAAAACGAAAAACGTACAATTGAGCCGGATGAACTTCTTGAATTTGATGATCATAAGAATGAAAAAGTTAAATTCCGCTTTGATATGAAAAAACTTGAAGTTGGAAAATATCATTTTTATGCACAGGATGCTTCTGGTTTGCATTCGGAAGCAAATGCCGGAAGTGAATTCAACATTAAGTTTAAGAAATGGCTGGACTTTGATATTGAAGCCGGATACACCTGTCCTCTTATTTTGCACGATGATACATTCCCGACATATTTTGGCACAATGGCTTACCCGCTTAGTGCGCAGTTCAGACTTTCGCTTATGCCGTTTAAGCAGCGCTGGGGCTATCTTGGTCTTGGAACACGAGTAAGTTTCTCTCGTCTTGATTACGAAGCAGACAGATACAGGCTTGACGGAAACCTCTTAAACCTTCATGCATTGTTTATTTATCAGCTTCCGCTTTTTAGAAGACGCGCAATCTTTGAACTTCACGGCGGAGCCGGAATTACATATTTTAATGACATAAAGTACCACTTCCCGCACGGCATTGAATCAAAACCACTTAACACAACAAGCCTTTCATTTGATGCAGGTCTTGCAGTTCAGATTTACATAAACAAACGTCTTTATGTTGAAGTTGGCGGAGACTATATTCTTGCATTGAACAGCGATATGGTTTTAGGAAGCATTCAGCCGTCTGCAGGAGTAGGCTGGCAGTTCTAAAAATATATAAAAATTGTAAAAACTATAGCAAGAGAGATGTTTAAAAAAATTAACTACAAAAATAAGTTAATTTCTCGAATTTCGGTATTATTGTGTTTTTCTGTTTTATTAACCGGCTGTGAAAATCTATTTTCGCCAAGCTGGGACGAACCGGTAAACGCTTATTTTAAGAGATATACAGAAACAGCCGCAATTGAACAACATGATTTTCCGTCTTCGACAGTTGTAAATCCTTCTGGGGTAACTTGTATTCCTTCTGGCGATGACCAGGAAATTAAACTTTTACTGCGAAACCCACAGGCTTACGAGCTGCAGATGCACTACGTTTACAACAACACAAACTTTGACCAGGATGAAGGCGTTACTTTTGCGCCCGATTCTTCTGTAAACGACTTTTCTTCTTACATTCTTACTTTTTCTGCAAATAAATTAAAACTTATAGACGGAAAAACAACCGAAGGTGAAAAAAATCAGTTCATTTCAGGCAGCGTTACGCTTACAGAGCCAATGAGCGGCCGCCAGTTTGAATCTTACCCTATTAACTTAAATGTAAACAGCGCTCCGCTTGCCGTAAAAAACGCAATGCTCCAGCTGGAAAACAATGGAAGCGGAAACTACATTTTGTGTTTTCATGCACCTTATAATGAGCCTCAGATTTAGACACGGAGGAGAAAAAATAACGAATTTGTGCTAACCTCAAGGTAGGACAAATTCATGGGAAGAAAGAGAAAAGATTTTTCAGACAAGTTCAAAATCGAAGTTGCGA